>Ga0316608_1000231_pt1 | contig 28979 bp, 23 predicted proteins | sample MIS2016152B_MG_FD_207673 | JGI IMG/M metagenome (GOLD analysis project Ga0316608, IMG submission 207673) | Microbial mat bacterial communities from Middle Island sinkhole, Lake Huron, Michigan, United States - MIS.2016.152B | ecosystem: Environmental > Aquatic > Freshwater > Lake > Sediment...
TTTCAATTCCTGAAATTTCTCGTTAATATTTTCTTGCTCTTTTTCCATTTTACAAAGATAACAATTTAAAATTCATAATCCGAATATTGTCACAGTATTGGGGAATAGAACAACTTAAACTTAACTTCTATGAAACGTTTATTTCTCATGTTAGTCCTTGCTGTAAGTTTATTCTTATCCAGCAATTCTTTTGCTCAAAAGTATTTTACTTATGATGGTACTGACTTTTCTGTACTTCTTACTACAGATAACAGCAACGCCAGAGTTACTGCTGTTGAGTTTTCTGCCAATGGAAAATGGGTTCCTTTCAGTATAACAAACTATACAGACCTTGAAGATGTTGAAGGTGGTGGGTTTATGTACACTGTTCTTGATGGTCAAGGTAAAGAATACACCATTGACTACTGGAGAACAAATGACCACATCAAAGTTACCAATTCTGCCACCGGCAAAGAATGGACTTTGAATAGAAGAGACGAATAATCTTACTTTGCATACTTACTAAAACACCTTAAGAATATCTTTTTATGATGTTTCTAACCTCAAATAAACCTATTTTTATGATATTCTAAGGTGTTTTTTAATCCTTTTTACTTTCCAAAACTAAAATCTGAGATGTTTCACCGATATTCCATTATTGATTAATTCTTCCAATGATTTTATGCCCAATTGAATGTGTTCTGCAACAAAATGAGCGTTTACTTCCTTGTCACTTTCTTCCGTTTTAACTCCTGTCGAAATCATCGGCTGATCTGAAACCAAAAGCAATGCGCCTGATGGAATTTCGTTGGCAAAACCGGCAATAAATATGGTTGCCGTCTCCATATCTATTGCTGTTGCGCGAGTTGCCCGCAACAATTCTTTGAAGGTTTCGTCATACTCCCATACTCTTCTGTTTGTAGTATAGACAGTTCCAGTCCAATAATCTTTCTGATGACTTTTAATGGCATAAGAAACAGCTTTTTGCAGGTTAAATGCCGGTAAAGCTGGAACCATGGGCAACAGATAATCATTGGATGTTCCTTCGCCCCGAATGGCCGCGATGGGCAAAATCAGGTCACCCAACTGATTTCTTTTTTTCAATCCGCCACACTTGCCCAAATGCAAAACGGCCTCAGGTTTTATGGCACTAAGCAAGTCCATAATGGTTGCGGCATTGGCACTACCCATTCCATAATTGATCATCGTTATTCCATTCGCTATGGTATTGGGCATAGGATTTTTTTTACCTCGGATTTCAACATTGTTCCATTCAGCAAATAATTCAACATAACTATTGAAATTGGTTAGTATGATATGCTTCGTAAATTCAGTCAACGGTCTTCCGGTGTATCGAGGGAGCCAGTTTTCAACAATTTCCAGTTTTGTCTTCATTTTGTTTAAGTTTAAGGTTATATGCATTGTTCTACGGATATTTATTACTTTTGTCGCATAATTAAGCAAATTTCCTATGGTAAGTTATCTTCAAGTTGAAAATGTTACAAAATCTTTTGGCGAAAGGGTTTTGTTCGAAAATATTTCATTTTCCGTACATAAAAATGAAAAAACCGGTTTTATTTCCAAAAACGGATCTGGAAAAACAACCCTTCTTAATATTATCAATGGTTTAGAAACGGCTGATCAGGGTAAGGTGATTTTTAAAAGTGATTTAAAAGTAGCCTATCTCAGGCAAGAATCAAATTTTAATCCAGATCTGAATGTGATAGAGCAGGTTTTGGAAAATTCTCAGAAATTTTGTGATATTATTTCTAATTACGAAAAAGCGTTGCTATCAGGAGAAAACAAAGCAATTCAAGATTCTATAAACCAAATGGATGCATCCAATGCTTGGGATGTAGAACGAAGAATGCGGAAAATTCTTACTGACTTAAAAATCACAAATTTTGAACAAAAAGTAGGCGAGTTTTCTGGTGGGCAAAAGAAGAAATTAGCCCTTGCAGAAGCCCTTATTGATGAACCAGAATTTCTGATTCTTGACGAACCTACAAATCATCTTGACCTCGAAACAATTGAATGGCTCGAAGACTTTCTTTCTCAATCAAATTCTACCTTACTCATGGTTACCCATGACAGATACTTTTTGGATAGAATTTGTAACACAATCATTGAACTAAGCGAAAATCAAACATACACATATCAAGGTAATTATTCGTACTTTTTGGAAAAAAGACAAGAGCGAATTCAAAACTTTAACATGGTTGCTGAAAAAGCAAAAAACTTGTTACGGTCGGAAACAGAATGGATCAGAAGAATGCCCAAAGCACGAACCACCAAGGCAAAATATCGAATAGATAATTACGATAAATTAAAAGAAATTGCTTCACAAAGAATCAATGATCAAAGCGTTGAAATGGGCTTAGGGAATAGAAGACTCGGAAACAAGATCATCGACATTTTTAATATCAATAAGAAGTATGATGACATTGTTTTGCTCAAAGATGTGAGTTATAAGTTTTCGCGTTTTGAAAGAATCGGAATTGTAGGAAAAAATGGGGTAGGGAAGACCTCGTTCCTCGATATAATTACAGGCATGGTAACTCCTGATTCAGGAAGAATAGAAATAGGCGAAACAATAAAAATAGGTTATTACAGACAGGAAAACGTATTTTTTGATGACAATAAACGATTGATTGAAGTCATTAAAGATAAATCAGAAGAAATAGGATTTGGGGATAAAACCAGTCTTTCGCCAACACAATTCCTGGAGCATTTTCTATTTCCCACATCCATGCACTATAATGTAGTTGGCAAATTGAGTGGAGGAGAAAAAAGACGCTTGTATCTGATGACCATTTTAATGGAAAACCCAAATTTCCTGATACTCGATGAACCAACAAATGATTTGGATATTTACACCATCAATGTACTGGAGGAGTTTCTTCTAAATTTTAAAGGATGCTATATCATTGTATCCCACGATCGCTTTTTTATGGACAAAGTTACCTCAAGCCTGTTTGTTTTTGAAGGTGAAGGAATTGTATCCAGTTTTATTGGTTCTTATAGTGATTTTTATGAAAAAGTCTTGGTGAAGCAAACCGAAGTGCAAAGCCCAAAAGAAGATAAAAGTGAAAGACAAAAACCCAAAGTAATCAAAGAAAAGAAAGCGACATTTAAGGAAAGGCAAGAATTTGCTTTGCTTCAGAAAGAAATTGAAGATATACAAAAAGAAATCAACGAGACAGAATTGAAATTATCTGGAGAAAATCAAAAACCCGAAGATGTGAGGGCATCAGCAGATCAATTGAGTAAATTATTATCCCTTTTGGATGAAAAAGAATTTCGCTGGTTGGAGCTTAGTGAAATCGTGGATTAAATCCTATTTTTTTTTGCATTTGTTTGATAACTTTTACCAACAAGTTGTGCTTTTGTGATTTCAAATTGGCATTGTATTTTTCACTGCTGAGGAACTAAATTTTGAAAACTTAAGAATTAATTAGAAAAAATTTTGAAAAATTATATTTTTGGGACTGATGGATAGCCTTTACCTGAGTTCAACTAAATATTCTCGATCGATCATTTGATAAAAATTTCTTTTCAAAAATTCTCATAAGTTGATTGTAAACCCAAAAAATATTCTTATCCTTGTATTAAATAAACAAATTAAGCTATGGAAATATTAGGTATTGATATTGGCGGTACGGGCATAAAAGGAGCACCCGTAAAAGTAAAAAGCGGTCAAATGTTAACCGAGAGGTTTAGAATCCCAACACCTTCGCCCTCAACACCTGCGGCCATTGCAGAAGCAGTGAACCTCATTGCAAAAAATTTCAATTGGAAAGGCAATATTGGTATAGGATTTCCGGCTGTCGTTCAAAATGGTATTGTAAAAACGGCTTCAAATATTCATCCCAGTTGGATAGGAGTACAAGGTGAAGAGCTTTTTGGCAGAGCCACCAAATGTCCGGTAAAACTTATTAACGACGCCGATTGCGCTGGAATTGCCGAAATGAAGTTTGGTCAGGGGAAAAGTTTCAAAGGATTGGCCTTTATGCTTACTGTAGGAACAGGAATAGGCACAGCTCTTTTCATTAAACGCAGACTTGTTCCCAACTCAGAACTGGGACACGTTTTGCTCAATACCCAAACAGCAGAAGAGTATGCATCCGATTCGGTTCGAAAAAACCTTAATTTGGATATTATCGAATGGAGCTCCCGCTTTAATGAATATTTATTCTACCTGGAAAAGCTTTTCTGGCCCGAACTTTTTATTGTGGGCGGTGGAATCAGCAAGAAATTCGAAAGTGTAATGCCACATCTGACAGTTTCAACAAAAGTTCTTCCTGCACTTTTATTGAACGATGCAGGCCTTATTGGTGCTGCAATTTCGGCAAAAAAACTTTCGAAAAAAGATTTTAAAAAACAATTTTCCATATAATCCTATTTGTTAAGATATTAGTATGACGCCATTCCTGAAAGAGGTTGCCATTGATTTGATCTCTAAATTTGGTAAAGAAATGAAAGACATTTGCATCGTTTTTCCAAACAAACGAAGTGGTGTCTTTTTTCGTAAATATTTCAGCGAATGTGTTGATTCTGTAACTTGGTCACCTACTATCCAAACTATTGAAGAATTCGTTATCAAACATGCAAAAATTCAAAAAGGAGATACTCTTAATATCCTCTTTCATTTGCACGATTTGTTTGTAAAACAAGCAACTCATTGTGATGATCAAATCATTAAAGACCAAATAGATTCCTTTGAACGTTTTTTTCCCCTCGGAGAAATTTTGTTGAAGGATATTGATGAAATTGATGCATATTTGGTTGATTCTCTTAAACTTTTCGCATGCATTCAAAGCATCTATACAGAAAAACTTCAGTTCGATTTTTTAGACGAAGAACAAAAAGAAATCATTGGCAGTTTTCTGGGAGCAGTTCATATTCAAAATGATAGCGTTGAAAAGCGAAGATTTATTTTTATCTTACAGATGCTTTCCGAAATTTATGAAGAATTCAAGAACCAACTATTGAAGCAAGGATTTGCTTATGAAGGACTTATTTATCGATATCTTGCCGAAAATATCGAGCATTTATGGGGTAGTTTTCAACGAAATAGGAGTTTTGTATTTGTTGGTTTCAATGCTTTGAACAAAGCTCAGGAAAAAATATTTGAATTCCTGCAAGAAAAAAATAAAGCACTCTTTTATTGGGATTCAGACAATTATTACATAAAAAATACAGAACAGGAAGCAGGTATGTTTGTGCGGGAAAACATAAAGAGATTCAGCCCTGAAAAACTTCATGAGCAACCCGAATATCTGACAAAACGAAAAAACAAAATTCAATTTATTTCAGTTCCACTGCAAATAAACCAAACAAAAATATTGTCGCAGGTTTTTAGAAAACTCCAGATTGACCTTTCGCAGGAAAAAGAAGTAGAAGAGACCGTTATTGTGATTGCAGACGAAAACCTGTTGTTCCCTGTCTTATACTCACTTCCTGAGGAAATAAGCAGAATCAATATCACGATGGGTTACCCTTTTAAAGATACACCTTTGTGCTATTTTCTCAAGCAGTATATTCTTTTGCAATCGAAGAGAAAATTATCATCCGCACAAAAAATTGAATATCCTGCCAAAGATATTTTGGCAATTCTAAACCATAATATTTTAAGGGATAAAGCTAAAACGACAGATTTAAGGAAATATATTATTGATGAACGTTTAAATTATCTCGATATTGAAAAAATTTATGAATCCATTGATAGATCCTGGCATATTCTTTTTGAACCTACTCAAAATGGGCTTGATTTGTGTAAAAATATATTGCAAATCCTTTTTCAATTATTCAATCAATTAATAAATAATCAATACAATAACCAAGTTTCTAACGAGGTGGAAAAAGAATATATTTACCACACATATACACAGATCAAACGTCTGATGGATATCATCCAACAGAGAATAGCACAAACAACTGAAATATTAAGTTCTTCCATTGTATCAAAGTTGCTTATTCAAATTTTTGGTTCTTTGCGCATACCATTTTCAGGAGAACCTCTGCAAGGTATTCAAATTGCTGGTATTTTAGAAACTCGGAATCTTGATTTTAAAAATTTGATTATTTTAGGTGCAAACGAAGGAATCCTTCCTGCATCGAGCAGAAACAACACATTCCTTACAGAAAGTCTTCGCAGAGCATTTTTGTTGCCTACGCGCAAACATCAGGATGCATTTTTCAGCTATTACTTTTATCGCCTCCTGCAAAGATCTGAAAATACGGCAATTCTTTACAATTCTGCTGTAACAGATTCAAATACAGGTGAAATGAGCCGTTTGCTCCGGCAACTTGTTTTTGAGCTTCCAGAGCTGATCGAGCAAAATGTTTTGCAACAAAATTTAAAATCCGTGTCAAATCCTAGCATAGAAATAACTAAAAATGAAAAAATTAAACAAAAGCTACAGTTATATTTAATTCCTCCGGAATCTGGCGGTATCTCATTGACTTCAAAATCGATGCAAAACTATATTGCCTGTCCCTTGCGATTTTATTTTAAATATATTGCGAAGATTCAAGAAATGCCACTCTGGCAAATTGAGGCTACACAAGCTGATTTTGGAAATATTTTCCATAGTGCTATTTCCAGAATTTACAGAAACACACAAACAAAAATTTTAAGTTCTTCTGATTTTGATAGACTTGAAAATAAAATGGATAATTGTGTGCGAGAATCTATTTATGAATTATTTCCTGAAACAAAATTACAAGAATCTTTAGGAGGCGAACTCGAAATACTTTTTGAGGTAATAAAAAAGTATATCCGCCAGATATTACGGTATGAAAAAAGTTTAAAATCGCTACAAATTGTTTTCATTGAAGAAGAAAAAACAGGTTATTATACAAAAATGGAATTGGATGACCAGCGCAGCGTAAGACTTTCTGCACATCCCGACAGAATTGACCGAGTTGATCAGCAACTGCGAATTATTGATTATAAGACCGGATTGGTTTCAAAAAAAATCAGCAAAATTGAAGATCTTTTTAATTCAGAAAAAATAAATAATGCCGTTTTTCAATTGTTTTTTTATGCCTGGGTATGCCAAAATTCATACTTCAAAAACAGCAATATGTCTTTAGGAATTTACAATATTCAGGAAATGCATGATAAGGATTTCTCCCCTGCCATAAAACTCGAAAAAGAGTTGCTTGAAGGGGGATTTCTGAACGAGAACTTAGACGAATTTCAAAGCTTATTGACTACTAAAATTGAAGAATTACTGAACCCAGCAATTCCTTTCAATCAAACCGAAGTAAAAGAGAATTGTAATTATTGCGATTTTAAAGAAATTTGCATCCGATAGAATTTTTGAAGATGTGCAACTAAGAATGCTGGGATTGTGAACCATAAGAAATTTAGCTGTGAAATTTGTTAACTTTTTTCCTTGTATAGTTAATAATTCATAGGTATATATTACATTTGCAAAAATATTAATTCTGTTCGTAATAAAGTAGGGCATTTGTCTTATTTGAAATGATTTGAAATCCAAATAATTGTACGAATAATTTTTATTTAATACGATCAAATTTTTCTCTCAATGAGAATAGAAGAGCTTGGATATAATGATAATCTTGAAAAATTCAAGATAGAAAACAACCTCAATAACTTTGAAACAGGAAGAGTTATTGCAGAACATAAGGAAAGGTATATCATCAGAACCGAAAAGGGAGAATTTGAGGCTGAAATTACCGGAAACATGCGATTTACAGCCCAGGGACGCGAAGATTTTCCCGCTGTAGGCGACTGGGTGGCGTTGATCACCTACGATTCCGATTTTGCACTTATACATAAGATTTACCCACGGTTCTCAATGATTAAAAGACAGGCAGTGGGTCAATCAAGTGAAATTCAGATTATTGCAACAAACATTGATTATGCCTTTGTTGTTCAGGCTGCTGATAGAGATTATAATATTAATAGACTTGAACGGTATCTGACGATTTGTAATTCTTCGAACGTCAGTCCGATCATCGTAATCACAAAAATTGATTTAATCGATGAGGCGCATGTTTCAGAGATTTTGGAAAACATAAAAGCTAGGATTAAAAATATTCCGCTCATAGCTATAAGCAACCAATCACAAGATGGATACGAAGCATTGAAAGCCATCATTGAGAAAGGAAAAACGTATTGTCTGTTAGGTTCTTCCGGTGTAGGGAAATCTACATTATCCAATAACCTTTCAGGTAAAACGCAAATGCGCACAGATACCATTAGTCAGAGTACAAATAAGGGCAGGCATATAACTAGCCACAGAGAATTGATCATTTTGGAAAATGGTGGAATCATCATTGACAATCCTGGCATGAGAGAGGTTGGAATAGCTGATTCATCAAGCGGTTTAGAGACCACATTTGACGAAATTCTGAGTCTGGCTCGAAATTGTAAATTTAAAGACTGCACACATAGCAATGAGGTCGGGTGTGCCGTTCTTGAAGCTCTTGAAAATGGAGATATTGATAAAGCTTCCCTCGTAAATTACATGAAATTGGAAAAGGAAAAAGCTCATTTTGAATCTACACTTGCCGAAAGGCGAAAAAAAGATAAGGAATTTGGAAAATTTGTAAAGAATTTTAAAAAAGATATGAAGAAAAATTCAATTTAGGTAGTGTGAGCTTATGTCAATCAATTTGTGATTTTAATCATCAATTCGAAAAATCAGGAATTTTAACAAAAAACTGAAATAAAAAATATTTTATGAGCAATGTTATTAAACCAATAAGCGCGCTTCCCCAAGGGGGATTTTCAATTTTTTTGGCGGGAAGCATCGAAATGGGTAAGGCTGAAAGCTGGCAAAATAAAATTGAAAAAAGCTTAGAAAATGAAAATGTCAATATTTTTAATCCTCGTAGAGATGAATGGGATAGTTCATGGGAACAAAAATACGAAAACGAGCAGTTCAGAGCGCAGGTGATGTGGGAACTGGAAGCCTTGGAACAGGCAGACATTATTGCTATGTATTTCGATAAACTTACCCAATCTCCAATATCCTTATTGGAATTGGGTCTGCATGCAAAGACAGGAAAAATGATTGTTTGTTGCCCCGAAGGATTCTGGCGAAAAGGAAACGTGGATACTGTTTGCAAAAAATACAATATCCCACAAGTTCAAACCATCGAAGGACTTGTGGAAGAGATCCAAAGACGAATTGTAAAATGATAATAGGATTCGGTTGGATGATGTTTTTTCTTGAATCACTTAATCATAATTATATTATTATGTTATTCGCTAAGCAAAAAAACACGACAGATACAAGATAAACGAAAATTAATTACATTTGAACCGTAAAATAATAAAATTGTTAAATGTCAATATTTCAGAAATCTATAATAAATAAATACTTAAAAAACCTTGATAACGAAAAGGTTAATTTTGCATTTAAGCAATTCCAAACATTTTACGGAAACAAACTTCGTTTGTTTGATATTTTGCACTTAAAAGAAGAAAATTACCAAGAAGGATTTTTAAGAGAGATTTTTGTTCAGTCGCTTGGTTACACTTTACGACCTGATTTAAATTACAATTTAACAACAGAATACAAGAACCAAACAGACAGTAAAAAAGCTGACGGAGCAATATTGCTCAATAATTCTGCAATAGGTGTAATTGAATTAAAATCAGCAAAAACCTTCAATCTTGATACTATTAAAAATCAAGCATTTAATTATAAAAACAATCAACCTGATTGCAGATATGTAATTACTTCAAATTTTCATCATTTGCGTTTTTACATTGACAATTCAACAGAATACGAAGAATTCGATTTATTTGAAATGGCTAATTGTACAGACGTTGCATGCAACGTCTCGGCTGTCTCTGCTGTCTCGGATGAATTTAAAAAATTCTACCTCATACTTTCACAAGAAAGTGTTTTCAACGACATTCCGTTGAAAATGAAAGAAGAAACTAAATTCCACGAAGAAAGTATTTCAGATAAGTTTTATAAAGAATACAAATCATTTAAAGACCAAATATTTGAAAATCTTGTAAAAAATAATCCACAATACGATAAACTTACATTATTCAAAAAATCGCAAAAATTATTAGACAGATTTTTATTTGTATATTTTGGTGAAGATTGTGGGCTTTGCCCGCCAAATTCCATTCAACAAATAATTGACCAATGGAAAAGATTACAAGACGACGACGTAAAATGTTCATTATATAGTCGTTTTCAAAAAATGTTTGAATATTTGGACAAGGGACATAAAGGAAAACATTTTGAATTTCCTGGATACAACGGTGGATTATTCAGACCAGACGAACTTTTGGATAACGATAAAACTTTAATTGACGATAAACTCTTATTATTGCATTGTCCGAAATTATCGGCTTACGATTTTAACACTGATATTGATGTAAATATCTTAGGACATATTTTTGAACGTTCATTAAATGAAATAGAAGAAATCACAGCAGAATTAAAAGGTGAAGCGATTGATAAAGCTAAAACAAAACGTAAAAAAGACGGAGTTTTCTACACATCAAAATACATAACAAATTACATTGTAGAAAATACAATCGGAAAACTTTGCCAAGACAAACAAACAGAATTGCAAATCGCAGAAATAGAAATAAATGAAATTTATAATAAAAACGGCAAAATAACCAAGCAAGGAAAAGAACTTTATACAAAACTGCAAGATTATAAAAATTGGTTGCTTACATTAAAAATTTTAGACCCTGCCTGCGGCAGCGGTGCATTTTTAAATTCAGCCTTAGATTTTTTAATCAAAGAGCATCACGAAATTGACGATTTAATTAGCGATTTGACAGGCGATAAAATACGTATGTTCGACACCGATAAAAATATTTTGGAAAACAATATTTTTGGTGTGGATATTAACGAAGAAAGTGTTGAAATTGCTAAACTTTCATTATGGTTGCGCACAGCTCAAAAAGACAGAAAATTATCAGATTTGAACAATAATATAAAATGTGGCAACTCGCTTATAGATGACAACGAAATTGCCGGCGAAAAAGCATTTAATTGGAACGTTCAATTTTCAGAAATTATGCAAAATGGTGGTTTTGATGTTGTTATTGGAAATCCTCCATATAGAATTGTTTTTGAAACAGATATAAAAGGATGTTTGGAAAATTTGTACCCAAGTTTTAAACGCAACAACGATTTATATGTGGCATTTTTTGAGAAAAATTTACAACTTGTTAAAGATAAAAAGTTCTTAGCATTTATTACACCAAATACTTACATAAGAGGAGAATATTTTAAAGAATTACGAAATTTACTAATAAAAAATCAAATAATTGAAATCGTAGATTTTGGGAATAAGATAATTTTCGATGAAGCCAACGTATTTACAGCCATAATAAATTTAAAAAAAGAAAAGCAGTCAACAGGCTGGTTTATGAAAAGTGATTTAAATAATAAAAAAGGTTATGTAAAAGTCCAAACAAATTCATTTATTGCACTGAACGGGCTTTTTCTTAAACTTTCCCAGTATCCGAAATTTCAACATTTTTTTTTAATTAAAGATATTGGTTATAATTACTGGACAGAAGGAAGAGGAAAGTCTCGTGCATCCGGCTCAATTGGTGATAAGGTTTTTTACACAGGATGCAAATTAGATTTTAAAGATATCCCATATTTGAAAGGTTCACAAATATATAAATATTACAACTCCTTACCTATAAATTATTTAAAACATAATTATAAAGAATATCTTGATAAAAATGACACTTTTCGCTTTACGCCAGAAATTTTGGAAAAAGTGCCAAAAATTATTTACCGACAAACTTCGAGTAAATTAATTGCGACCATAGATTTTAACGCCTATCATAACGACAAAACTGTACATTGTTTAATTACACGATCGGAATTTGAAACTGGCATTGATTTAAAATTTGTACTCTCAATTTTAAACAGCAAATTACTTAATTACTATTACGAAATACTTACAGAAGAATCGGGTAGAGTGTTTGCGCAAGTTAAAACAATTTATATAAAAGATTTACCATTTGTTTTAATTGACAAAGAAGCACAGAAACCCTTCATTGAAAAAGCAGACCTAATGCTTTCGTTAAATAAGGAATTGCACATGCAAAAACAATATTTTATAAATACTTTAAAAGAAGAAAAACATTTACCAAAAGCAACAAAAACATTAGAAGATTTTAATGAATTGGATTTTGAAGGTTTAAAAAAAGAAATTGGAAAACAAAAAGCACGCTTTGCATTGGGGCAAGATACAAACGAATGGAGAGAATATTTCAACTCAACAAAACAAAAAGTAAACGAAATACAGACGCAAATAAAACAAACTGACAAATAAATTGATAAAATGGTTTATAAACTATATAATTTAACACTAGAAGAAATTGCTTTGGTTGAAGAAACGAGCTAATTTAGAGTTTTTAAGGGCAAGCGGTTTTTGCACTTTTGTTTTTTGCATTGTGCTAAATTTGAAACATTTGTATTAAAACTCAAAAAACAAAAGTGCAAAGTTTTTTATGATTTTTTTTGCCCTTAAAAACACTAAATTATTGATACAAACTTTATACATTTGTGCCGGCACAAACAAAAGACAAAACAATTAATAGTGAGTGAGCTTCGCCCACCCACTATTAAAAATAAGTTGAGTAATAATTAAATTAACCAAGATAATCGGATTAATGAATAATTGGTTAATGATTTAATGACTTGATAAACTGATGAAAAAAAAAGCGTATCACATACAATAGACCAATTATGCTGGCTTTATTTAACTTGGTACTTTGTTTGTTTCTAAAAGCATTTGTACGTATAGATACATTTGTATTGTTAAGATACTGAAAACCAGCACAACGGCTATTCTTTCGTTAAGTAATTGTAATGTAATTTGTTATCTATTTATAAATAAAACCACGAATAAAAAATGAAAAAAGTAAGTTTATTAAGATTGTGTTTATTCGCCTTTTTAATGATGGCGATACAGACTTCGTATAGTCAATTCTACCTTGGCTTAAACAGTGGAATCAATAATTTTAACGGCCTTATTGGTGTTTCCGGAACATATCAGAAAGAAGAACTTGGCTTCAGATTTGGGATTGGAAGTGGGGGCTGGGGTGCAAAATTATCGGCAGGTGTGAGTTATCATAACTTTTGGTTAAGTTACGCCAATGCAAAGGGGTTTGATCTCATAACGCAAACATTGGAAACAACTGTAGGTGATCAATCTGTTGATTTAAAAATGAAACCAGCTTCTTTGGTCGATGTATCTTGGGCAAAATATTGGGGAAAAAGAGTTGTTCGTTTCAATATTGAGGTAGGATATTCCATAAGAGTTGCGGGTGCAAGTTATGAAGTATTAAACGGTTATACGTTGAGCGATTTTGGAAAAAAAGTCATGAATATGTCAAGACCGGGTGGAGTGAAGATCGGAATTGGTTTAGCATTTAAAATTGGCCAATAATAAAGTCCACGGGAGTCAAAGAAGCGTTCAATCTTTACAGATCCGGGTTAATCTATTGTTTTGTATTGCGAAATATGAATGATAGAATAAATCCGGTTCTGTTGTTTGGATTTATCTTCTCAAATATCTAACTAAACAAAGAATCTACAAATTCTACTCTGTCGAAAACCTGCAGGTCTTGCATTCGTTCACCGATTCCGATATATTTTACGGGAATTTTAAATTGATCAGAAATGCCAATAACGACGCCTCCTTTTGCTGTACCGTCTAACTTTGTCAAAGCCAATGCTGTAACCTCTGTTGCTTTGGTAAATTCTTTGGCTTGTTCAAAAGCATTTTGACCTGTTGATCCATCTAAAACAAGAAGGACTTCATGAGGAGCTTCGGGTATTATTTTCTTCATGACCGATTTTATTTTCGAAAGCTCATTCATCAGGTTTATTTTATTGTGCAAGCGACCTGCAGTATCAATGATCACAATGTCTGCGTTATTTTTCTTCGCAGTGGCTAAAGTATCAAAAGCAACCGATGCAGGATCGGCTCCCATCTGTTGCTTTACAATCGGCACACCCACTCTTTCTGCCCAAATAACCAACTGTTCTACTGCAGCAGCTCGAAAAGTATCGGCAGCACCCAGATAAACGGACTTCCCTGCTTTTTTATATTGATGCGCAAGCTTGCCAATCGTGGTGGTCTTTCCTACACCATTCACCCCTACAACCATGATGACATAAGGCTTGCTGTCTATCGGTGAATCGAAGTCGCTAATTTTGGCAGAATTATTTTCTTCAAGCAATAGGACGATTTCTTCTTTCAGAATTTTATTTAATTCATTGGTGCTTACAAATTTGTCTTTTGCAACTCTTTTTTCAATTCTTTCGATGATTTTTAGAGTGGTATTCACCCCTACATCAGACGAAATAAGAATCTCCTCCAGATTATCCAGAACCTCATCGTCAACCTTTGATTTTCCAACAAGAGCTCTGGTTATTTTCTGCAGAACATTTTGTTTTGTTTTTTCCAGACCTTTGTTTAAGTCCTCTTTTTTTTCCTTAGAAAAAAAACTAAAAATACCCATGTACTTGTTTGTGTTAGTATGTTAATAAAAAAAGCCTTCTTCATTAACGAAGAAAGCTTTTTTCGCCAGACTAGATCTGGTAAAAGCAAAATTATTTCTTTTTTGCAAAATAATCTTTTGTTTCTTCTAAGGGAATAATTTCTTCTTTGAAGATATATGCACCTGTTTTGGGAGATCTTACCATTTTGATTGCTTTGGTATAAACTACTCCGTCTGTCTTTTTTAAGGTAGCAACTACTTTCTTTGCCATGACTTTAAATTTTTACTTGGTTTCTCTATGTAAAGTTACTTTTTTAAGAATTGGATTATATTTCTTGAATTCAATTCTTGCTGGAGTGTTTTTCTTGTTTTTTGTAGTAATATACCTTGACATTCCGGGCATCCCACTGGCTTTATGCTCAGTACACTCCAATATCACTTGTACCCGGTTTCCTTTTTTCTTTGCCATTTCTTAATTCTATTAAAATTTAATAATAAAGCCCTTCTTTTGAGCTTCTTTCAGTGAACTTAAAAGTCCATTTTTGTTGATTGTACGAATACCTTGTGCAGAAACCCGGAGATCAATCCAACGATTTTCTTCTTGTAAGAAGAATTTTTTATCAAAAAGGTTGGGGTAAAATTTCCTTTTGGTTTTTGCGTTAGAGTGTGCTACATTGTTGCCCACCATAACTTTTTTTCCTGTAATTTGACAAATTCTTGACATAATATCCTCTCTCTTTTACCTAATCTTTTACTTTTTAAAACGGTTTGCAAATTTCTGTAAAATTCCTTTAATAATCAAAAGTTTTATGAATATTTTTTATTTTTTTTTCAACCATCTCAAATCAAACACTTTGAATATCTATAACCTTATCATATTCTGCATAGTACAAATAACCATCCACCTTTAGCGTTTCCATTTGTGACAATAAATAACGATATTCTTTGATCTGATCAATATGTTCCAGTTTTTCTTCTCCAAATTTAAAGTCTATTACATGAATTTTTTCTTCAAAATATACAATTCGATCTGGAATTTTAAGTTTTCCATCCAAATTCAATAAAGCATGTTCTATTTCACAACGAATACCATCCGAAAACCATTTTTTTATATGCTCATTTTTAAATATTTTCTTTAGTCTGATTTTCAAGTTCAGCATTTCGGCAACCGTAATTTTGCCTTCAAAATTCAAGCTTTGCAAAACCCAGTCTATATCGCTTTCGGTTTCAATTTTGGATAAAATTTCATGCATCAGAATCCCAAAATTGACTTTTTCCTCAATGCTTTCTACGCTTTTAATAAAGAAATCATCAGAGCGGTTCATAATAAACAGTTTATCACGCCAATGGTTATTCGAAATGATCATAGATGACAATTTACTGCTTTCGGGCTTTAATGGGTGGAATATAGGATTTTCTGTGTCTATGAACAACAATTTGTGATCATCCTTTTGAACCCAATATTGATCTATGGAAAGAAGCGATGCATCTGTGTTGAATTTTTTAAAATTCTCTATCGCCTGAAGCATATAGAAGGCCAAATTGTTTTCCTTCTCCTTGCTATATTCAGGACAATAAACAATCAATTTGTCTATAGGTCGGGTGAATGCAACATAGAGCAGATTCATTGTGTCCATTGCACTATATATGATTTCTTCCATATATTCTTTGGCAAAATGAGAATCAATCAACAAATTACCGCTATTCACGGGCAAATGTGAAATTTCGCTTTCCAAAAAACCGGGTGTTTCACACCAAAGTATATTCTGATGACCCGTTGTAGAACAAAGCTCCCAGTCACAAAACGGAATTATCACTATTCTGTATGCCAATCCCTTGGATCGATGAATGGTTGTCAGACTGATTGCATTGTTATTTTCGGGCACTGGAACAGACAGGCTGTTTTTTCTATTTTCGAACCAAACACAAAAGCCATGAATATCAGCACCATATTTTGATGTGAAATTCAATACATTATCCAGAAAAACATTGACATAATCAGATTCCGAATTCATCGCATCAATACCAAATATTTTAATGAGTTCTTCTACTGTTTCGTAAAGCGATAGCTTCAAAATGGTTTTTGTTCTTTCCTTAAAATCAGGAGGCAAAAACCTTGCTAAATCATCAAAGCCCAAAAGCATTCCGGGTTCAGGAATTATATCATTAAAAAGAGGTTCTGGTGGATCGCCCGATATGCCTAAATACTCTTTGGTCATAGACCACATAGATGTTTGGTCGTCATGATTTCCTAAGAATTTTAAAGCATGATAAATACATCTTACACAGGCATTTGAATACAATAACAAAGATTCAGAAGATGAAATCTCAAATTGTTCATTTTCAGGGAGTATATTGATGAAGTCAATGAATACTTCAAAAACAGAACGAGCCTGATCGTTCGTTCTGGTCAAAATTCCTATATCAGAAGGTTTATACCCCAGTGTATGAATCAATTCATAAACTTTAGAAGGCAATTTTTCTAGGGCAATTTCTTTTATTTCGGATTTATTGCTTACAGGGAAAAACAGTATTTCGACGCTTCCTTCAAATTTGTCCTTTTTCGGAGATGCCTTTTGTATCCAATCTTGGTAGGCTCTGGGAATCATGCTATCGAAACCTTTACTTTTTAATTCATCAGACAATTTTTCTGGTATCGATTCCAATTTTGAATTGATATAATCCTGAATCATTCTGGGCAATATCGAAAAAATCGAATTATTGAAGGCTATAATATTTTTGCCACTTCGCCAATTGGTTTCCAAATTAAAATCGTGAATAAAATGACTTCCAATATCATCATAAACATTTTTCAAAAGCAAATTCCAGTCGCCTCCCCGCCATCGATAAATGGATTGCTTCACATCGCCCACCAAAAGACTATTGTGACCTTCGGAAATACTATTTCGTACCAAAGGTAGAAAATTTTGCCATTGAAATCCCGATGTATCCTGAAATTCATCAATAAGAATATGATTGTATCGATTTCCAACTTTTTCGTATATAAATGGTGTTTCATTGTTCTGAATAATATTGCGCAGCAGCAGTGAAGCATCCGAAATCATTAAGATATTATTTTCGACCCTGTATTGGGTGAGAACGTTGTTTAAATCACTCAAAATACCAAATGAATGTATGTGACTTCGAATCAGACGGCAAGTATTGTATTCTGTTTTGTGGTTACTGATAAAATTTTGGCATTCATTTAGGATGTTCATCAATTGAGATTCGTTTTGATTGATCAGCAATTTAGCCTCATTCGATGTGTTTTTATTGTACCAGTTTTCTATATTGTTCTGTGCTTTGTCCACGGTACTCATCGGGCTAAAATCCATATTTACAATTTTATAAACGAAATAATTGTGTATCCGGGTAAAATTCTGCCCAAAACCTTCCACATTACCCAATTTACTGGTTACTATCGTTTGATATTCTTTGCTAATTTGCCTAATTCCATTCCTGAATTCTTCAATTCTGGAGCTAACTATTTGTAGTAGATCCTGAATTGAAACCCTTTGTTCTGTAAGTGCTTTGTAGAAAAAAGGACTATTCAATATTCCCTGAACTTTTTCCTTGAAAATTTCAGAAGTAAGTTGAAAAACTTCATTGTAATAGTTCCATTTTCCGTTCTCTTCGATAAGATCCAAAGCAAATTTTATCAGCCATTGTTTCAGTCCCGGAAAATCATCCATTTTTTCAAACAACAATTTTATCAGGTCACCTTTCACTTTATTCAGATCCATTTCAATCTCATAGGCCGAGTTTACTCCAATTTCGAAAGTGAAGGAACGAATAATATTTTGGACAAAACTGTCAATCGTGGATATGGAGAAAAAAGAATAATTGTGGAGGATATTCGAAAGAATTTCTTTTGCCTTTCGTTGAATATCGGTAATAGAAATCCCCGAAAGCGTAGATTGTAAATGACTTAGATGAGATGATTTTTCTGGAAATTTGCTCAACGTAAACAAATCAGACAAAACACGATCTTTCATTTCTCCGGCTGCTTTATTGGTAAAGGTTACCGCCAGGATATTCTGAAAATAGTTAGCTCCGGAAAATGCCATCGTAAGGTATTCGCGGGTAAGGGTATGTGTTTTGCCCGAACCTGCAGAAGCTTTATATATATTTAGAAATGAACTATTTTGCATACTCAATTTTGTTTCTTATTGTAAAAGTTTTATGCTATTTAAAATATTGTAAATAAGATAATTTAGCTTCACATCAAATCGATTTTATTTTTACAAATAGCATAAAGTTATTTCGTTCAATGAAAAATTTTCCTTCAGTTTTACGATGAATAATTGCTTAATGCAAATTTAAAAAAAGTTTGTAGTTAATGGCGACTATGGATGAATATAATCCAGTAAGTAGAGAATCTCATTTTGAAAGACAGATGAAAGCCCGGAATAATAATTGCAGACTAATTCTAAAAGGGGGTTACTACCACAATGGCTTTGTGAATCGTAAGGGATTTGAAAATGATTTTTGATTTCATGAAAAATATAAAATTACAGTAATCCCTTCCGAATCTTGATTCATAACCATGATTGCAAAAGATAAGTTTCAAAATGTTCATAACAAATTTCAAAAAGGATTTAGATTTTTAGAAAATATTTGTAAATTGCCATCATTCATTTAACAGTTAAAATATGAAAAATATGAACCTTAGCTCTTTATTATTCCTGTCTGCTCTTGCACTTTTTATTTCATCATGTGGTGGCGGACAACGTAGTTCAAATCAAAATGAAAGCGCATCAACAGTAGAAAATACTACAAAAAATGATGAAGAAATTTCGCAACAATCTAAAATTTCTTTTAAGGTTGTGAAGAAGGGAGAAGATGCAAACGGCACTCCCACCAATGAAGTCACATTAATTGTAGATGGAAAATCTGTGCTAATTGCATCAGAGGATCACGTTGATTTTTACGAATTGGAAAAAGCAAGTTATGCATCAGAAAATGTACCTGCCTCAGCAATCACTTCCCAAAAAGGCTGGTGGGCCGGTGGTGGTCACAATTATTATGCTGCATTTGAAAAAAATGAACTTGTTGTGTACAAAGGAGAAACCGATGAAGGATTAGACCCGTCAAAAACACAATACAAGCTATTCAAAAAAATAACAAGTGCTGATTTGAAATAAATCTGTTATTCTAATTGAATTATCCATTTAGATGCTGTAGGCTAAAAATAGAGGTTTCGTGATAGTTTGGCTGGGTTTATAGCCACGCATCGGCGATATCTTTGTAACTTGGCAGGTATTCATCCCCCCGCTCTTCTGCGCAGTTTGACACAGAAAACCTAGGGAAGGGGGCGTTTATTTACTTGTTGAACTAAACCTTCGGTAAAAGATGAAAAGAATAAAATATCGAGATCAGTTTTTCTATAAATATGCAATAATGAGCATTGTAAGGCATAAAAAGTGTCTATACAATACCCTATATACAAGGTATGCCGGCATCGTTCAACGCTTTGTATCCACCATTGAGTTTTTTCATGGTGACCATAATGCGATGCAGTCTTATACTCTTCGATCAGAGTCAGATTTTTTTTGGGCTCAACGGTGGACACAAGATAAAAGGGTTATACACAATAAAAACAACGATAAAACAAATTTGATACGATTGAAATAACTTTTATCTTTGTAAAAATCTAAAAATTGAAAAATGTTAAGAAACAGCATAAATAAATATTATAACACATTAACCAGATTAAAACAATCAGGCGGAACGAAAAATGAAACATCAATTCGTAGAGCATTTGCTGAATTATTACAAGATTACTGTGGATTACGCAAAGACATTATTTTAGTTGAAGAAGTTACATATAAATCAACAAGAATAAGACCTGACGGAACAATAAGAACTTCAATGCAAGTAAATTGGGGGTTTTGGGAAAGCAAAGATACAAAAGATGATTTAGATACAGAAATAGAAAAAAAGTTTGCAATTGGTTATCCTAAATCAAACATTATTTTTGAAAATTCAGAAATTGCGGTATTAATCCAAGATAATAATGAAGTTATGCGGATTGATATGAAAAACGCAGAACAATTAGATAGAATTTTAACTGCATTAATCAATTTTGAACCACAAGAATACAAAGATTTTACAAATGCTATTAACCAATTTAAAGAAGATGTTCCAAATATCGTAAGTTCTCTCATGCAAATGATTGAAAAACAATCATTAGAAAATCAAACGTATATTAAAGCATTTAAAACTTTTTGGGAACATTGTAAACATTCCATAAATCCAGAAATTGAAGAAAGCGATATTAAGGAAATGATAATTCAGCATATTTTAACGGCTGATATTTTTGAAAAAATATTTGGCGACAGCCAATTTCACAGAGAAAACAATATTGCTTTACAATTACAAAGTGTTATTGAAACATTTTTTACAAGAGAAACAAAATTTAATTTGCTTTCTTCAATTAATCATTACTACGATTTAATAAAATCCAAAGCATCTCAAATAGAAGACCATCACGAAAAACAAAAATTTTTAAAAGCAGTTTACGAAAATTTTTACAAAGCATACAATCCCAAAGGAGCTGATAAACTTGGTATTGTATATACGCCGAATGAAATTGTAAAATTTATGATAGAAAATACCGATTTTCTATTAAATAAACATTTTAGCAAAGAATTGTCTGATGAAAATGTAGAAATTCTTGACCCTGCAACAGGAACAGGAACATATATTTGCGATTTAATTGAATATTTACCTGAACATAAATTAGAATACAAATATAAAAATGAAATTCATGCAAACGAAGTTTCTATTTTGCCTTATTATATTGCAAATTTGAATATTGAATATACTTATCAACAAAAAATGAAACAATACAAACCTTTTAATAACTTGTGTTTTGTTGATACACTTGATAATATGGGGTTTGGCTATGCAGGAAAACAAACTATTATGTATTCAATAAGCACAGAAAACCTTGAACGAATTAAAAAACAAAATGCAAAAAAAATATCTGTAATTATCGGAAATCCACCATATAACGCAAATCAACAAAGAGAAAACGAAAATAATAAAAATAGAACTTACCAAGAATTAGATAAAAGAATTGTTCAAACTTATGCTTTTTACAGTAAATCTCAAAAACAAAAAGTATATGATATGTATTCACGCTTTTTCCGTTGGGCAAGCGATAGAATTAATGGAAAAGGTATAGTTTGTTATATTTCAAATAATTCATATATCCATGCAAAAGGTTTCGACGGATTTAGAAAGGCACTTGAAAAGGAATTTAATAAAATATATGTTATAGATTTAGGCGGTGATATTCGAGCAAAACGAAAATCAGAAAATAAAACAGGAAATGTTTTTAACATTCAATTGGGTGTTTGTATAACTTTTTTAATAAGAAACAACGGAATAAATCAAAAAAAGGAAGATTGTGAAATATTTTATCATTCTGTATCAGATGAGTATTCTGCAAAAGAAAAATTAGAATATTTACGTGATAATAACTTTAAAAACATAAATTTTGAAAGAATAAGACCTGATAAAAATGGTTATTGGATGAACACGGAAATCAGTGATTTTGAAAACTTAATCCCATTAATAACAAAAAATAAAACCGAAAAATCAATATTCCATAAATTTACACATGGAATTGCCACAAATAGAGATGAATGGGTTTATGATTTTGATGAAAAAAATCTTTTAAACAAGGCAAAATTTTTTATCGAAGAATATAATTCAGAAGTAGAACGTTGGATAAAGTTTAAAAAAGATACAAAATATAAAGAAATAAAATCAGAAAATAGCCCCGTAGTTGATAATTTTGTGCATGAAAAAAACTTAATAAAATGGAGTAGCCGTTTAAAAAGAGATAAACTTAGAAAAGAAAAAAAAGGAAAATTTCAAAAAACAGATTTAAGAATTGCTTATTATCGTCCTTTTGTATCTAAATATTTGTATTTCGGTTATATTCCAATAGATGTTAAAGGGTTACAACATGAGTTTTTTCCAAATTCAGACACTGAAAACTTAATGATAAATTTAGCTTCAAATCAACAAACTGATATTATAGTTTTGGCTACAAATCAAGTTTGCGATTTGAATTTTTGCGCTCGCGGTTCTACTTGTTTTTCACTTTTCTATTTTGACGAAAAAGGAAATAAGAAAGAAAATATAACTGATTGGGCTTTAAATGAATTTATTACACATTATAAAAACAATAAAATCACGAAAGAAGACATATTTAACTATGTTTATGCTATTTTACATGACCCTAAGTATCGTCAAAAATATGAAATTGAATTTAAAAGAGAATATCCTAAAATCCCTTTCTACATTAATTTCAAAAAAATATCTGAATTTGGCAAGAAACTTATTGAACTACATACACAATTTGAAAAATCAAAGACAATAAAATTAGAAATTAAAGAAAACGGAAATAAAGAAAACCCAAAAGCAAAATTGAAAGTAGATAAAGACTTAAAAACTATAATAATAGACGAAAACACTGAAATATTTAAAATACCGGAAAATGTATTTTTATACCAACTTGGTAATAGAACTGCAATCGAATGGATTTTAGACCAATACAAAGAACGTGAGCCAAGTGAACCAATATTATCTGAAAAATTCAATACTTATAAATTTGAAAATTTCAAAAGGCAAATAATAGAATTGATTAATAATGTTTGTTATGTAAGTGATAAAACAGTAGATATAATAAACAAAATTAAAACGATAAATTAAAAAAAAAATGTGTATAACATATAACAGCCGACAATGCAAGCAGTTATGAAAACTTTGGACAGAAATATAAATATTAACTTTGGTGCGGAAATGAAACGTAAGCATTTCACACTCTTGCACTGCGGCTCGTTATTTTTCGTTATGCAAAATGACTAATAAACGATAAACACATTTAAGATGAACTTCAAACATACCGCACTTGATTTAATAGAAGATAAAAAAATAGTATTTACAGCTTTATCTAAACATTATTTCTTTTTTCGAATGCATATTTGTAAATTTGTATTTGAGCAGAATTGTGTACCAGTAAATCCATTTATGATTTTTGACTATTTTTTACTTGATACTGTAAATCGAGATTTAATAAGAAATGGTAATAATAATCTATTAAAACGAGCTGATGAACTTTGGGTATTTGGTGATATTTCCAACGGTGTTTTGGCAGAAATAAAAATTGCTCAAAGTTTAAATATGCCTATAAAATACTTTAAAATTGAGAATTATTTATCTATATTGCAAATATCAAAAGAAGAATTGAAATTTGAAGATGAAGTCAAAGATTTTCAAAACGAAATAGTTTTATAATCGGATGTTTACATATTTCATTTAGAATAATTGCGTTTAAAACATGAAAGAAATAATAGCATATAATTTACAAACTCGAATTAATGGATAAATCATTACTCATAAAAGCATAACAAGAACTCGATAGACAAGTTACTTATCATTTTAAAATAGTGGTAGTTGGCGGTGCAGCAATGATTATTTATTTTGGAGGAACTCGTGCGACTTGGGATGTTGACGCATTTGTTGAAGGTGATAATTTACGAGAAATTAAACAAGCGGCTCAAAAAGTAGCAGAAAAATATCATTTGGACCAAGATTGGTTAAATGACAGCGTTAAAGGATTTGCTAATATTTTGCCACCAGATTTTCACAAGAGAATTACTAAACTTGACTTAAAACTACATAATTTAGAGATATTTGTTTTAGGTATTGCTGAGCAATTAGTTATGAAAATCATTGCTTTACGTGAGCAGGATTTGGAAGACATTGATGTTCTTTTACCACAACTTACTGATTCTGATAAACAAACCGTGATTAATAATATGCATTATATTAATACTATACGACCCGATTGGGCACAAAAAATACAATACTTTTTAGAAGAGCAAGAATGGGAAATAAAATAGATATATTATTTCAACAATGGAACAACTTTGATAGCAAAGTATTATTATCTGAGCGTAAAGATACTGAGCCTATTGCTATTGAAAATTTAGTTGCTGAAACAACGAAATATTGTCGCTATTCAGGCAGATTAACTTGGATATTATTAGATTGGATAATTAGAAACATTGAAGAAATAAACACTGAAAAATTAATTGAACTAACTAATAAATCAGGTGATATAACTGTTTTAGGATTAATAACAGACTTAGCAAATCAAAAACAGACAAATATTAGATTTGAATATATTTTAAAATCTTCTAAACCGAGCGAAAAGAAGGAGGTTTTCTTTTATCGAGTATTAAAAAGTAAATTAGCAACAAAATTAACAATTGAAAATACCCTACCAATTTATGATAAATGGAATTTTTATTGTAACGAGATAAGGTACTTAACTACGGATAATGAACTGAAAGACAAAATATTTGCATAATCGTGTAGACGGCTGGTAACCTTTTGGTTACCTGTACGCCTCACACACTACCGGACATACACGAGCTTCGCTCCCTCCCTGCGCTTTACTTGGGAGCGTATTCGGCGGTTCATCAAACATTGGGGAAAATTTCCTGTTTACTTTGGTAGTACGGACAAACTTTAAAATAATAATCAAGTAAGGATTCGAAACCTGACTGAACGCACGGAGGAACTTTTTTTGCCAACTGAACAATATTAGGCAAAAACAGTTAATCATATTTTTACGAAATCATTTCCGAATTTAGTTCTGAATGCCTCTCCAAAAAATATTTTTCCATTCCTTGTTATACTCAAAAAGAATTTATACATTTGTTTCATTGAAAAACAGATCAGATTTAATCCAACGTCCAGTAAATAATAGTGTTTTGATTAGTATTTCCCCCATACATGATACAATGATCTATCCCAAAATTTCTTCAAAGGAAGTTTTGGGGGAGAGGAATGTTGTTGGAATTCTGGAGGAAAAATCCGCGGATTTGAAGGAGATTGCAAAAATTCAAATCATTCGAATATGAATAAGTTTTACACCATATTTCTATATATAAAACTTTTAAGGAGCAAAAAGGGTCGATACAATACCCAATATATAAGGTATGGCGGCATTGTTCAACGCTTTGTATCCACCATTGAGTTTTTTCATGGCGACCATATTGCTATGCAATCTTATACTCTTCGATCAGAGTCGGATTTTTTTTTGGGCTCAACGGTGGACACAAAATAAAATGGTTAAGATAAAAGGGTTATGCCAAATAAAAATTAAAATATTATGAAACTTTGTTTATATATAGATACAAACATTTATTTAACATTTTTTCATTTTACAAATGAAGATTTGAAAGAATTAAAAAAGCTTATTGCACTGATAAATACAGATAATATAAAATTGTTTTTACCAGAACAAACAAAAAATGAATTTCATAGAAATCGTGAAGTAAAAATTGCCGACTCGTTAGATAAATTAAGAGCGGCGAAACTTAACAATCAATTTCCTCAAATTTGTCATTCTTATGATGAATTTGAGAATATGAAAAAAGCAATAAAAGAATATGATAAAAATAAAGCAAAACTTTTAGAAAAATTACAACATGACGCTGAAACTGAAACTTTGTTGGCAGATGATGTATTAAATCAATTACTTAACAAAGCAATTTTTATTGAAACAACACAAAAAATTTTAAATGCTTCAATTTTACGTTTTGATTTAGGAAATCCACCAGGGAAAGATAAATCTTATGGAGATGCTATTAATTGGGAAAGTCTTTTGAGTGAAATACCTGAAAATGAAGATTTATATTTTGTTTCAGAAGATAAGGATTACTATTCAAAACTAAATAATGATAATTTTAATGATTATTTATTAAAGGAATGGAAATCAAGTAAAACGAGTAATTTATTTTATTTTAAAAGGTTGTCAGATTTTTTCAAAGAAAAATATCCAGATATTGAAATTTCAAGTGAAACTGAAAAAGATATTCTTATTAAAAATCTTTTTGAAGCATATACTTTTGATAATGCAAAAAGTGTGATTAAAAAAATATCAAGTTTTGATAATTTTTCTATCAAACAATTAAACGATATAACAAGTGCTTTTTCAACTAATAATCAGATTTATTGGATAAAAAATGATTATATAATTTCTAATGCAAGAAGAAATATTATTGAAACTAATGCAGACAAGATTGATAATGTGATTTATAATGAATATGAAAGAATATATAAATAAAATTGGCATAATCGAGTAGACGACAGGTAACCATATAGTTACCTGTGCGCCTCTCACAGACCCGCGATATATATCTTTTTTATAAATGTATGAGAACAAACACCAACTTTTAATCCAAGTCTCTCCCAAAATAGTGTTCAAATATTTTGATAAGATTTGTGAAAATTGTATCTTTGCTTGTGTAAGGAATATACACAAAATTTTTTATATCATTTTATATCAGTCGTTTATATTCTATTCCCCAACGACCTATAACAATGATAAACATACTGGGATAAGAAAATTGGGGGAAGTAGATTGAGGTGTTAAGCTCAATTAAAACAAACTATAAATCAATCAATTATATACATAAATTAGAGAACATCTTTGATTTTTAAATAAAATACAGTATATTTGTGTTTTAAATTTATGATAAAAATGAAAGAATTAGACCTTGGCAATTCAGATTTCAAAAGCATAATTGAGAACAATAACTACTTTGTTGATAAATCATTATTAATAAAAGAAGTAATAAAAGCTCAGAAACAGGTTATTTTATTACCACGACCAAGACGTTTTGGAAAAACCTTGAATTTATCCATGTTGAAATATTTCTTTGATATTAAACAACATGAAAATGAAAAACTTTTTATAAATCTGAAAATTTGGCAAGAAGAAACTGAGATAAGGGAAAAACATGGAAAATATCCTGTAATTTATTTAAGCTTCAAAGACGCAAAAGATGATACTTGGATTGAATGTTTAGAACTAATTAAAGCTGAAATAGTTGATATATACAGAGATAATTCATATTTATTAAAATGTGATATTCTTTCAGAAGAGGAAAAACAAGAATACCAACAAATGATAAATGCTAAAGCAAGTGAAGCACAACTGAAACGTAGTCTGAAAAAATTAAGTGAATTCTTACATAGATATTATAATCAAAAAGTTGTTATATTAGTAGATGAATATGATACGCCTATTCAGGCTGGATATAAAAAATTTTATGATAAAACAATTTCATTTATGCGCAGCTTGTTAAGTGGTGCATTTAAAGATAATAAGTATTTGTATAAGGGTGTAATTACTGGAATTTTAAGGGTTTCAAGAGAAAGTATTTTCACGGGATTAAATAATGTGAGTGTACATTCTGTGTTAGATAATGAATTTTCTGATAAATTCGGATTTACAGAAGTGGAAACTAAACAAATATTAAAAGATTTTAATGTGCCTATTCAATATGAAGAAATAAAAAAATGGTATGACGGTTATAAAATTGGACAAACAACAGATATATATAATCCTTGGTCTATATTAAATTACACTGTTGGATATAAAAATGGATTTAAAACATATTGGGCAAATACAAGTTCAAACGAACTATTAAAGGAACAATTAGCTGATAGAAACGAAAATTACACGCGAGAACAGCTTTTGGGACTAATTAATAACGAAACAATAGAAAAAGAAATTGATGAAAATTTTGTATTTCCGAATTTAGATAAAAATAAAGAATTGTTGTGGTCTTTGCTTACTTACAGTGGATATTTAACATCAATAAATAAAACAGGACGAAAATCTTACGAACTAAAAATTCCGAACTACGAAATAAAAACCGTTTTTCAGGATATTATTATAGATTGGCTAAATACCGACCTTAAAATAAAGCAATCGTTATTAATAGATACTACAAAGTGTTTGACTAATAATGAGATTGAAAAATTTGAAAAAGGATTTAAAAAGATAATTGGCGATACATTTAGCTATTTTGATATAAACGGTGAACCTGAAAATGTTTATCAATCGTATGTTCTTGGATTACTTGCCATAATTGGAGATGAGTATGTTATAAAATCAAACAGAGAAAGTGGCGAAGGTAGATATGATATTTTGTTAATTCCGCATGATAAAGATAAATACGGAATTGTGATTGAAATTAAACAAATCGTCAGAAATCAAAAAGATGATAATGATACTTTTAATAAAAAAATAGACGATAAGATAATAGAAGCAAAAAAACAGATTGACAAGAATAGATATTATATGGAATTAATTGATAACAAAATATCCAATATTATTAAATTACCAATTGTATTTGCAGGTAAAGAGCCATATATTACACTGATAAACAAAGAGAAATGAGCATAATCGAGTAGACAACTGGTAACCATATAGTTACCAGTTCGCCTCACACACCACCCTAACGTAAGCGAGCTTCGCTCCCTCCCTTCGTTTTGCTTGGGAGCGTATCCAGCGGTTCCCTGTTTACTTTGATAGTGCGGACAAACTTTAAAATAATAATCGAGTAAAGATTCGTAACCACGTCTTTTCAATCGGCTCAATGTTATGGTTGTGCCCATGATTGGGCTTTGTGCT
>Ga0316608_1000233_pt1 | contig 28953 bp, 28 predicted proteins | sample MIS2016152B_MG_FD_207673 | JGI IMG/M metagenome (GOLD analysis project Ga0316608, IMG submission 207673) | Microbial mat bacterial communities from Middle Island sinkhole, Lake Huron, Michigan, United States - MIS.2016.152B | ecosystem: Environmental > Aquatic > Freshwater > Lake > Sediment...
TACTTGTCAAAAAAAAGAAAAAAAATGATATAATTTGAAAATAAATATAGCTGAAAAATTTGAAAAATTGAAAAAAATCAAAACTCGAAAAATATATTTTCCGAGTTTATGGATGGACTCTATTTAAGGGTTTAAGTTCGTAACAATTACGCAAAATATTGGGAATAGATTCAGACATTTTATTCAGGTTACTCATTCTGTCTGAGCGAATTGACATCAATACTTTTAAGTTGATATTGGTATCAATCATAGCAATTTCTTCATCAGTAAGAATATCAGGATTTTTCTGCAATTTTAAATTTAACATTCTGCGAAATGTTTTTGGCACTTTGTTATTTAAAACATCTGCAAATTCTTTTACAAATTCGGTAACACCTTGCGGGAAAGTAAATAGTTCTTCAAACTGATCGAAAATCAGCAAAATACCTTCTTTTTCAGGTGAATTTACTTGTATATTTTTTAATGATTGCCAAAGCGAAATATCTTCATTTTCAACATTATTCAAAAAACTTGGTTTTGAACTGAATTCAGAAAGTTTAAGATTCAAAATTTCGAGTGGAAGATTTTTTGAATTTTCGGAATAATTTCCAAAACGAACAAATAAAATAATGTATTTATTTTCAATTTCAGGAACTAAACCTGCATTTATTAACGAAGATTTACCAAGTCCAGATTTGCCATACATCACGGTAAGTTTTTCAACCATAACGTATTTCTGCAAATCAATAATATCTTGTTTTCGACCAAAAAATATATCTTTAAATTCCTTAGTAAAAGGACGTGAACCCGGAAAACGATTAGTTTTTATCATATATTTTCATTTTATCCAATTACTTTTTTAGATGTTTTTAATTTCATTAGCAAGAGTTAAAATTCTATCAGTTATTACATTTCTTTCGAGTTTTGCATCAGCTTCGCCAATAATTCCTTTCAAAGTTCTTTTAGTAAGACTTGCTAATTGTCCGAAAATCATAGTAACCTGATTTGAAAGCATTTCATCTTTCCCTGATAAAAAATCTTCTAGCATTTCGAGAGCTTGCTCAAGGTCGTCTTGTTTTACAAAATCCTTAACTTTTGTAGAAACCGGATTTTCAGAAAGTTCCTGAACCTGCCTAAGTTTACCTTTTTTTGAAAAATCGTTGTAAATTTGTGTAATTACCGTATTAAAATCATCAGGAAGTAACTCCATTTCAAGGTTTTTGATAAAGAAATTCTTGGTAGGTTCGCTTTTGAAATTATTTTCCAACGCCATTGTCAATTCTTTGTTAAGATTCAACATTTTAAGGATTAAACGCATATACCATTTTTCAAAATCAAAACCTATAAACAAAAAGACTTTTACGTTGTTAATTGCTTCTTTTATAGAGCGTGGAAGTTTTTTATCGTCAAGAATTGCAAATAAAAACTCGAATAAATCGTCATAAGTTAAAATTAGCGATTCTTCATGTTTTATACAGCCGAATAAGTTATAAATCAGAGGCTTTTCTGACGAAAAATTCTGAATATCTTTTGGATTTGTTTTCTTATCGTAAAAATCATATATACAAGGTATTCCAAGAGAATCGAATGTGTTTTTTAAAATTACATCAGGTGAAACCGAAATAATAAAGTTAAAAGGAATCTGAGCAATTTTTTTGTGTATATCACCGGATTTTGAATTTTCATCATAAAATTTCTTGAATTTATTGATAAAAAAAGTTTTATCTTTGTTACTCTTAAAGGTTAAAAAATTATCATTATCAAATTCTACATTTTGCTCTTTTTCAAAAAACTTTTTAACATCTAAATGTATAGGATTGTTATTTTGAGTGAATGCTATATCAGGACCTATCATTAACAAGCACTTACCGTCATCTATATAGGTATTGAGAATATCAATATTTTCTTGCATATATATATTTTTATAAAGTAAAAAGTCAAGTACTTAAATTAAAGCAAATTTAAAATTATATTTGTTAAAAAAAACAAATTAACAAAAAAAAATCTAAATTTTAAAATTATACTTTTTTATGATATTATTTAAGTTAAACGTTTGATTTTTTGCTTTCAGTAAGTTTAATATTTATTCAAATGTTACTGATAATCTTTTTAATATTTTCTTTTATAAAAATATTTTGTATCATTTGAATTAAAAAACTAAATTTGTTAAATTTATTAGAAAGCCAAGATGAGCGAAAACGGTAACGATAAAACAAATTACAAAAAGCATTTTATTGTTTTTTTTGTTGTTGCTTTTGTTAATATAATAGTTTTGCTTTTATACTATTTATTTTTCAAATAATCATATATTTCAAAATAAAAATGCACCAATATGTAAATATGATAACTTCTGAATTCGAAAAATTTTCAAATTCAGAAAATGCTGTTCAGATGGAAAAATATATGCGTAATAAGTTCAAATACTACGGTTTGAAAACACTTATACGTAAAGAAATTATTTCACATTTTATAAAGCAAAACGGTTTACCACAAATATCTGAATTAGAAATTGTTGTTACCGATTTATGGAATGCAGAATATCGCGAATTGCAATATTTTGCATTAGTTATTCTTGACAAAATAATAAAAAAAGCAGATATTGGTTTTATTAGTTTTATTGAATTTCTGATTTTAAATAAATCGTGGTGGGATTCTATTGATTTTATAGCTCCAAACTTGGTTCGTACTCATTTTGAACGCTATCCCGAATTAATTCCAGAATATACAAACTCGTGGATAAATTCAGAAAATATTTGGCTACAACGGTCAGCTATTTTATTTCAGTTGAATAAAAAAAAAGATACTGATATTGAATTGATGTTTAAATTAATACTCACAAGAAAAAACAGCAGAGAATTTTTTGTGCAAAAAGCAATGGGTTGGATTTTAAGACAATATGCAAAAACAAATTCTGAAATTGTGATTAATTTTGTAAAGATAAATCCAGAACTTCCGGAATTAACTAAACGAGAAGCATTAAAACATTTTCAGGTTTAAAAACCTGATATTTTTTTATAATAAAGATAAAAATATATAAGATGCAAAAAAAAATAATTTCAATATTAATTTTTCTTCATTTTTGTTTGTCATGTAATAATTCAGGAAATAAGAATATTAAAGACTTTGAAAATGTTTTTGAAATATCTGCAATTGATGCAGTGAAATTCGGATTACCTGCGATAGATTTTAAAATTACATACCCAGATGATATTGAAGCAATTTCAGCAAAAGAAGGTGAATATAATCCAAACTATATTGAATTTTATTATATTGAAGACGAAGTATTTCACGAAAGTTTATCAATTGGAATTTACGAAAGTGCCTCACTTGCTGATGAGTTTATAAAACAATCGCTACTTGACCAGTATATTGCTCAATATCAATCTCAATTACTTGATATTGAAGTAGTTTTTAATGGTCAGGGAGATTTTATGGGAAAGCAACTTTATCAACTAAAATTAAAATTTGAAATTGTTGATGAAATGTATGGATATAAGGGAAATTACAAAATGCTGCTTGTTTTGTATCCACCCGATAATGGTTCGGAAAATGGAGTATTATTAATATTTCAGGCAACTGAAAATTCAGATATAGAAGATTTTAATGATTTTGGTAAAGAAGGAAAAACTGCAAAAATATGGCAGACTTTCAGATTTATCTAATTCTATTCAGAACTATGTTATATAAATTTAATATTTACAAATAAGATAATGAAACAAACATCATTTTTAATATTACTCTTTATTTTAAGTAATTGTACTTACAGTCAGCAATATAAAATTCTTGAGAAATCTAGCGAAAGATTTATTTATGTTTTACACGATAAAATTAATTCGATTGATATACAAGAACTTAGTGGACTTTTAAAAGTTAATGATGATATTTTTGCAATTGACGATAATTATGCTGCGATTTACAAAATAAATACAAATTTAACTGATATTGAACGAATTAATTTATCTGACAGTTTAATTGATTTTGAAGGAATTGATTACAATATGCAAAAAAAATCATTTTTACTGCTCACCGAAAAAGATTTTAAAGAAAATAATACAAAATCGACTAAGAATGAAGTTTATAGTTATAGCTTTTCTGATAAAAGTGAGCAACTTATATTTGATACAGTTTTTGCAGATTGTAAAAATGCAGGGTTTGAAGGTATGGCTGTAAGTTATGATGGTTCAACTATTTATCTTGCAAAAGAAAGAGATGGAAATGCAAGTTTAGATTCATATTTTTCGAGAAGTGTTTGGGTCTGCAAATTTGATGATGATAAAAATTTAAACTTAATAAATAAAATATTAACTTACGATGAATATCCATATTTAACAGATTTTACTGATATAAAATATGTTGAAGATTCTTTGAGTTCTTATTTATATATATTAGAGCGAATTAACAGTAATGTTATAAAATTCGATTTGAAAAATGGCGATATAGCAGAAATCCAAACATTTGAACCTTATGATATTTCGGAAAACGGAAAATGTTACGAGGGCAAAAACCAAAACAGATTTGGAAAAGCTGAAGCTCTATTGGTTACAGATTCCGAAATTTGGGTTGGCTTTGATGGAAATGGCGAAACATTTGTAAAAGAATGGTTTAAGCAATGGAAAAATTCATTTTCCGAAAAAAATATAAAAAGCAGCAATCGAAATTCAATAATAATGAAATTTAAAAAGTTTTGAAATTATATGATAGTAAAGCAAATTTAGATTTTATTAATTAGAATAATTATAAAAAAATATGACAGAAATTAAAGTTCTAGATTCAATAATATTTTTAACTGAAAATATTGAACTTCAATTAAAAGATATTGTTAAAAATTATCCAGCCGGTAAGATTTTTGTTTTGGCAGATTCGAATACAAATACAAAGTGTTTTGAAATAATCAGCAATTCTTTCGAGCAAAAGCCTCATATAGTTGTAATAAAAAGTGGTGAAGCCGAAAAAAATATTGATACAGCAATGGATATCTGGAATTTTTTATCAAAAAACGGATGCGAAAGAAGTTCATTGCTAATTAATTTAGGTGGTGGTGTAATTACAGATTTAGGTGGTTTTGTTGCTTCTTCATTCAAGCGAGGTATTGATTTTGTGAATATTCCAACAACTTTACTTGCTCAGATTGATGCTGCAATAGGTGGAAAAACAGGAATAAATTTAAACAATCTTAAAAATGAAGTTGGCTTTTTTAATTCGCCAAAATTTACAATTATTGACCCAGCATTTCTAAGTACGCTAGACCGAAAACAAATAATTTCAGGTTTTGCAGAAATGCTGAAACATGCGTTAATTTATAGCCAAACTGCTTGGGAAAACATTAAAGGTTTTGACCTTAAAAATATAAATATCAAGTTTATAAACATTTTACTAGAAGAATCTATACTAATAAAAAAACACTTTATTGAAAAAGACCCACTTGAATCGGGAATTAGAGAGGCTCTAAATTTAGGGCATACTTTTGGACATGCAATTGAAACATTTTTTTTGAATAAAGGAATAGATATACTTCATGGAGAGGCTGTTGCAATGGGATTGATTTGCGAATTATTTTTATCGAATAAAGTGATGAAACTTGAACTAAAAAAAATGCTTGAAGTAATTGGTTTTATTATAGATAACTTTCAATATTATGAAATTAACCCAAAAGATTATGATGAAATATTTGAACTAATGAAGCATGATAAAAAGAATACAGACAACAAAATAAAGATGACATTAATTTCGGATATTGGAAAAGTAGAAATTAAGCAATATTGCTCTACCGGTGATATTTATCAGGCTCTGGGGTTTTATTTTCAAATTATGAGATAAGATTTAAAATTTGTACTTAATTACAAATCTATTTTTTAAAATAATATGATATATTTTTATAACAGAATAAATTTGAAAATTTGTGAATGTGAAAATTTGTGAATGTGAGAATGTGCATTAGTGAAATTGTTTGTTTTTCAGTAGTATTACACAAAAATAAACTATAATAATTCTTTCTAATGTTATCTCTGACAAAATATATTTTAATTTTAAGAGTTTTTTAAATATTCTATAAATCTTGTTTTGATAAAATTCAATTAATTTATATCAAAAAAGTTTAACTCAAAAAAATGGCAACAATATTGCACTAAGCAAATTTGTAAAAAATAAAATTGTGAAAAAGATATTATATAAAATATTAATAATATTATTGTTTGCCTTGATTTCCAAAACAAGTAATGCTCAGATTCATTTTCCGGCAATAACTACAAATCTATATGTATCGCCTTTTATAACAATAGGTTATACATTTGGTGCAGGTTTATGCTATGGAATTGATTTTACTTTTGGAATGATAAAAATTAAGCATTATAATCCTGAAATTACTGCAGCGTTGTCAGTTCAGTACTATTTTGTAAATTATCAAAAAAATCAACATATAATTAAAAATATTACATTTCTACTTGATAGTAAATACTTTAGAATTGGCGTCGGAGCCGGAGAAATTAAAAAAAGCTGGGGTTTTAAAAATCGAAATACGAGTAAAGCTTTTGGAACAAATATTGATTTTGGAATAACAGCTTTTAATACTCAAGTTCCGTGGATTGCTCTCAAAGCATTTATCCCAAAATCTGGAACATGGGAATGGTGTGATAATAAAAATTACATTTCGGGATATACCTACTTTAAGCAAGAACCAATATACTTATTTGATTAGCAATCATTAACCATAAAAAATATTATCTAATAGATGTAATTTTCTGATTTTCGATTTTGAAAATAGAGGTGTTCTGTTTTTGTAAAAGATTTGTATTATGTGTTGCAAAAATCACTGTACTTCCTGATTCGCTGATTTTATAAAGCAGATTAAATATTTTTTCGGACGATTCGGCATCAAGATTTCCTGTTGGCTCGTCAGCAATAATCAATTTTGGATTATTTAACAAAGCTCTGGCAATCATCACAGTTTGTTGTTCACCGCCTGAAAGTTGATTAGGCATTTTATCTTTTTTTGATAAAATATCTACCATCGTAAGTACTTCTTTAATACGATTATCTATTAAATTTTCGTCAATCCAGCCTGTAGCTTCAAGTACAAATTTAAGATTATTATAAATATTTCTATCTGTTAGTAATTGAAAATCCTGAAAAACAATGCCTAATCTACGTCTCAGAAATGGAATTTGGTTTTTTGGTATATTTTTTAAATTAAAATCAAAAACTTTTCCTTCTCCAAATTTTATTGGAATTTCGGCATAAATAGATTTTAGCAATGTAGATTTACCCGAACCAATTTGTCCGGTAATAAAAATAAATTGCTCTTCAAATACCTCAAAATCAATTTCTTTTAAAATTAAAATACCATCTCTGTAAATGTTAACTTTTTTATAGGATAAAATTGAATTTTTCATTTTCAAATCAAATTATTTAATTTCCAAAAGAACTCCATATTCAAGATTTTCAAGATTTTTAATTATAGTTTCAATATTATCGTCGAAATAATATTTACTTACATTTTCTTTAATTCTATCAACTTTAAAGTGTCCGATTAAAGCAAAATTTTCATCTCTAACCTGAATAAAATCAGGAATTTGACCAGTTCCTTTTGTTTTTAAGAAAAGCATTTTGAAAAATAATGTTTTTAACTTTTTAATTCTTAGTTCATAACTTCTAACCCATAAACTCCTAAAACCTAATCCCTAGTTAACTAATATCTATTACTGTATCTCTAACTACCCAATAACTAATCCATAACGACCTAACCTCTAAACACCTAAGTGCCTATGTTTTATTTTCTAATTTAATTCCACTATCTAAAATTTCGATTTTACGGCTTTTATAAAGTGCCCCAATTGCTTTTTTGAATGTTTTTTTACTTACACCAAAAATATCCGAGATTTTTTCGGGAGATGTTTTATCAGTAAGTGGCATAAATCCACCATTTTGAGTTAATTTTTGAATTATTAAATCTGTTAATTCATCAACTTTTTCGAATCCGGGCTTATCGAGGCATACATCAATTTTTTTATCCTCTCTGATTTTTTTTATGTAACCTTTTATTCTGTCGCCTCTTGTAATGTTTTTAAAAATTTCGTTCTGATACAAAACTCCACCAAAAACATTGTTAATTATAACTTTGTAACCCAAATCGGTCTGATTGCAAATCATCAAATCAACTTGTTCACCTTCATACACATCAATTGGAATTTGATTTAAAAATTTATCAATTTTGGCAGAAGCTACCGGTCTGTTTGTTTTTTCGTCAAGATAAACTCTTACAATGTATTGTCGCCCAACTTCCATTTTCTGATTTTGCTCGCGGTAAGGTACCAGCAAATCTTTGGTCAATCCCCACGATAAAAATGCACCAATTGTTCCAACTGAAACAACCTTTAGAAGTGCAAATTCATCAACTTGAGCCAATGGTTTTTCGGTTGTTGCAATTAATCTATCCTCAGAATCGGAATAAATAAAAACGTCTATAAAACTATCAATCTCAACATTAGCCGGAACGTATCTTGTCGGTAAAAGTAATTCTCCAAATTCGCCACCATCTAAATACAAACCAAAATCAACTTTTTTAACTATTCTCAGATTATTAAATTTCCCAATATTTACCATATTTTTTTTCTACAAAAGTATAATATATTATTTTGCAACCAATTATTTTATCTCAGATTTTTTTAGTCAAATTGTTTTTTTCAATAAATCAAAAAGCCGGATTTTATAGTAAAAACCGGCTTTGATATATTATTACGTTGAATGTTTGACAATTATTCGTATCTCATGTTATGAAAAACGTTTACAACATCGTCGTCTTCTTCAATTTTTTCGAGTAATTTTTCGACTTGTTCAATCTGTTCTGCTGTTAATACTTTTGTTTCGTGAGGTATTCGTTCAAATTCAGAGCTAATTATCTCAAAATTATTTTCTTCCAAGTATTTTTGAATTGCACCAAAAGCTGTAAACTCTCCATAAATCATAAAATAATCTTCCTCGGCAAATATTTCTTCTGCTCCAAGGTCAATCATTTCTAGTTCAAGGTCTTCTAAATTAATTTTATCTTTTAACTGAACTTTAAAATTGCATTTATGTTCAAACATAAATTCAACAGAACCAAAAGTACCTAAAGTTCCGCCCCATCGGTTGAAATAACTTCTGATATTTGCTACAGTTCTGGTAGGATTATCGGTTGCTGTTTCTACCATAAGTGCAATTCCGTTAGGAGCATAACCTTCGTAAACTAATTCTTTAAAATCTGCCTGATCTTTTGATGACGCTTTTTTTATGGCTCTTTCAACGTTATCTTTTGGCATATTGGCAGCCTTAGCATTCTGAATCAAAACTCGTAAGCGAGAATTTGACTGTGGGTCGGGACCGCCGGATTTTACTGCTACTGCAATTTCTTTTCCTATTTTAGTAAATACTCTTGACATTGTTCCCCAGCGTTTTAGCTTGCGGGCTTTTCTAAATTCAAATGCTCTTCCCATTTTTTGTTTTTTTTTATTTAGGTCTGCAAAATTAAATATTTTTATTAAAAAAAATAATTTTGTCGAATAAATTCAGCAATTAGTTCTGTAATTTTTGGTAATAAATGCGAAATAAGGGCTAAAAATTAATACTCACAACCATTATGCTAATACTAAATCGACATCAAGTTTAGCGATAAAAATATACATATATCAGGTGTTTTCACCTGATATTCTACGCTTTGAGGTGAAAACACCTCAAAGGTGCATTGGTGTTTTTGATGTCGGTTTAGTATAAAACCATCTTGAGGATTTGAAATGAGTAGGTAATAATTGCAAATCGGAAAAACAATAATCTCTATTTTTTTCAGATTTACAGTTTTGAGTTCTTCTCAAATTTCTACTAGTGTTATGTCAAGCTAAAGTTGTCAGGTGAAAACACTTGACAAGTGCATCAATCACAACACATTTAAGGTGTTTTCACATGAAATTTAAGCGTCATTTAATGTTTGACATGACACTAGTCAGTTGTATGATGACCAGAGTTTTATTTTCAGTTATCAACTATAACCCTTAATTTGCATTATTAATTGACGTTTATCTTATAACAGCATTTAGTATTTGAAAGATAACATTTACTTTAACTTACCCAATAATGAGGTTTTAATTCGTTGGTTTCCTGCAACCAGTATTTGGGGGTAATAATTTTACCACTTTTATGTTTCAATGTTCTTTCAAAAATTGCAATTGTGGGATTAAATACAATATTTGTTACCCCAATTTTATATGTATCGGGTGCAGTTTCATCTTTCTTTTTATCTTTTTCGATTTTTACTTCAAATTTGTTAAATTCCAAAATTTCTTTTAAAAAAACAAGTCTTTTTTCATCAATTCCTGTATCAACAACAGTACATCTGACACCATCTATTTCTTCGACTGTATGCTTTGCTTTAAACTTAGCCATCTTATTTAAAAATTAAAATTTATCGACAATTATTTGAATTAAATCAAAAACAGGACTGTATAATCCAATTAAGAAAATACCAATTGTGCAGATAGCTAAACCAAGTTTAGTATAACCATCGCTCTTAATTGTAGCAATAGGATTTTCGTTTTTATCAACAAACATTGCTTTAACCACTAAAAGATAGTAGTAAAGTGAAATTGTTGCGTTTAATACTGCAATAAAAACCAACCAGTAATATCCGCCTTTTGCTGCAGCAGTAAATAAAAAGAATTTACCGAAAAATCCGGCAACGGGTGGAATACCAGCTAAAGAGAATAATGCCAGCATCATTATCAGACTATATTTTGGATTAGTTCTGTAAAGTCCTTTGTAATCGGACATATTTTCTTTGTTTGTTACGTTTGAAATAGCTGCAACAACACCAAACGCTCCTAAATTTGAGAAAATGTAAATCAATACAAAATATATAATAGAAGATGAACCTAAATTATCGGCACTAATAAGACCAAGCATTAAAAATCCGGCTTGAGCGATTGACGAAAATGCCAAAAATCTTTTTAAATTATTCTGTCGTAATGCAAATAAGTTCCCGACTGTCATTGTAAGAACAGATAAGACGTAAACTACATTTTGCCATAATCCTGCAAACTGGAAGAAAACTTTGTACAAAATCATTGTGAATGCAAAAATAACTGCACCTTTTGAAATTACTGATAAGTAAGAAGTTATTGAAATTGGTGCACCTTCATAAACATCTGCAGTCCATAAATGAAACGGAACAAGCGATAATTTGAAAGCCATTCCAGCAAAGAAGAATATTAAACCAAGTGCAAAAAGTGGTGTAGCTGTTGTAATTCCTACAGCTATATCAGTGAAATAAATTGAACCTGAAATTCCGTAAAAAATTGAAATTCCGAACAATAAAATACCTGACGATAATGCTGAAGATAAAATTAATTTTATACCGGCTTCTGCTGAATGTCTTTTAATTCTGTCGAAAGCTGCAAGTGCAGCTAAAGGAATTGTAGCAAGTTCTAAACCAATGTAAAACATTAGAAAATCTCCAGCCGAAATCATAAAAAACATTCCTATTAAAGTAGAAAAAAGCAATAAGAAAAATTCTGTAATCCTATCTTCGTTTTCTTCTTTTTTTAACCAAGCAACTGATTGTATCAGAATAATTAAAACACCAACATTTAATATATTTTTAATTAAAACATGAACATCTTGAGATACAAACATTCCTCCAAAAATTTCACCTGTCGTGTGTGGAAAAAATCCTACAATTGTGTAAACAGCAAACAATGACAACATTATTGGAATCACAATTTGTTTGTTTTTTTTGTCAAAAAAGAGTTCGAAAACTAATGCTAAGAGTGCAATTACAATTAACAGTAATTCGTGCCTCATTAATAGAAAATTCTCTAATTGCATATTATTTTATTTTGTCTAATTAGTTAATCATTAAAAATTTACCAACAATTGGGTCTAAACTAACTCCAATAAGTTCGGTAATGTAATATGGGAATAGTCCGATTAAAGCTATGAAAAGCAATAATGTAACTATTGATAAACGTTCCCACCATTTTGCATCTTTAAGTTCAAGATAATGGTCGTTTTTAATCGGACCCAAAAGTAAAATACCGACAACACGTAAAATATAAACCGCAGTAATAACTATAGCACTTATTGCAAAAATTGTTAACACTCTGTGGAATAAATCAGGATGCTGGAACGAACCTACAAAAATCATCATTTCAGCCACAAATCCGCTTAATCCGGGAAGACCTAAAGAAGCTAAACCACCAATTACGTAAGCAACACCTAAAAATGGTATAACTTTCATTAAACCACCCATTTCGTGTATCATTCTTGTATGAGTTCTTCCGTAAATCATACCTATTAAAGCAAAAAATAATGCTGTCATTATACCATGTGAAATCATTTGTATTATTGCTCCATTCATTGCAGTTTTGTTCATCATCAGTAAACCGAACAAAATCAATCCACAGTGACTAACAGACGAATAAGCATTAATATATTTTAAATCTTTTTGCATTATTGCTCCAAAAGCACCATAAACAACACTTATTCCTGTGAGTATCAAAAATATCCAACCTAATTCCAATGCAGCGTCAGGCAATAAATACATTGCAACTCTGAATGCTCCATAACCACCAAGTTTCATTAAAACTCCAGCATGTAACATTGATACAGCAGTTGGTGCAGAAGCATGACCGTCTGGCGACCATGTGTGGAATGGAAATAAAGCTCCTAAAACGCCAAATCCTATAAATAAAAATGGAAATAAAAATTTCTGTACATCAAGTGGAATCTTAACTTTAGCGATTTCTAAAATATTCATTGTCAAAGGTCCACCTTCTGGTGCTGAGTTAAAATAAATTCCTAACAAACCAACCACCAACAAAGCAGAACCAGCCATCAACATCAAAGTAAGTTTCATTGCTGAATATTCTTTTTTCCCACTACCCCAAATTCCTATTAATAAGTACATTGGTATAACAGCAACTTCATAGAAAAGAAACATTGTGAATAAATCAATGGAGATAAAAAATCCGAAAACGCCGGTTGCTAATATTATTAATGATATAAAAAATTCTTTGTGCAAATCACCAACTTCCCACGACGTAAATACACCAGTGAAAATAATTATTGAAGTTAAAGCAAGCATTGCAACCGAAATTCCATCAACACCAACTGTATAATGAAAATTTAAAGCTTTAAACCAAACAAAATCTTTTATGAAAATCATTTCTTCAACATTTCCAGCTTTACGTTCAGCAACAAACATATAAATTAAAATTCCGGCAAGTATCACCTGAACGCTCATACCTATAGCTGCAATTGTTCTGGTATGCTTTAATTCTTTTCCGAATAAAATTCCGATAATTGTTAAAACCGGAACTAACACAAACATTGATAAAATATTCATTTTCTATTATTTTGATATAATTAAAAAATAATTACAATACAAACCACTTAAATATAAAAATCATAGCCAGAAGAATTGCTCCGGTAACAAACACAAATCCGTATTTTTGAATCTGACCTGATTGAAAATCTTTTATTAAATCTGCAGCCTTAGCTGTTACATTTGCAATACCATTCATTGTTCCATCAACAACACGTCGGTCGAACCATGCAATTGGTCTTGAAACATAATTAAATATGATTTTTTTAGTTATAAAAAGATATAACTCGTCAATATAAAATTTATTGAAAGTCCATCTGTAGAAAAATTTAAAACCGTTTGCAACTTTATCTGGCAAAGCTGATTCTTTTCTGTACATCACAAAAGCTATAGCAATACCAATTAACCCAACTAAAACGGCTGGAATAGCCACAATCCATTCAGTATGTATCTCAATAGGCATACCGTCTGAAGTAACTAATTCTTCAAATGGAATAAATCCAGAAAATATTGACGCGATTGCTAAAAATATCAATGGAAATGTCATTAATTTAGGCGATTCGTGTGGAGCGTGATGATAGTGTGGTTCTTTATTCCAGAAAATTCTGAAATATAACCTGAACATATAAAATGCTGTTAAACCTGCAACAAATAATTGAACAAAAAATATCAATTTATTTGAATGAAATGCAGCCGTTAATATTTCATCTTTACTGAAAAATCCTGATAAAGGAGGAACACCAGCTATTGTCAAACAAGCAATTAAAAATGTTATATGAGTTATAGGCATATACTTTCGAAGTCCTCCCATTTCATTCATTGAATTTGTATGAACTGCGTGAATTATTGAACCTGCCGCAAGGAATAATAATGCTTTAAACATTGCATGTGTAAATAAATGGAACATCGAAGCCATATATCCAAGACCTTCGTGTCCTCCATAACCTGAAACCCCAAGAGCAACCATCATGTAGCCAATTTGCGACATTGTTGAAAATGCCAGAACACGCTTAATATCAAACTGTGTAGTTGCAATTATTGCTGCAAACAGCGATGAGAATGCCCCTACATAACCAACTAATTCTAAACCCTCTGGAGCTGAAATTGCGTAAATCGGAAATAATCTGGCAACTAGAAAAACTCCGGCAACAACCATTGTAGCTGCATGAATTAAAGCTGAAACAGGTGTTGGACCTTCCATTGCATCAGGTAACCAAATATGTAACGGAAACATTGCTGATTTTCCTGCACCTCCCATGAAAACAAAAATCAATGACCATGTCATTACTGAAAGTCCCATAAAAGCAATACCGCCACCTTGTGAAATAGCAGAACCGTTAGGGTCAGTTAATGATATAAAATCAAATGTTTTAGTATTGAAAGATAAAAGTAAAATACCGATTAAAAAGCCTAAATCTGCAAATCTTGTTACAATAAATGCTTTTTTAGAAGCAGCAACAGCAGAAGGTTTTTGGTAATAATATCCAATAAGCAAGAAAGATGAAACCCCTACAAGTTCCCAGAAAATGTAAATTTGGAAAATATTAGTAGCAAGAACAAGTCCTAACATTGAGAAGCTGAAAAGTGATAAAAATGCAAAAAAACGGTTAAAACCATCTTCCCCATGCATATAACCAATGCTATAGATATGAACCATAAATGAAACCGTTGAAACAACAACCAGCATCATTACAGAAATAGGGTCAATTAATGTTCCCATCTTTACAACCAACTCTTCGGTAAATCTTAGCCATGTCATGTCAAAGCCAATAATTTTCTGATATACACCATCAACTTTTCCAACCTGAAAAAAGTATGTATATGCTGTAAACAAAGATAAAGCGAAAACAACAAACATTCCTGTTGCACCAATTATGCCTGCCGCTTTATGACTTAATTTATTATTCAACAATCCCAAAACCAAAAACACTACAAGAGGAATTGCCGGAATTAATGTGGTGTAATTAAAATCCATTGTTTAAATTATTAAATTTTTAATGTTTCATTTCACTTACGTTTTCAACATTTATTGTTTGGAAACGACGATAAATATTTATGATAATTGCTATTGCCACAGCTGCTTCACATGCCGCTATTGCAATTATAAATATCGCAAAAAACTGTCCATGCAAATTATTGGGATACAAAAAATAATTAAATGCAACGAAATTAATATTAACAGCATTTAATATCAATTCTATTGACATTAACATTGTAATTAAGTTACGCCTGGTAAGGAATCCGTAAATACCTATAAAAAACATGATTGTACTTACTATTAAAAAATGTTCTAAATGTAGTTCACTTAGCATAATGTCTTATTTTTCAAATTAATAAATCTAATTAATTTTTTCATCTTTTTTCTTTGCAATAACAATTGACCCAACCATTGCTGCAAGTAAAAGTATTGAAATTACTTCGAAAGGAAGTACAAAACCTTCTCTATTATAACTTAATAGACTTTTACCAATAGTGTTCATATTTAAATCGAGAGCAGCTTGTGTGGTTGCTTTAAATGAATATTGCAGTAAAACTGTAATTGTAAGAATTGCTCCAGAAATTGCTGCTAAAGCTGAAAACATTGCTTTAAAGTTTTCAATCGGCTCAAACTTTTGACTAATATGACTTGTAAGCAAAATAGAAAATATAATTAAAACAACAATACCACCTGCATATAGTGTAAGTTGAACAGCTGCAAGAAATTGAAAGTTCAAAATAAAATATAATGCTGAAGTTGAAATCAACACTAAAAGTAGATATGTTGCTGCTCTTAAAATTTTTCGGCTCGTTACTGTAAGTAGCGAAAACACAACGATACACGTTGAAAAAATGAAAAATAATACTTGACTTGCTGAAATTTCCATTATTCTTCTACTCCTTTCATTAAAGTTGAACCATCGTTATTTAAAGTTTTGGTTAGTTTTGAACGGTCAAAAACTGCATGTTCAAATTCGCTTCCGAAAGCTAGAGCTTTTGAAGGACAGGTTTTTACACATAATCCGCAAAAAGAACACATTCCTAGTCTGTAAATATGTTTATCTATAACTTTTTTCTTCTTACCATCTTCAGTTACAATTTGCTTTGCAATAATTTCAATTGTTCCGTTAGGACAATTAATTTCGCAAATTCCACAACCTGTACATTTATGTTCGTTTTTTTCATTATGAACTAAAACAACCTCACCCTTAAAACCTTCATACATTTTTAATGTTTTTCGGTTCTCCGGATATTTTTGTGTAACTATAGTAGAAGGTCTTATAAAATAAGAGGTTGTAACTCTCATTCCTGTTAAAAGTGATTTTACACCACCAAAAATTTCACCTAAATAACTTGTTAAACTCATAATAATTTTAAGTTTATTGTTGAAAGTTATAAGCACATAACCATAACTTTATATCTTTTTATTGATTTTTTATAAACCAATTCGAAATTATTCATTTTAATTCTTACCAATGCCATCCCATTAAGACTATAAAAGCCATTAAGAGAATATTAAACAGATTTATAGGTAATAAATACTTCCATTCTAATGTCAAAAGCTGGTCAATTCTAAGACGAGGAAATGTCCATTTGAAAAGCATTATTAAATAAATAATTACAGCCATTTTTCCAAAAAACCATACTATTGGTGGAATAAAGTCCATAATATGATTAAAAGCTTCCCATTTTCCAAAATGTAAAGGCATCCAACCTCCCCAGAATAATGTTGTTGCAATTGCTGCAACCACAAACATATTCATAAATTCTGCTAAAAAGAAAAAAGCGAATTTCATTCCCGAATACTCAGTATGGAAACCGGCAGTAAGTTCAGATTCTGCTTCTGCTAAGTCAAAAGGACCTCTATTAGTTTCGGCAGTACCGGCTATAAGAAGTACAATAAATGCAATAACTGCCGGAATATGACCTCTTACAATAAACCAGCCTTCGCGTTGAAGTTCAACAATTTCAGATAATTGTAAGGTTCCTGCAAAAACGACCATTGTTACTAAAGCCATACCCACTGAAAGTTCGTAACTAACAATTTGAGCACCAATACGCATAGCTCCAAGTAATGAATATTTGCTATTACTAGACCATCCAGCAAGCAAAATTCCTACTACTCCTATTGAAGAAACAGCCATAACATAGAAAACGCCAATATTTAAATCAACTGCATGTAAACCTTTTGCAAAAGGTATAGCACCAAAAGCAAGAAGCGAACCTAAAATTACAATAAAAGGAGCTAAATTAAACAACAACTTGTCAGCTTGCTTAATCTGAATTAATTCTTTAAAAAGTAGTTTTATAATATCGGCAACCGTTTGAAACAGTCCAAAAGGTCCAACCCTGTTGGGTCCTAAACGATTCTGCATAAGAGCACAAACTTTACGTTCTGCATATACCAAACCTAAACCTAATAGAGCATAAGCTGCTAAAAAAACAACACCAATTATCGAAAATTCAATCACAACAGCCCAAAATGCAGGCATACTTGCTCTTAAAGATAAGTCAATTGCTTCTGTAAGTGTCGAAAAATCGTAAATATCAAATGGCATATTTTAAAATTTTATTATTTTTATGCTAATTTTTTTTATTTATCTAAATCAGGAATTACTAAATCAAGAGAACCGCTAATTGCAACTAAGTCAGCAATTTTTTGATTTCTGGACATAGTATCAATTGCCGATAGATTTGAGAAATTGGGCGAACGGAATTTAATTCTGTATGGATTCTTATTTCCATCACTAACTATATGTACAAGTAATTCACCTCTTGCTGTTTCAACTCGCTGAAAGTAATCGCCTTCGGGTAATTTTATCACAGCTTTCATTTTTGCAGCGTAATCACCTTCGGGGATATTATCAACAAGTTGTTCAATAATTTTCATCGATTCCCACATTTCATCAATTCTAACTTTATATCTTGCAAATGTATCTCCTTCATTATAAAGAATTTCCTTAAAATCTACTTTATTATAAACTCCATAAGGGATTTTTTTTCTAATATCACATGCAAACCCCGAACCTCTGCCTGAAGGACCAGTAACTCCGTAAGAAATAGCATCTTCTTTTGTTAAAAACCCAACACCTTTTGAACGCTGCTTAAATATTACGTTTCCTGTTAGTAATCTATCATACTCAGGTAATTTTTTTCTAAAATATTTTATAAAATCTTTAATGTCTTTCTGAAAATTTTTATGAATATCTTTCATAAGTCCACCCGGGCAATTGTAACTCTGTAACAATCTTGAACCTGTTGATTGTTCGAATATATCAAGAATTTTTTCGCGGTCTCTCAATCCATAAAAAAATGTTGTTAAGGCACCTAAATCCATTCCAAAAGCAGCCCACCATAATTGATGTGAGGCTATGCGATTTAATTCGTCAATTATTGTTCTTACATATTTTACTCTTTCAGAAACTTCAACGGCTAAGGCATCTTCAATAATTAAGCAAACGGCTTCATTATTGATGTGAGCAGAAAGATAATCAAGCCGGTCGGTTAAGTGAATAACCTGTGGATATGTTAATCGTTCACACATTTTCTCGATACCTCTGTGAATGTAACCGCAATGTGGTTGTACACTTTCTACAACTTCACCTTTAAGAGTAAGTAAAAACCTCATAACACCGTGTGTTGAAGGGTGCTGAGGTCCCATATTAATTACATAATCCTGAGATTCTATATTAGAATTTTCGAGTTTATCTTCTAAAATTTCTTTCATTCTATAAAAAGTATGAATTTATTTTATTCTATTCCCTTTCGGGATTTATTTTTTGTATTTAAAAAGTAAAAACCAAACAATTAACTTTTTTTAAATCTAATTGTATTAAATTGCTGTTTAAATATTTATCTTTCAATAATATTTATTTCATCAACATAGTCTTTTCTCAAAGGATGTCCTTTCCAGTCTTCTTCTAAATAGATTCTTCTTAAATCTTTATGACCAATAAACCTTATTCCTAGCAAGTCCCAAATTTCTCGTTCTTGAAAATCTGCTGTTTTCCATAATAAACTTACAGTCGGAATTTCAGGATTTATTCTGTCTATACTGCTGGTTCTTAATATAACAATGTGTTTAAATTTTGTAGATTCCAGAAAATAGATACAAGATAAATTATTTTTATTATCAACTCCGGTTATATTAACTAAATAATCAAAGTTTGTTTCAGTATTTTCTTTCAATTTTGTTGCTAACGATAGAAATTTATCATTAGTTACTGTTATATTTAGAAATTTATTTTCCGAAAATTCGACAGATGATTCAAAACCTGTAATTATTTTTTTTAATTCTTCATTACTCATAATTTCAAAATATTATAAATTTTCAGGAACAGGATTTTCTAAATCGTAATCCAAAACATTTTCTTTTTTATACTTATTTAAAAGAGATTCTTTTTTTATTTTTCGCTGAAGTTGCATAAAACCGTAAAGCAAAGCCTCCGGACGAGGAGGACACCCGGGAATATATACATCAACAGGTATCAAATTATCAGCACCTTTTAAAACATGATATGAATTATAATAGAATGGACCGCCGGAAACTGCACAAGCACCCATAGCTATAACATATTTTGGGTCAGACATTTGGTCGTAAAGTCGTTTAAGAACCGGTGCCATTTTATTTACAATAGTTCCGGCAATGACTATTACATCTGATTGACGAGGAGAAGCACGATAAACTTCAAGTCCAAATCTCGAAAAATCATGACGTGCTGCACCTGTTGCCATCATTTCAATTCCACAGCAGCTTGTTGCAAAAGTTAGGGGCCAAATTGAATTAGAACGTCCCCAATTGATTATTGAATCTACTGTTGTAAAAAATATTCCATTATTTTCCAACATCATCTGGTCTAAGGAATCATTATCCTTAAAATCAGATTCTTTCATTGATTTTATTGCCATACTAAAGCATGTTTTTTCCAAGCATAGGCTAAGCCCAATACTAAAATTAGAAAAAAGATTATTATTTCTATAAATCCTACAATTCCTACTTCTCGCATTACTGCAGCCCAAGGAAATAAGAAGACAATTTCAACATCAAAAATAAGAAACAAGATTGCGAAAAGATAATATCCGACATTAAATTGAAGCCATGTAATTCCAGATGTAGGAATTCCGCACTCATAAGCTTCTGATTTTTGAATATTAAAAGAACGTGGAGAAACAAATGCAGCAAATAGAATTCCGCCACCAACTAAGGCTATTGTTGCTACAAAAAATACTAATAAAATTTCTGCACTCATTTTATGTATTTTTAAAGATTAGTTTTAAGAAATGAAATATAGTTACATATAACATTTTTTTTTGCAAAATTATAAAAAAAAGTATAAAATAAAATAATATTCAATCTTTTTTTCGGATATAATATTTCATTTTTATAAAATACAATATACATGTATATTACGAAATTAAATTTACAAGTTTATCTTTTACCGGCTCAATAAAAATATCCGGTTTTGATGGTCTGCCGTTTTTAATTACCACAGCTATAACTTTTGCTTTTATCATCAATTTGTTATCCGATTTACGGAAAATATCCTGAAAAAAAATCATTTTTAAATTTCCTTCTGTACCTAAATTAAGTTTACTGACAAATTCATCTCCACTCTGAAGAGGAAGTTTGAAATCAATTTCAATTCTAAAAACAACTGGGTCAATTCCTTCGGTATGAAGTTTTGCAAAATCAAGTAAAAGTACATTTTTTAAAAATTCGTGTCGAGTATGTTCGAGATAATTCTGATAAACAGAATTATTAACAATTCCTTGAATATCACATTCATAATCTCTAACTTTAAATTCTAATTCATAAATATATTCCTGCATTATAAATATTTTTTAAGATGAAAACTAAAATAAATTTAAAATTCAAATTTAATTTTTTAATTTAGATTTTTCAAAAAATGATTTTTATACCGAAAATATTGAAATAAAATGAAACCCGAATATTTTAAAATTATTGCCGATAGTCTCGGTATCAAAGAAATACAAGTAAAAAATACTTTAGGATTATTTGAACAAGGTGCTACAATTCCTTTTATAAGTCGATACAGAAAAGAAGCTACCGGAAGTTTAGATGAAGTACAGATTGCAGATGTTAAAAAGCAGCTCGATAAGTTAATTGAAATGGACAACAGGCGTGAAACAATTTTGAAAACCATTGAAGAACAAGGAAAACTTACGCCAGAACTCCGAAAGCAAATTGAAAAAGCCAATACAATAACACAACTTGAAGATATTTATTTGCCTTACAAACCAAAAAAGAAAACTCGTGCTTCGGTAGCTCGTGAAAAAGGCTTAGAACCTTTGGCTGAATTAATTATACAACAGAAAAATATTGATTTAGAATTGGAAGCGGAAAAATTTATTAACGATTCTGTCGAAAATATTGACGAAGCATTGCAAGGTGCCAGAGATATAATTGCCGAACAAATAAATGAAGATGCTAAAGCAAGAAGCGAAGTTAGATTTTTATTTGAACGAGAAGCTATTATAAAATCTAAACTTGTTAAAGGAAAAGAAGAAATTGGCGAAAAATATAAAGATTATTTTAGTTTTGAAGAACCTTTAAAAAAATGTGCTGCACATAGAATTTTAGCAATGCAACGTGGTGAAAACGAAGGAATTTTACGGGTTTCTGTTTTTCCGGAAGAAGAAAATGCACTTTTAAGGTTAAATAAACGATTTATTTCGACAAAAGGAAAATCTGCAAATCAGTTAGAAATTGCTATTGCCGATTCGTATAAACGATTGTTGCAGCCTTCGATAGAAACTGAATTTTCGAAAATTGCAAAAGATAAAGCAGACGAAGAATCAATCAGAGTTTTTACCGAAAATCTTCGACAACTGTTACTTGCACCTCCACTTGGACAAATGCGGGTTTTAGCTTTAGACCCTGGCTTTAGAACTGGTTGTAAATTAGTTTGTTTAGACGAACACGGAAAATTAATTCACAACGAAACCATTTATCCACATTCCGACCCAAAAGATGCTATTCTGGCAGCCAAAAAAGTTACGAGTTTAGTCGAAACATTTAAAATAGATGCAATTGCAATTGGAAACGGAACTGCCAGTCGCGAAACTGAAAAATTTATTAAAAAAGTACATTTTCATACTGATATTAAAGTTTTTATTGTAAACGAAGCTGGTGCATCAATTTATTCAGCATCAGCAGTTGGTCGTGAAGAATTTCCACAATTTGATGTAACAGTCAGAGGAGCTGCATCAATTGGCAGACGTTTAATGGACCCTTTGGCAGAGCTTGTAAAAATTGACCCAAAATCAATAGGAGTTGGTCAGTATCAGCATGATGTTGACCAGAATAAATTAAAACACAGTCTGGATTTGGTTGTTGAAAGTTGTGTGAATATGGTTGGCGTTGAAATAAATACAGCAAGTAAACATCTTTTGACTTATGTTTCAGGCTTGGGTCCGCAACTTGCACAAAATATTGTAGATTTCAGGGCTGAAAATGGAGCTTTTAAATCGCGAAAGCAAATTATGAAAGTAAAAAGAATGGGCGATAAAACTTTTGAGCAGGCAGCCGGTTTTTTAAGAATCATAGGTGCTGAAAATCCATTAGATAACAGTGCAGTACATCCAGAATCTTATTATATTGTCGAAAAAATGGCAAAAGATTTAAATTGCAAAGTTGTGGATTTAATAAATGACGAAAATCTGAGGAAAAAAATTGATATTAATAAGTATGTAGATACAAATATTGGAATACCAACTCTTAAAGATATTGTTCAGGAACTAGCAAAACCGGGACGCGACCCAAGAAAGAAGTTTAAAATGCTGGAATTTGCAGATGACATCAACTCAATCAACGATTTACATGAGGGAATGATACTTCCGGGAATTGTTACCAATGTTACAAATTTTGGTGCATTTGTGGATTTGGGAATAAAAACCAACGGATTAATTCATATTTCGCAATTACGTTCACAATTTGTAAGTAATCCTTCGGATGTTGTAGCTGTTCATCAACAAGTTAAAGTAAAAGTAATTTCACTTGATATTGAAAGAAACAGGATTCAACTGAGCATGATTGATGTAGAACAATAATATATAACGTAACAATGTGAAAATTAGATAATTTGAAAATATTTAAATAAGATTCTTACAAAATTTAAATATACAAATAAATTTGTCAAGATTGTTATAATTAGTTATAATTCATTAAAAATAAAAGAATTATAAAATTATTATTCAAAAGAATTTAAAAAAACTGTTAATTCTTCATCCACTTTTAGGTTAAGTTTTTTTCTTAAACGAGAACGGCTAATGTAAAAACTTGAAGGTAAAATATTTAACATTTCTGCAATTTCTTTTGAACTTAGTCCGATTTTCAGATAGGCACACATGCGCAAATCGTTATTTGACAATGCAGGAAACGCTTCCCGCATTTTTTTGAAAAATTCCTGATGCAATTCGTCCATTTGAATTTCAAATGTTTTATCCTCAACATTAAGATAAGCATCTAACAATCTTTGCATTTCGTTCCATTTCATTTTAGATAACGGTGGATTATTCTGAGCAATATCGCATTTTTCTTTCAGCGAAAGCAGCAATTTATTTTTGTCTTCGTTATCTTTTGCTTTGTTTGCAAGTTCTATCGTCTTGTTTTTCAGTTGATTTTTCATTTGTTCATATTCTACTTGCAAACGTTCCTGCTCCAACCTAATTATTTCTTGTTTGTGTTTTTCTGCTTGCGAACGCAAAGCATTTTGTTCTTTAAGCAGATGCTGTTTTTTTTGTTTTTTCAAAGATATTTTTCGCCAGAAATAAATCAGATAAATAACAAAAATCAGTAATAAAAAATAGAAAATGTAAGCGTACCAAGTTAAATAATAAGGAGGTGAGATGCGAAAAAAAATTGTTAATTCATCAGTTATTTTACCGTTAATATCAGCTTTTATATATAATTTATGATTTCCATATTTTAAATCTAAAAATTCGATGGTATTTTCACTATTCCACGAACTCCATTTGCCCGATTTATCCAATTTGTATTGATATAAAACATCTTCGTGATTTGCAACTATACATTCAACATTCAGATTATTAAGCCTATAAGGAATTTTTGCATTTTGATAAAAAAATATTTTTTCGTCATTGTTAAATGCTTGAATTTTCCTTAAAGTTAATGAATAATTTACAGCTTTTTCTTCGTCAATATTTTTGAGATATTTAAGTGCAAAACCATTATAAATTGGATATAATTCGTATTCAGAATTTAACGGAATTGATTGAAAATTATTAATTAACAAAGATTCTATATTAGGAAAATCGGTTTTTTCTTCAATTTGCTCAAAATTTAAATCTGTTTCGCTGAATTTGTAAGTATGAATATTTGTAATTACTTCTATTTCATTGTTAATGTTTCTAATTATTGGATTATCTCCTTCAAAGAAATTTACTTCAAATAATTTTCTATCAGTAGGATATAAATTGCTATCCAAAACAGTTCTTACGATTCCGTAATTTGGAATATTTATCCAAATTGTACTATCATTTTGTGGAATTAATTGATTACATGAGCCTAAAATAAGATCCATTTTTTTCAAAAAAATCAACTCATTTTCTACTTTTTTGAAAATGCAGATTCCGTTATAATTTCCTGTTAAAATATAGTTTCCGTATTTTAAAATAGTCCAAACTCCAACTTGCTCGCTGATTTTTTGAATAGAATTATTTTTTAATAAGAATAAACCTAAATCATGTCCAACAAAAATTTCATTATCAATATTTTGTATAGTCCAAACTTGTCCTTCAGATTTTGGAATTAATTGAAATTTATTGAAATCCTCATCGTTGTTTAAGTCGTCCCATTTTGCAAAATACAAACCTTGATTTGTGCCCAAATAAAAGATTTCATCAACTAATAAAGCAGTGTAAGCAGTTCCAAAATCGCCATTATAATCATAAAAATATGTTATGTCGTTTTGAAGGTCTAGTACTGAAATTCCGAAATCCGTTCCGAGCCACAATTTACCGAAATTGCAATAATGTAAACTCAAAACTGTATTATTGGGTAAACCTTTATGTTTGTTGATATGATGTATGATATTTCCTTTTAAATCAGTTATAAATATACCGTCAAGTATAGTTCCGAAAACCAGATAATTATCGTTTATTTTTTCAAAGCTAAAAACTTTGTCTGTTTTCAAATTTTCTGACAAAGAATTTTCAATTTCGGATAAAATTCCCATAGAATACAAGTACAATCCATTATTTTTTGTAACAACATTAATTCCTTTCTCAGAATTATAAATACCTGATATAAAGAAATTTTCATCGTTAGGAAAATTAAATAAATGTTTTAATGAAAAATCGTTAAATACATATAAACCATTGTTTTCATCTGCAAAATATAATGAATCATTTACAAAAAAATTTCCTATAAATTTTGAAGGTGCTGATATTTTTGTAAGCTGTTTATTTTTATATACATAAACATTATTTGAGGAAACGAAAACAATATTATCATTTAGTTTGTGAATATTCCAGAATTCTTCGCTTGTTTCATTGATGTTTTCTTGAAAAGGGTACAAAGATTTATATTCAAAATCTTGATATTTATTTTTTTGCCAGATACCAAAATCCATATCCGAACCGGTGTAAATTACAGAATCACTTTCAATAAGCAATGAACGTGTAAAGCCATCGCTGCCTTTGTAACTTTTCCAGGTTTTTCCGTCAAATTCCAGAAGTCCTTTGTCGGCAGCCATGTAAATAATTCCGTTTTCGGAAGATTTAATATTCCAGATTTTACCTTTATTGTTGTAATCTGACGGAGTGAAATTTTTTAACAAGGGCACTCCTTTCTCAGGAAGTCTTTGAGCTAAAACAGAACAGTTTACTAATGAAAAAATTAAAATATGGAAAATTACTTTTTTCATTAAAAAAAATTTAAATATTTTACAAAAAAAAAGCCGACAAAAACTGTCGGCTCAAATATATTAAAATTATGTTTAATTTATTACAAGTTTTTGTGTTTTTATAATGTTATCTTTAGTATTTATTTTTAAAATATAAATTCCCTGAGTTAAATTTTGGGTGTTTATAACAGAAGATGAATTTGAAGTCATCATAATTTTTCCGCTAATGTCCAAAATTTGAACTTGTTTTACTTCTTCCGAAAGATTAATTTGAGTACCTCTTAATGCAGGATTTGGAAATGCAAAAATTTGATTTGAAATTGATTCTTTTACATTAGTATTTCCGTTATAGAAATAAACATTATCAAGGTAAATAGTTGAAGTTCCTGTTGGTTGTCCAACAAGTATTAATTGTGCAATATGTTGTTTTGTTGTTAATCCTGTAAAATCAGTCAAAAGAATATCAAAGCTAACCCATTCTTCTTGTGCGGGAGTTTCAAAATCAATTTGATGATTAACATCATCACCGCCATCATAAGCACCATCAGCTCCAAAATCAACAAGTTTCACACCAAATTTTGTAAAATTAGGTGACCAAACGTCGAGGTGAAAATTTGTCATACCAGTAATATCAATTTGATTAGCAATAGTTTCTATTCCTACAAAATCTAAATTTGAATATTTTTTAGTATCATTTCCTTCGATTTCAACTTCTTCGTAAATAGCAGCAGACCAGTCTGTTCTCCATGTATCAACAGTTACATCAGTAAAAGCATTACTAAACATAGAAATTACATTACTTGCACTTTGTGTAGGAGTTGGTGCAGCAACAGTTGGTCCTTCAGGTGTTACTGTTCCTTCGTAGAAATAAACATTATCAAGATAAATAGTAGTTGTTCCTGTTGGTTGTCCAACAAGTATTAATTGAGCAATATGTTGTTTTGTTGTTAATCCTGTAAAGGCAGTCAAAGGAATATCAAAGCTAACCCATTCTTCTTGTTCGGGAGATTCAAAATCAACTTGATGATTAACATCATCACCGCCACCATAAAGACCATCAGCACCAAAATCAACAAGTTTCACACCAAATTTTGTAAAATTAGGTGACCATACATCAAGATGAAAATACGTCATGCTTGTAATATCAATTTGATTAGCAACAGTTTCAATACCAACAAAATCTAATGCAGAATATTTTTTTGTAGGATTTCCAGCTATTTCAACTTCTTCGTAAGTTGCAACAGACCAATCTGTTCTCCATGTATCAACAGTTACATTAGTATAAGCTCCGCTGAATAAAGAAATTACATTGGCGGAATTTTCAGTTGGAATAGGAGCAGCAACTGTTGGAATGGTTGGAGTTACTCCCCCAGCGTTAAAAGTAATATTATCAAAATAAATAATATTGTCTTGAGTTCTTGCATTAAAATCAGGGAATACAACAATTCGGTCTAATACACCATTTCCAGCAGGTGGATTAATATAAGTTGAAAAATCAAAAGTAAGCTCTTCCCACTGATTAGTAACTGTATTTGCATGTTTAATTTCGACTTGAGCCCAATCGGTAGAAGAAACTAATTTAATACCAACATCGCTGATTACAGTTTTGTAAACCATAATTTTAATTACTGAATTTGAAGCATCAAGAACAAATTCTCCTAGATCTGTTGTTCCATGTGCAGATTGGCAACCAGCCCAAGGTGCTCCAGCTTGCAAAGCTGTAAATTTTGCTACAGTAGCTGAAGTATTAATGCCTCCTGAAACCGGATTTGCAATAATTTCTACTGCAGGAGGAACTGCTCCGTTTTCAAAAACACTCCATGTCCAACTTGCACCAAATCCTCCTGCTTCAAAGTTAATAGGAGCATTTTGAGCATAGCTCATTGATGTAATAAAGAACATCACAAATAAAAAGTTTAATATTTTCATAATAAAAAAATTTAAAGGTTTAGAAAAAAAATCAATGTAAATTTAATTCTGCTTAATGAGAAATGTATATATATATTCTATATACAATTTAAATTATTGTCAATAAAAAAAAAATTTATTTTATTGATATATTGTTGTTTAGTGTTGTTCATTTCTCATTTTTTAAATTTTGAAATTATCAGTTAAGTATATGTTATGTAAATAAGTTTTTATTGGTTTTGTTCTTAAAAATTTGTTTTTATAGATATCATAATATTTATTCTTTCATATTCTAATTCCCATAATTGTTATATCATCTCTTTGACTTTGCTTATTCTGGTGAATATCTAATCTTCTCATAAAAGCTTCTTCCTGTAAGTTGAGTTCTTTTTTAGCATTTTCATTTATAACATTAACAAATTCTACAGTACCTAATCTTTTTCTTTGGGCATCATTTTGGTCTATCCATCCATCAGTTGCTAAATAGAGCATATCATTCTTATTAACAGATATTTCTGTATTAAAAAAATCTTCTGTATGACATAAATTTCTTACTCCTCCGATTTTTTTTCTGCTTCCTTTTATTTTTACAAATTCTTCTTCTTTGGTTTTGTAAAAGTATAATGGTAATCCTGAACCTGCATAAACGATACTACAATTTAAATTCTCATTATAATGGATTTTGCATAAACAAATTTCCATACCATCTTGATTTGTAGATGTTTCTTGTCTTAACTCCTGAACTATTCCTTTGTTTAATTCGTTTAAAATTTCCTTTGGGTCATAAATCTTTTTAACTTTTATTATCTCATTCAAAATAGTAGCACCGAGCATTGACATAAAGCAACCCGGAACACC
>Ga0316608_1000234_pt1 | contig 28907 bp, 18 predicted proteins | sample MIS2016152B_MG_FD_207673 | JGI IMG/M metagenome (GOLD analysis project Ga0316608, IMG submission 207673) | Microbial mat bacterial communities from Middle Island sinkhole, Lake Huron, Michigan, United States - MIS.2016.152B | ecosystem: Environmental > Aquatic > Freshwater > Lake > Sediment...
TAAAAGAAGATACTGATAAAAAAACAAGCATGGTCAAAAAAAGATATAAAGCTGCTTTAGACCAGAAATACAGGGAAATCATTCTTAAAGTTTAAATCCGATTGCCCTGAGCTTGAAGAAAAGAATGTTCAGATTATCATGAAAAATGATATGATAAAAGGAAGTATCAGATATGCACAAACAATTCAACAGGCAATTCTTCCTGATTTAAAGCAGATTAAAGCCATTTTTGATAATTTTGTTCTTTTCAGACCAAAAGATATTGTTTCCGGAGATTTTTATTGGTTCACTAAAGTAGCAGATTATTATTATATTGCTGTTGTTGATTGTACCGGACATGGTGTTCCGGGTGCATTTATGTCGATGATTGCAAGCCGTATTTTAAACGAAATTGTTTTGCAAAATACTAATATTTCGCCTGCCGAAATACTTACAAATCTGAATGATGCAATTCTTATTGCTCTAAAACAAAAAGAAACAAAAAATATGGACGGAATGGACGTTTGTCTTGTTAGAATTGAAAAAAATGTAGATGATAAAAAAATAATTTTCTGTGGTGCAAAAAGAGATTTAATTTATTATAATTCAGACACTAATTCTATTGAAATTTCCAAAGGAGATAGAAGAAGTATTGGAGGAGTAAGTGAAAGAAAAACACCTGTTAATTTTACTAATACTGAATTAATTCTAAAAAAAGATTCAATTTTATATCTTTCTTCCGATGGACTTTCAGACCAAAATAATTTAGAACGAAAACGTTTTGGTAGCAATAGGTTAATTAAAATAATTTCAGAAAATTTCGAAAAACCATTAACAGAGCAAAAATATATTATTGAAAAAGAAATTGACACATGGCAAACTGGTGTAGAACAACGTGATGATATTACTTTTATGGCTATTAAAATTTAATTACTGAATTTTATATTTTTGATTATTTTTTTGATTATTTTTGGAAAAAAAATGAAATCTTAGTTCAAATGTTTTATTTTATTTTCATTGAATATCATTTTATATAAATAATTAAATTGAAAACTAAAAAAATATTTTTTAATTACATTTTCTTTGTATTTGTAACAATCTTTAATGTTCAATCTCAGGATATTAAAGGAGATTTGCCTTTTATTCAAAATTATACAACAGATGATTATGGTCAACATTCTCAAAATTGGGGCGTGGTAGAAAATTCAGATGGAATTGTATATTTTGCTAATAATAACGGAATTGTAACTTACGACGGAAACAAATGGGGATTTGTAGAACTTCATAACCAATCAAGTGCTTCTTATGTTGCAAATGACAGTAATGGAACTATTTATACTGGAGGCGAATTAGAATTCGGCTATCTTAAAAAAGACGAAAAAGGAAAAATAAACTATATTTCAATTTCTGAAAATTTAACAGAAAAATATTCTGATTTTTACACCTTACGCAGAATATTTGCAACAAATGACGGAATTATTTATCAGTACGACAATTATATTTTTGTTTATTTAAACAACAAAGTATCTGCAATTAAATTTGATGGCGAATTTGGTTTGTCGTTTTATATAAATAATATCTTTTATATTTTTGTGTACGATACAGGATTAATGAAATTAGAAAATAATGAACTTGTAATTGTCGAAAACGGTGAAGCATTTATTGACAGTTATATCTATGCATTATTTAATTATGATAATGATAATATGATTATTGCAGACAGAATAAATGGTATTTCACTTTATAATAAAAATACAGGAAATATTGAAATAATTACATCTGATGCATCAGATTTTTTAGTTTCGAATAATGTATATTGCGGATTAAAAATTGATGATAACAAATTCGCTTTTGGAACATTGCAATCAGGTGTAATTCTGATAAATAACAAATTTGAAATTATTCAGAAATTAACAAAAAAATCGGGCTTAAACGACAAAAGTATTCTTTCGATGAATACCGGAAATAACAATAATTTATGGTTATGTTTAAGTGATGGAATAAGTTATGTCGTTCTAAATTCACATTTATCCAGAATTGATGAAACTTGTGGAATTGAAGGAATTGTTTCAACAACAGCATTTTATAATCAAAAATTATATATTGGAACTACTTTGGGTGTATATATGCAAAATTCTGAAAATGAATTTGAAAAATTAAACGGATTTGATGGAGAATGTTGGCATATAGATACTTGTAATACAGATTTACTTAGTTGTCAATATAATGGTTTGTTTAAAATTAATGGAAAAGTTGAAAAAATCGCATTAGATGCTACTGTTTGGAATTTTATCAAGCCTAACTTTGCAATTCCTGAAAGTTACCTAAGTAAAAAAATTTTATATGTTGGCGATGAATACGGATTGCATTTGATTGAAATTGAAAATAATAAATATATTTACAAAAACAAAATTGAAGGTATTGATTTTTGTAGATGGATGGCGGAAGATTCTGATGGTTATCTCTGGATTATTGATGAATATGCGGGAGTTTTCCGATTTAGGTTAAATTCTACAGGAGATAGTCTGATTGATAAAAAAATATATGATTCAAAATCAGGATTACCTGCCGATTATTACAATTATATATTTAAAAATAATGATATTAACAGTAAATTTCCATTTTTTATAGGTACTATTTCAGGAATTTATTGTTATGATTCATCAAATGACATATTTACTGAATACTCTGAATATAACCAATATTTAAGAGAAAAGCTTGGAACTTATCCTATAGTATCCGATAAGTCAGGAAATTATTATTTTCAGAGTGGAAAGGAAATAGCAAAAATAAATCCTAATTCTACTGAAATTTTTAATAGTAGTTTGTTTAATAAATTTTCCAATTCAATTATCGAAAACATTATTATTTTAAATCAAGAAGCAATAATGTTTACCACAAAAGATGGTATAATAAAGTATAATTCAACTTTACAACCTGTTTACAATCTTCAATTTAATACGTATATTAGAAATTGTACCGTTAAAAATGGTGATTCGCTAAATATTTTTAAAGATTCTGAAGTTGTGATTGATTATCAAAATAATTCATTAAATTTTAGAATTTCTGCAGATTATTTTGAGAATTCTGATAAAACTCAATTTTCATATTATCTGGAAGGATTTGATAATAAATGGTCTGACTGGAGTTTGTACTCCGAAAAACAATTCACAAATTTATATGAAGGAAAATATATTTTGCATGTTAAATCAAAAAATGTATATGGAATTGAAGGTACAGAAATCAGTTTTAGTTTCAGAATATTATCTCCTTGGTATAGAACCGCATTAGCATATATATTTTACATTATTGCAGCTGCATTTTTTGTATATTTTATAGTAAAACTTAATTCACGTAGATTGAATATTGCAAATAAGAAATTAGAAGCTACTGTAAAACAAAGAACAATGGAAATTTTACAGCAAAAGGAAGAAATCCAAGCTCAAGCCGAAGAATTACTAACTTTAAACGAAACACTTCAAAATCAGGCTGAACAGTTGAGAGATTACTCTGGAGAACTCGAAAAATTATCTATAGTTGCAAGCGAAACAGATAATTCGGTTTTTATTATGGATGCTAAAGGAGTAATTTTGTGGATAAATAAAGGATTTACAAAGATGTATGGCTTCACAACCGAAGAATTTCTGGCAAAGTATCAGAATATTTTTCAAATAAGTTCGAATCCTGAAATAAATGATACAATCGAAAACTGTCTGCAATCAAAAAGTACGATTGTTTACGAGTCTGTAACAAAATCAAAATCTGGAATTGATATTTATGCTCAAACAACTATTACTCCAATTCTTGATGAAGACGGAAAAATTGTTAAGCTAATTGCTATAGATTCAGATATTCGGAAACTTAAAGAAGCTGAACGTATTATAACACAGAAAAATGATCAAATAACGTCATCAATTCGTTACGCTCATACTATTCAACAGGCAATTTTACCTTTTTCTGATAAAATTCCATTTGAACATTTTATAATTTACAGACCAAAAGATATTGTAAGTGGTGATTTTTATTGGTTTACATCTATTAATAATCAAAAAACAGCAATTGAAAAAGAATCAGGGTTCACCCATTTTCTTGCAGTTGTTGATTGTACAGGTCACGGAGTACCAGGTGCATTTATGAGTATGATTGGCAGTAGATTACTAAATGAAATTGTGAATGAACGAAGTATTTTTGATACTGATTTGATTGTTGAAAAACTAGATGAACTCATTAATATATCGCTTCAACAGCAACAAAGTGAAAATAACGATGGTATGGATTTATCGCTTATTAAAATCGAAAAAACAAATAATCAAAATATTGTAAGTTTTACAGGTGCAAAAAATTCAGCATTATTTATAAGTTGTTTATCTCGTGAAGTTAATGTTTTAAAAGGAGATAGAAGAAGTGTGGGCGGTCGTAGAAAAGTAAGGTCAGAAGTTTTGTTTACAAGTACAAAAGTTGAAGTTCTGCAAAATGATGTAATATATTTATTTTCTGATGGTATAATAGACCAAAATAATAAAGAACGAAAACGATTTGGAAGTAAAAAGCTGATTAAAATTATTTCTGAAAATTTTGAAAAAGCATTATCAGAACAAAAATATATTATTGAAAAAGAAATTGACACATGGCAAAGTGGTGTAGAACAAAGAGATGATATTTCTCTTATTGGAATTAGATTTTGATGCTTAATTTATTTAGAATAAATATATTAGTTTACCAATTATAAAATAGTTTATTTAAATTATTGATAGTAAAATAAATAATAATACTAATTTACAACAAACTAAAAATTAAACATACACACATTTTATAAATTTCAGATTTTCAAATTATTTCTTTCCGTTTCACAATAATTATTTATTTGTTAATAAATCTACTTTTGTAGATTCATAAAATTAACAGACTCAAATTTTGAATTTTCCGAAATAATTTATATCTTACATAAGATTAATTTACATGATATATTTTTTAAAACAATTTTTAATAACTTTAATATTAATAACATGAAACGAATATTTTTAATATTTATAGCAGGTTTGCTAATATCTACTTCACTTTTTGCTCAAAAAAGAAAAACTAGCACAATTAACTGGTTAAGCATTGCAATTAAAGGTGGTTACGGTGGTTCCTTACTTATGAATCAAAATATTTTTTCAGATAAAAAGGTTACGCCGAATTTTATGAACGGGAGTTATTTTTTTGGAGGAAGAATTGGCTGGACTTTAGGTGATTACATAGGAGTATCTTTTGAAACAGACTTTAGTACTTTTGGTCAGGAGTTTGATGTTTTTGACGGCTCAGTAAATTTCAACAAAATTACTAAAATTTCATCAATGGATTTAATTCCAATGCTAAGATTTACAGCTACTACTGGATTTTATGCAGAGTTAGGTCCAAAATTTTCGACTCTAAAAAGTATAACTGAAACACCAACTTTAGATGCTGCACTTTTCCCCGGAGGTTTGACAAATGTATATAACGAAAAATACACAAGTGCCATTTTAGGAATTGGTTTTTATTACCTTTTTGTTGAAAGAATTACACTTAGTCTCGGATTCAGAGCAAATTACGGATGGAAAAGTATGGTTTCAAACAGTTCTTATTATTCCGTTACCGACGATGGAAGATATTTTCCTGATACTCCTTATACAAATTCAACTGTTAATCTTATTCAATTACAAGGTGTTCTCGAATTAAATTATTTCTTCGGTTTTTTTGGAGATGCATCTTGCGGAAAAGGAAGATTAATGCTATTTAAATAAAATACTAAATATGTTAACTTTGTTAAAGGTTAAAACTTTGACAAAGTTATAGTTATAATATTAATTCAAGTTTATTTCATTTTGAGTCCACTCTTAGATTTAATGTTCACTCAAAGTAACAAAAAATAAATCTTTTATAAGTAATTCTTTGTGGATTAGCGTATTTGCATGATTTTTATTTTACCTCTTTTATGAGTGAACTCATTTATTATTTATCAAAAACAAATTACCGTTTTCTAAAGCTAAAATTCCTGATTTTGTATATTCTAACTTAGTTTGTTGTGTAATAAACTCACATTCAAGCTCTGATATTATTGCAAAATCGTTGGTTCTAATAATTTTAATCATATTATCATCAGTAATAAATATATAACCATTATCTTTATCAGACTTCAAATAAGCAAAATCGACAAAATAATCTAAATTAAAATTAGTTTCTTCTATTTGTAATCCATTAATTTTTACAAATTTGTGTAAAATTTTATTATTATCAGAATACTGAACTATTCCATAATTAGCTTTTTGTTTAATATCCAATATTTTATCAGTAAGTTTTACATTCGACATATCTTTTCCGGTATTGTAAAACAAACGTTGAATTCCTCCTGTTGTCTGAATAAAATAAGTTGCATTTTTAAATCCTTTTCCAAAAACATTTGTACGCTGAACCTGAATTGAATTATTGACAACCTTGTCTAATTCAACTTTATACAAAATATCATCAGTAAGTATCATTAAAATATTTTCATACTGTTTTATTATTGAATTTAGTGGAAAGGTAAAATTTTTAATTTCATGTTCTTCATTTTCAGATAAATAAAAGAACATTTTTTCGCCTCTTCTCATTAAAATATTTTTTGTTCCAATAAATATTTGTTCAGCTTTGGTTTTATCAATTTCAGTAATTTTTGATATAAATCCTTTATTTTCTGAATTATAAATAATAAATCCTATTTCTGTTTCAATATACCCTAAATTGTTGTTAAAATTAATATCAAGTATTTTAACTTTTTCAAAAAGTCTGGTTATTACCAGATTATTTTTCTCTATTTTATTAATTTGTACAACTGGAATTTGTGATTGACCAATATTTATAACTCCATCTAAATTAATAATATATCTTTCACCGTTTAAATAAAATGCTTCAAACTGATTTTGAAGTCTTGAATCTGAAATTGCTGTAAAACATTTTGGAACAGTTAGTTCTGCATCTTTCACAAATACAGGCTTTTTATTTATCATTCTTTCCGATAAAGATTTATACTTTTTATGAATTCCTTTAAACGGGTGTGTAAATGTAAATAAGTTGAAAATTATAACCGAAAGAGCAAAAAAATCACTTTTATAATTTACATTTCCATTGTACAGATAATCACGTATATCCTCGAGTAAAACTCCCGAATGAGGTATTTTATCCGTTGCAAAAGAATCAGTATCAATAATTTTTAAATCACCATTTTTTGTAACCAGAATATTATATTGATTTAAATCACCAATTATCAGTTTATTATAATGTGCTGTTTTAACAACTTCAATTAAATTTTCAGAAATATTATTTTTAAGTTTTTCGGTAATATTATTTTTTATACAAAAATTTTTATTAAACATCGATGCTATTGGAAAATAATCGGTTGACAAAAACTTCATTAAGAAACCCTTTATTTGTTTAGTTTTATCGAATAACAATTCTTCTGGTAAAACAAAATATTGATTTTTAATCATTTGCAATGATTTAAATTTTTCGAGAGTTATGGTTTTTACATTTTCATGATACAATTTTGCTACTTTTCCAATAATATTCTCAGGAATCAAAATTCGACCTTCACCACCTCTGTGAATTTCCTTATCTTCATCTATTTTAATTATTTGCCCTTTACCAGTATAAAATTTCAATATTGACATTGCTATTTTTTTTTATTTAAACATTTTAAAATAATTGATTAATATTTAAAGTCATTTTTCATTTTTTCATTTTCATAAACTATATCAAAACTTCTTCAAAAATTTTCCAGCTAACTAAAATTAGTGTTACAATATTATACAAATTTTATCAATATATTTTTTTATAAATCCATATTTTAATACATTTGCAAAGGAAAAAGAAAACTGTAGAAAATAAAAAATATTTCAATTTTAATTTCAATAATTCAACTTTCATGTCTATTGCAGCAACTTATCAAATTAAAGACATAGAAATACTTACAGGTATTAAAGCCCATACAATCAGAATTTGGGAAAGTAGATACAAAATTGTAACGCCTAATCGAAACAATGGAAATGTGAGATTTTATGAAGAATCTGATTTGAAGAAACTTCTAATGATTTCATTACTAAATAGAGCTGGTTTGAAAATCTCAGAAATTGCAAAATTTAATATCGACCAACTTCAGGAAAAAGTTAATATTTTGTATAAAACATCTTCTGATAATCAATCTCATATTGAAGCTTTGATGATTTCAGTTAACGAATTAGATGAATTTAGATTTGAAAAAATTTTCAACCAACTTCTTCTTCATCATGGGTTTGAAGATACTATCAATAATATTATCGACCCGTTTTTTGATAAAATTGAAATTTTATGGAGTACAAATTCAATTAATTCTGCTCAAAAAAATTTTGTTTATAATCTTATAAATCAAAAAATTATAAATGCTACAGGAAGTGAAAATATTAACGAAACCGAAGAGAATAAGCGTTTTGCTATTTTTATTCCACTTGGAATTTATCAAAACCAAAGAATTAATTTTTATAATTATTATTTGAAAAAAAAAGGTTTTTCTGTTCTTTTTCTTGGTGGAAATTTACCGGTAAATAATCTTGAGAAAGTAAATAAAATTAAACCTTTCAGCAATATACTAACAATTCTACCTTTGAATTTTGATTGCGAAGAAAACAATGAATTTGTTGAAAATGTTTGTAACGAGAATAAGAATAAAAAAATATTTATAATCGACTACAAAAATATTATTATCAATACCGAAAAATATAATAATTTATTATTAATCAAAAACTTCAATGATTTTAAGAATTATTTGAAACTTATTTAATCCCTTTTTTAAATTGTTCTGATATAAATAAACAACTAAAAACTAATTATATGAAAAAGAAAGTTTTACTATACTTATTAATGATTTTAAATTTCAGCATTTTTGCTCAAATTTCGGGAAATAAAATTGTTCCAAGTGCTTTGTATCCTGATATAAAAGCTGTAGCAGATTCGCTTAATCAATATGGAGTTGGAAATTCCGGAATTGTATTTACGTTTACTGATAATACAGTTTTTCCGGTGTCGGCACCTGTAACTATTTTAGCTACAGGAAACGAATTTAAGCAAATAATTTTCCAGAGAAGTGGTACTGGAAATAAACCTGTTCTAACATTTAGTGCAACCTCCTCGACAGACGAAGCTTGTATAAAATTTATGAGCAGCGATTATTTTACTATTGATGGATTAGAAATTACAGATAACACAGAATCAATCGAATACGGTATTAATTTTGTTTCAAATGGTACAGATGGTTGTAATAATAACATTATAAAAAACTGTAATGTTAAACTTAATAAATTAAATGTAAATCAAACAATTGGTATTTCATTAAGTTCAGCACCAACCACAATATCAGGCTCAAATTCATATAATAAGTTTTTTAATAATACAGTCGAAAATTGCTATATTGGTTACAATCTTTATAATACAACAACCGACCCTAATTTTTTCGACTCTGGTAACCTAGTAGGTACTTTTGATGGAGGAATTAGTTTGATTAACGATTTAGCACTTTGTGGTATATATATTTACGGACAAAAAAACACAATGGCTTTTGATAATATTATTACAAACATTGTAAGAATAGGCAGTGGAACCACCGCTCCGGCAGGAATTTCGACTTCAAGTGCAAATCCATCAGCAACAATGACAGAAACAATTGAAATTTATGATAATGTAATTGATAACGTTACATCTTCATTTACAAGTGTTTTTGGAATTTATGCATCTGGACGAAAAATTACTCATAATATTTACAGAAATTCAATTTCTGGGATATATGCAACAGGAACAGGAAGTTACGGGGCAACTGGATTAAATATACTTGCAACAAGTACAACATTCAATATCTACAATAATTATATTTTTGATATTAAGTCTGAAAATGGTTCAACAGGTGCATCGACACCAGCAACCAGAGGATTTTATTTTGGAACTTCTTCAAACATTAATGCATATTTTAATACAATTGTTTTAGATTTTACGGCTATAAATCTTGAAAATCAAAGTAGTGCAGTATATGTTGCATCATCTACTCCAATTATTGATTTCAGAAATAATATCTTTGTAAATAAAACAATTCTTCCAGACGGAAGTACAGGAAGAGCAGTTGCATTATACAATTCAACAAACACTATGACAAGCTATTTTGCAAGTACAAACAATAATTTGTATTACAGTGGAACTCCATCAACAAAAAATCTAATCTTTTACGGATATAATTCCTCATCTCCAATTAGTTGTATAACTTTAGATGATTATAAAGTATATGCATCAATATACGACCAAAATAGTATTTCTGAAAATCCAACTTTTATATCAGCTGATAATCTACATATTAATCCAAATGTTACAAATACTTTGAATGGTGCCGGTATTTCAGTTACATCTCCTTTTGCAATTACAGAAGATTTTGACAGAGAAATAAGAAACACAACAAATCCTGATATTGGTGCAGATGAGTTTAATCCTGTTTTTCCAAGTCCTACAATATCAGGTCAAAACAGTATTTGTGATGATGGAACTGTTACATCATGGTTTTATACAACCGAAACAGACAAAGACAATTACATCTGGAGTATTTCATCGGGTGGAACAATTATTGATGGCTCAAACACAAATCAAGTAGAAGTCGATTGGAATTCTTCTGGTCTGCAATGGGTTAGTGTCAGTTACACTTCCGGCGGATTTCCACAATCGCAACCTTATAGTTATGATGTAAATATTTATCAACCTGCTGAAATTTCAATACAACCAAGTTCATTTACTGTTAATCAAAATACTGCTGTTGAATTTTCGGTTGTTGCAAATGGCGATATTAACAGTTATCAGTGGAGAAAAGATGAACAAAATTTGGTTGACGAAGGTACAATTTCTGGAGTTAATTCACCTACTTTAACAATTTCATCTGTAAGTCCAAATGATGCCGGTAATTATGATTGTAAAATTGAAAGTTATTGTAATACTGTATTTACTGATATTGCAACATTACAAATTAACCTTTCCTCAAGTACAATAAATTCAAAAGGAATATCAATTTATCCAAACCCAACAGCAGGTAGATTTATGATAAACTCAGAAAATATTACAAATTTAAAACTCTTAGATTTAACCGGTAAAATAATACTTGAAAATAATGTACTTCAACCAATTACAGAAATTGATATTACAAATCAACCAGCCGGAATTTATTTGTTGAAATTAAGTAGCAATGATAAAAACTTTGTAACCAAAATTATTAAAAAATAAGTATTACAAATTGCCTCAAAACATTTCTTTAATAAGAAGTTTTGAGGCATTCAAAATAAGATAAAGTATTGATTTATTCTTAAATAATAACACAAATTACTAAAAATGAAACTGAATTTTTGTATTGAATTTTATATTAAGAATAAACTGGAAAAAATTCAGTTCAGTAAAAATTATTCTAATGAAATTATTGATATAGAAATTATTACCCAAAATAATTCACTAAAAATTAATTTATCTGCAAAAGAAGAAATTATTTTGAAATCATTTTATGGAGAAACAAATCATAAATTTAATTCAGAAGATAAAATATTTGTAAACGGTTATCAATCATGGACTGACACTAGGGAATATTTTGTTTCAGAAAAAATGTCAAAACTTCCGGCATTTGCAAAATTATTAAATCCTATTTTTAAATTTAAACAATACGGAGATTATAATTTTTTTACAAAAAAATTAAAAACCGGTGATTTTTACGGTTTTGCAACTGCGTATATCAAAAATGGAAATAATTTTCATTATTTTATATCTGAAAATGAAGATTTTGCACATACTGTTTTTTTATTTTCACGTAAATCAGAAAAAATTTATTTTATTGTTGATTGCGAAAATGTTGTAATAAATCAAAAAACTACAATTCTAAATTTTATTGAAAATCAAGGTGATTATCAAAATATTACAAATTATTTTAAATCAATTTCGATAAATCAAAGTTTAAAACCAAAGACGGGCTGGACAAGCTGGTATAATTATTATCAAAATATAAATCAGGATATTATACTAAACAATCTGAATAATTTTTCAAATTATTTTCCGGCACAAAGCATTTTTCAAATAGATGACGGTTTTCAGACTTATGTTGGTGATTGGCTTAATATTGACAAAGTTAAATTCCCGGCAGGACTTTCAAAAATTGTTGAGCAAATTCATAAACTAAATTATCAGGCTGGTTTGTGGTTAGCACCTTTTGCTGCCGAAACAAAATCTGAACTTGTTAAAAATCACCCTGATTGGATTTTAAAAGATAAAAACGGTAAAAAAATATTCGGAGGTTCAAATTGGAGTAAATTTTATGCTTTAGATTTTTATAATCAAGAATTTAGAACCTATTTAAAACATGTTTTCGACACAATTCTTTTAAATTGGAAATTCGACATTGTTAAACTAGATTTTTTATACTCTGTTGCTCTAATTCCACAACACGGAAAATCAAGGGCAAAAATGATGTCAGAAGCTATGTCTTTTCTTCGCGAAATTGTTGGAGATAAACAAATTTTAGCATGTGGAGTACCAATAGCTCAAGCATTTAATAAAGTAGAATATTGCAGAATTGGAGCTGACATAAGTTTAGACTGGAACGGAAAATTCTACGAAAAACTACTGCATCGCGAAAGAGTTTCAACTTATAATTCATTAAAAAACACAATATTCCGTCATTTTCTTGATAAATCTGTTTTTCTAAACGACCCCGATGTTTTTCTTCTGAGAGATGAAAATATTAAGTTAACTAAAATTCAGAAAATTACAGTTTTTTTAATCAATTCAATTTTTGGAAGTTTAGTTTTTACATCAGATGATTTTTCTAAATATAACCTATGGCAAAGGCAATTACTTCAAAATCTTCAATTTTTTCATTCTGCAAAAGTATCAACAATAAAACATGATAATGATTTATACGAATATTATTTTCAAATTAATGATATTCAATACGTTGGATTTTCAAATTTATCAAAAAAAGTAAATAAAATTAACTCATTAAATTATAATCTTTTAGATATCTTTACTCTAAAAATTTTAGAAGACAAAAATAAAGGCATTTTAAACGCATACGAAACAAAAATTTATGAACGATAAAAGTAAAACTATTTTTGGAAATAAAATTTCTGAATCTACAATAAAACAAGGGGTTAAACAAAAAAATAAATTCATCAAAAAATTTGGAGACGATTCAAAAACAGAATATTATTTTAAATCAGAAAAAAATTCTACTTTAATTGATTTTCTGAATGTTAGTGATTTACAATTAACATCAGATAAAAATGAAATAGAAACTGAAAAATCAATAATTGTAGGAAATATAAGAATGGGGTATGGTCATTACCGAATATCTATGGCAATAGCATCTTGTGCAAATTCCCTTGGATACAAACCTTTATGGTTAGATTTAAATTCATTTCCCGAAACAACTACAAGTAAAATTATCAGACATCTAAACAATTTATATTCATTAGGTTCAAGATTATCTCAAAAATATAAACTTTTTAATAAATTTTACTGGGAGCCTTTAAATTCTGAAGGTTTCAGAAAACTGGTTTACAATTCAAAAGACCAGAAAATGACAGAATTAATGGCTGGATTGCACAAAAATATTCCAAAAAATATTCCATATATAGCAACTCATGTTTGGCCCGCACAGGCAGCTGTTCATTCAGAATTTAAGAGAGTTATAAATGTTATTCCTGATAATTGGCAACTTGGACTTCATTTAGCTGAAGGCTCAATTCATGCAATTCAGGGATTTTCAGCATATCTGGGATACAGAACTTTACATGGAATGTCAAAAAAGATTTTGAATCCTATTCCTGCAGACCAAATAATTGAAACAGGTCATTTTATTGACCACGAATTAGTTGAAAATCTTGAAATTGATACTGCAAAACGTATCGAAAGATTAAATTCTAAAAAACCGCTTCGCATTTTAATAACAGTAGGCGGAGCTGGTGCACAACAGGAACTTACATTAAAATTTATTAATTTTCTAAAACCCTTTGTAGATTTAAAAAAAGTTACGCTTTTTATAAATGTAGGCGACCACAAATCATTCAGAGAATATCTTACGGAAAAAAATCCCGAAATTGAAAAAAACAGCAACCTTTATATTAACGACTGGCAAAAGACAAAAATATTTGTCAATGAAGCATTTGATAAAGATATTTTTGGTGTAAATATTTTTCAGAATGATGAAATTTTTGAAGCCGTTTATACTACAAATTTATTGATGCGTTTTACCGATATAATGATTACAAAACCTAGTGAATTAGCATTTTATCCAGTTCCAAAATTGCTTATAAAAAGAGTTGGCGGACACGAGGCATTGGGAGCAGTGCGAAGTTCAGAACTTGGAGATGGCACAATTGAATGTAGCGAAACAGAATATGCACTTCAAATGCTTGAAATTATGATTACTGAAAAAGATATTCTAGAAATGATGAATAAAAAAATCTTGGAAAACAAAAAAAATGGTATTTACAATGGAGGATATAATGCAGTTAAATTAGCCATTCAATAAAAATTAATATTTTATTAAATAAATACTAAAAAAATTAGTAATATTTAAACGGTTAGTTAATTATTAATCAATGTTATAACTAAATAGTATTTTCTCAATATCAACTTTATTTTTTTGTTAATAAAAAATAAAAAAAACTTTTCATTAATACCAATATTTTACTTATATTTGTATGTTTTTTTAGAAACTTTAAAATAAAGTTGCCACAAATTCAAAAACAACGATTTGTGGCAATTTTATCTAATGCATAAGCATTTATAATAACATTTCAAAATAATGAAAGAAACTGATAATCAAGCATTAAACACACAAAATTCTGCAAATAACGAATATTCAGCAGGTAGCATTCAGGTACTAGAAGGACTAGAAGCTGTTAGAAAAAGACCATCAATGTATATTGGTGATACAGGCGAACGAGGATTACATCACCTTGTATATGAAGTAGTTGATAACTCAATTGACGAAGCTCTTGCAGGACATTGCAATAATATTGAAGTATTTATAAATGAAGATAATTCTGTAACTGTAATTGACAATGGTAGAGGCATTCCAACCGATTTACACGAAAAAGAAGGAAAATCGGCATTAGAAGTAGTTTTAACCGTTTTACACGCCGGTGGAAAATTTGATAAAGATAGTTACAAGGTTTCTGGAGGTTTACACGGTGTTGGAGTTTCATGTGTTAACGCATTGTCTATTTATTTAAAAGCGACAATTTGCAGAGAAGGAAAAATCTGGGAACAGGAATACAGTATTGGCAAACCGCTTGCAGATGTTAAAGTTGTTGGTACTACTGATAAAACCGGTACTACAATCACTTTTAAGCCAGACGGAACAATTTTTTCAACAACAATTTACGAACTTGATATTTTAGCTGCAAGACTTAGAGAATTAGCTTTTTTAAATAAAGGTATAAGACTTACAATAACTGATTTAAGAAATAAAAATGAAAATGGTGAAAATATATTCCATGAATTTTATTCTCAAGCAGGTTTAAAAGAATTTATTGAATATATTGATGTTAACAAAGAAAAATTAATTGATGAAATTATTTATGTTGAAACAGAAAAAAATGATATTCCGGTAGAAATTGCACTCCAATATAACACTTCTTATCGCGAAAATATTCATTCTTACGTAAATAACATCAATACTCACGAAGGTGGAACGCATTTAACCGGTTTTAGAAGAGGTTTAACCAGAACTTTAAAACAATATGCTGAAGATTCGGGAATTCTGGCAAAAAGCAAAATTGAAATAAATGGCGACGACTTTCGTGAAGGATTAACAGCCGTAATTTCAGTTAAAATCCAGGAGCCGCAGTTCGAAGGACAAACTAAAACCAAACTCGGAAATCCAGAAGTAAGTTTGGCTGTTGACCAAGCGGTCAGTACTTTGCTAAAAAATTATTTAGAAGAACATCCAAAAGATGCTAAAACAATTATAAGCAAAGTTTTACTTGCTGCTCAGGCACGTATAGCTGCAAGAAAAGCAAGAGAACTTGTTCAGAAAAAAAATGTTTTAAAAGGTGCCGGTTTACCCGGAAAATTAGCCGATTGCACTTCAAGAGACCCCGAAAAAACAGAAGTTTATTTAGTCGAAGGTGATTCTGCGGGTGGAACTGCAAAACAAGGGAGAGATAGATTTTTTCAGGCAATTTTACCTTTAAGAGGTAAAATTCTGAATGTTGAAAAGGCTATGCAACACAAAATTCTGGAAAGCGAGGAAATAAAAAATATCTACACTGCTTTAGGTATAACAATTGGAACTGATGAAGATTCAAAGGCTATAAATCTTGAAAAAGTCAGATACCACAAAATAATTATTATGACCGATGCTGACGTTGACGGAAGCCATATCACAACTTTAATTATGACATTCTTTTTCAGATATATGAAGGAAGTTATTGAAAAAGGATTTTTATACATTGCAACACCACCTCTATATCTTATTAAAAAAGGAAAAGATGCAATTTACTGTTGGACAGAGGAAGACAGAAAAAATGCAATCGAAAAGCTTGGTAAGGGTAAAGAAGGCTCTGTTGGAATTCAAAGATATAAAGGTCTTGGAGAGATGAACGCAGAACAATTATGGGATACAACTATGAATCCGGAAACCAGAACATTACGTCAGGTTGGAATTGAAAATGCTGCCGAAGCCGACCGTACATTTTCAATGCTGATGGGCGATGATGTTGCACCAAGACGCGAATTTATTGAGCTAAATGCAGTTTATGCAAAAATTGATGCTTAAATTGTTTAATTAGATTTGGAAAATTTTAAAAATTTTCCAAATCTATACAACTTATCAATTTAATCTAAATTCAATTAATTCAATTTTTTTTGGTCTTTATGAATTTTTTTGTAAAAAAATTGACACTTTGTTGTAAGTTAAGTAACCTGACAATTTTATTTGTATATTCATTTTTTGTAATTTATTGTATCGAAATTAAATATTTCAAATTATCTTTTTTTCAAATTGTCAAATTACTTATTTGATTTACATAACTTTAATTATTTCAATTTTTCCTTAAAATCAATTCTTTTTTTTCAATAACTCTAAACAAAATTAAAATATTTTCTGCGAACTTTACGTTACAAAAAACAAAAACATATTAAGTATAAAATGAGTAGAAAATTAAAGTTTACATTACAAATAATACTGTTTATTTCAATTACTCTAACAGGTTATTTGCTTTTCAGAAATATTATGCAGCCAATTAGATTTCAAAAATTGTATAATCAAAGATTTGAAATTGTTAAACAGAGACTTATTGAAATTAGAGATGCTCAGATTGCTTATAAATCAAATTATGGATTTTATGCTTCCGATTTTGATATTTTAGTAAATTTTATCAAAAAAGATTCTATAAAAGTAGTCCGTTCAAATGGTTCTGTTCCAGATAGTATTGCAATACAATTTAAAAATAAAAAAGAAGCAGAAGTTAAAGCTCTTGAGTATGGAATAATAACAAGAGACACATTAAAAATATCAGTACTTGATTCATTATTTGATTCATCGTATAATGTTGATGATATTAAATTTGTACCGTTTTCTAATTCTGAAGAAATTTTTGAGATGACTGCTACTTCTATATCAACAATGTCGGGAATTAATGTTCCGGTTTTTGAAGTAAAAGCTGATAATTATATGTTTACAAGTGGATTAAATAAACAAGAAGTAGCAAATTTAAACAAATTATTAGAAGAACAAGGAAAATATGCCGGAATTAAAGTTGGTTCAATAACCGAAGTTACAAATAATTCAGGAAACTGGGGAAACTAAAAGCAAAATTTTGAAAATGATTTTTATTTTTTTGGTACATTTTATGTTATTTTCAGTTTAAACTTTACTTTTTTTAAAATAAATTATTTAAATAGTTTAAAATTTATATTTTTGTACTGATTTAAAAAATACCAACAAGTAAAGTATTTTTAAAGAATTAGGTAAATTTTGTAACTCAAATTCAAGTTTCAGGGAAATAAGATTTTTAAATTTTTATATCATGGAAAATTTTTCGCATTTTGATTCAGCATTTAATGTAAACAAAACTTCAACATATCATATTACAATACAGTTTTGTCCAGATGGTTACGCATATTGTATCAAAGATACTATCAGAAAACAATATGTTGCAGTAAAAAATGACGATTTTTCTGAATCAAGCAGGACAAGCTATGTAGATAAAATTAAAGACGTTATAAAAAGTGATGCTTACCTAAATAAAAGCTATAAATCAGTAGATTTGATATTTCGCTCAGAGAAATTTACACTTGTTCCGGGTGAATTGTTTAACAAAAGTTTTTTGAAATCGTACTTTAAATTTAATTTGAATTACAAAGATGACGAAGAAATTCATTTCAACCGATTGAAAGAGGCTGATGCTTATAATTTATTTGCAATTCCTGCAAATATTACAACATTTTTAGTAAATAAATTTCCTGAAGTAAAGTTCTATCAACAAGGAACTCCGATAATTGAAAATTTAATTCTGAAAACTAAAGAATCAAAATCAGATTCGCCAACTGTTTTTATAAATGTTTTTAAAGATAGTCTGGATTTTATTTCAGTTAGTAAAGGTAAACTATTGTTTTATAATATTTTCAAATATAGAACCCCAGAGGATTTTTTGTATTTCATACTTAACAATCTAAAATGTCTTGGTTATGAAGCTAATAAGACTGAATTTATATTAGCTGGTGATATTGATGAAAATTCTGAATTGTACCTTAAAACTTATAAATATTTTGCTAATTACAAATTTGCAAAAGTTAATAGCGAGTATTCTTTCAGTTTTAATATTCCAGAGCATAAATTGACAAATATATTGATTTAATGAGAATTATAAGCGGCGATTGTGGTGGGAGAATTATAACTCCACCAAAATATTTTAAAGACAGACCAACAACAGATTTGGCTAAAGAAAGTTTATTTAACATTCTGGCTAACAGAATTGATTTTGAGCAAATTACATTTCTCGATTTATTTTCGGGAACCGGTAGTATTAGTTACGAGATGGCATCGAGAGGCTGTTCAAATATTACTTCGGTAGATATTAATCACAAATATGTTAGTTATATAAATAGTATTTTTAAAACAATTTTTGCAGATAAAAAAAGTTTATTTGCACTTAAAGCAGATGTTTTGAAATACATCAAAAACAGCAATTTAAATTACGATTTAATTTTTGCAGACCCTCCTTACGAATTGGAGGAATTAAATTTGATTCCTGAACTGATTTTTAAAAATAATTCATTAAAAAATAATGCTATAATAATTATTGAACATTCAAAAACCAACGATTTTTCGACTAACAAATATTTTGTTGAACAACGTAAATACGGAAAAGTTAATTTTACATTTTTTGAGTACAAGAATGAATCTGAGGAAATTTAAGATTTATATATAGCTGAGTAATCACTTGCGGATATTTTGCTCATTCCAGATTTGAGATATTAAAAATACGGACAAACCAAGTTGTTTTATTGTCTTATTAATCTGATTATAACTTTAAACCAATTATTGTAATATCGTCTGTTTGGTCCATATTTTCTTTCCAGTCGAAAATACATTCTTCGAGTAATTGGAATTGTTTCTCGAACGAAAATTTATAATTTTCAATAAAAAAATATATAAGACGTTTTGAAGTGAATCTTCGAAAAGTAACTTTTCGCATCTGGTCTGGAAATCCGTCAGTTGCAAAGTACAAATAATTGCCGGATTCAAAATTTATAACACATTTACTGAAAGGTTTTTCTTTAAGAAAATATCCGATAGGCATTTTGTCGCCTTTTATATGTAATAAGTTTGAATCTAAATCCTGATTTTGATGAATATGAATGTTTTCGTAATTATTTTTTTGATTCAAAGAAATATCGTTTGTAATTAAAAATACAGAACTGTTTGCTCCCGAAAATTCGAATTGCTTTTTCTTAAAATCAAAAATACACAGAGCAATGTCCATTCCATCTTTAATTATATTGTTATTGATTTTGTTAAAAGAATTTTTTATAGAATCGCGAAGAGAATTTAAAATTATATCGGAATGAATATTTTGAGAATCTGAATTTGCAATAATTTCATTTAAAAGAGTAATGCCCAACGAAGTCATAAAAGCTCCCGGAACTCCGTGACCTGTGCAATCGGCTAATGATATAATAAACTTATCATTAATTGATTTATACCAATAAAAATCGCCACTAACTATATCTTTGGGTTTGAAATATATAAAATAATCTTTACAAAAATTTGACAATTCGTTTAATTCGGGTAAAAGAGCGGCTTGAATATTTTTGGCATATTGAATACTTGCAGTTATTTTTTTGTTTCGGGTTTCGATTAATTGATTGGTTTTTTGAAGTTTTGTTGATTGTTGATTTATTTCTTCGTACTGATTTTTAATTTTATCGTTGTTTTTTATTAATTCATTTTTCATCCAATTTATTTTCAGATGAATGTTAATTCTTGCAATTAATTCGTTGTTGTCAAATGGTTTTGTAATATAATCTGCTGCACCTAACTCCAGAGCTTTTACTATTTTAGATTTATCAGTAATCCCCGACAAAAATATTATTGGAATTTCAGAAAAAATCACATTATTTTTAATCTCAGTAAGTGTTTCAATTCCATCTTTTTCTGGCATTTCGTTGTCGAGTAGTATTAAATCCGGTAACGTATTATTTTTTAATTTTTGAAGTAAATAATTTCCATTTTCAAAAGTTTCAACTATAATTTTTTCTTTTTCAAGAATATTTTTCACACTATTTCTAATAACCTTGCTATCATCAGCAATATAAATTATTTGATTTTCGGTATGAAAATTTAGTTTATATTCCTGCCTTGATTTTAATTCAATAATTTCGATAATTTTGGGTAGTAATTTTTCGTCTTTTTCAAAAAGTGTTTTATTTTGAATTAATTCTAAATCAGAAAAATCATCAATAATAAAAATTGAGTTTATTATATCTGGGAAATCAATAATTTTTTGATTAAAATTTAAAGCATATTCATGATTGCAAGTATCAAAAATGAGTAAACTAAAATCAACGGGATTAAAATTGAAATTATCAGTAAATTCTAAATTTAGATTTTTCTTTTTTGCAAATATCTTTAAAAATTCTGATAAATATATATCGCTCGAAATTAATAGATTTTTCATATTTCAAGTTTTGTAAAATTTTTTATTATAAAAAAAGTAGAAACTTAAGTAAATTTGTTTAAAAATTAATGAAACTTGCAGATTTATAAATATATAGAAAATAAATTTGTTGTAAGAAGTTCACATTATGATTTTTAGATATACTTTTTATAAATTCACTGCATACATCAAAGAGTTCCCTTCTGGATGACAGTTGGTTTTATTAAAAGTAACCATTAATTTACAGTAAGTAACCAGGTAAATTTATTTGTATATTAATATTTTGTAAATACTTGATTATATTTATATAATTTTCAAATTATCAAATTTTCAAATTATCAAATTATCACATTACTTATCATTTTTTTATAAAAAGTTGTATTATTAAAATTAACTGAGCTAAATAAATTATTGTATCCTAAAAGATTTTCGGAAGCTCCAATTACCAGAAAACCATCAGAATTTAATAAATTATGAATAATTTGAATTGTTTTTTTCTTTATATCAGAGCTCAAATAAATTAAAAAATTTCGGGCAAACACAATATCAAAATTTTTACCTAAAACATTAAAAGATAACTCCTCGTGCATTGATACTTGTTTAAAATTACAAATATTTTTAATAGAATTGTTAGCTATATATTTGTCGTCTGTTTTTGTAAAAAACTTGTCAATTCGTTCTTTTGATAAACCTTTATTTATTTCATTTTCAGAATAAACACCATTTTTAGCAGTTTCAATTACTTTTTTATTAATATCGGCACCAACAATCTTAAAATTAGATTTAAATTTTGGGTCAATTTTATTTTTTTCGATATATTCGTTAATGAGAATCGAAATAGAATAAATTTCTTGTCCGGTTGAACTTCCAGCCGATAGAATATTTATTAAAGAGTTATTTTTCTTTATTTTTTCGAAAATTAAAGGTAAAATATTCAGGTTAAAAGACTCGAAAATATGAATATCTCTGAAAAAACTTGTTTCATTGGTTGTTATATTTGCAATAAGTTCATCTTTTTGTCCATAATTTAAACCTGTTTTAATTTTTTCGGCTAATTCAAAAAAATCATTAACATCTAATAATTTGAGTATTGGAGTAATTCTCTGTCGTATTAAATATTCTTTGTCGTATTCGAGAAAAATTCCCGACGACTTTAATATATAATCCCGAATTGTTAAAAATATTTCATATTCAATTTTATCCATTGTGTTTTTCGAGTAAATTTTTAATAAAGTTCGGGATTTCGTTCAAATCTAAAATGCTGTCAATATTTCCGGTAGCAATAGCATTTCCGGGCATTCCCCAAACAACGCTCGATTCTTTGTTTTGTGCAATAGTATATGCTCCGGCTCTTTTTACTGCTGTTATTCCTGCACTTCCATCTACTCCCATTCCGGTTAGAATAATTGCAATAAAATTTTGTGCATAAACATTTGCCATCGAACGAAATAAGATATTTACAGACGGCACAATATTATTCTCGGATTTTGAATCGTTTAATCCAATTTTTATTTTAGAATCAAAAGTTTTTCTTACCAGCATATTTTTATTACCCGGCGAAAAATATAAATTATTGTTTTCAATTAGTTGATTTTCACGTGCAATATGAATTTTGTGTGAACAATATTTCTGCAAACTATCGGCTAATGAAAATGAAAATTCTACTGGAATATGCTGAGTTACAAAAATTGGAATATTTGTAATTTTAGTAAGTTCTGGCAATAGTGCTTTTAACGCTTGCGGACCTCCGGTTGAAACTCCGATTGCAATTGCCTGATATTTTTTCGAATTTCTGTTTATTTTTTCAATATCAATATGTAAAGTGCTATTTTTAAATTGATTAGCAATATTATTATTTCGGTTTATGTAATTTGAAATTTTTTCGATAACATTTTTTTTAAACTCAGCAGAATTATTGTTATCAAGGTTTTGTGATGGTTTTGTAATAAAATCGAATGCTCCCGCTTGAAGTGCTTTAATTGTAATATTTGCACCTTCGGTTGTTAAACTGCTTACCATAATAATTCCAATTTTCTTTGAAATTTTTTTCGAAGAATATAATTCATTAATTTTAAGCAAGGTTTCGTAACCGTTTAATGCGGGCATTTCGTAATCTAATGTAATTATGTCGGGCGTTTCGGATTCGGTAATAAATTTAATTGCATTTTCGCCATTCCAAACCGAACCGGAAATTTCTACGTTTGGAATTTCCAAAAGAATTTTTTCTATTGTTTTTCTGAAAATTATTGAATCGTCAACAATTAATATTTTGGTTTTTTCAATGTTCATTTTTTATTGTTTGCTTTTGAATTACTTAATGTTATCTCGAATATTTTGTGCGAATTTACAATTGAATAAATTTTCGAATCAATTTTACAAACTCCTGTAATAAAATCTTTTCGGTTAATTGTATTATTTTCAATGAAATCTGATTCGTTATAAATTTCAATGTTTTCAATGTTAATAGAAAATATGTCGTTTAAATCTTCTATTTCAAAACCTACCAGATTGCCGATTGTATCTTTTAAAATAATTATTTTATTATTTGATTTATTGCAAATTGATTGATAAAATAAACTATTTAAACTAATAATTGAATAAATTTGTCCTCTCAAATTAATAATACCTGAAATGTAATCTAAAGAATGATAAACCTTTGTGATTGGGATATGTTCAATAATTTCTTTAATTTCAACAATTTCGATACAATAATCGAAATTATTAATTTTAAAAGACAGAAAATGTTTAATATTTAAATCGTTTAAAAAATCCATTTTAAATTTAAATAGTTGTTGTTATAGAATTTTCTTTTAATGTTTTAGTAATAATTTTATCATAATCAGGAAGTAAAATAATTTTATTATCAAAAATAAAACTTCCTTTCAAATATTCTGATTTTATTGTTTCGGTTTCTAATTTGTAGCTAACGTGTTCTATATCTGTAATATGATTTACCCAAAAACATAAATTATCTGAATTATTTTTAGGAATTAAAATAAATCCAATTTCATTTTCGGTGAAATTTGAGATATTTAAATAATCATTAATTGAAATTATCTGATAAATTTTTTCTTCAATTTTTATAAATTTTCTTTCATTAATAAATTCTATTTCAGTATTTTTTATTTCGTAAATATGTTTTAATTCATTAACCGGAAAAGCAAAATTTTCGTTTACACCGAATTTGTAAATAAGGAATTGTTCGATGGTTTCACTATTTTCAGTATTATCTTTTATTATCAGATTTTTTTTGAAATTACTTATTCCATCATGATTAATAATTCCTTCGATATCAAGTATAAGAACCACAGAGCCATCGCCCAGAATAGTTGTTCCCGAATAAATTTTAAAATTCTGATAAAATTCATGAACCGGTTTTATGACTATTTCTTCTGTTTCAATAATTTGATTTACAATTAAACCAAATACTTTTTTCCCTGATTTTAATATAATAATGTTAATTGGGAATTGGTGGTTGGTATTTGAAAATTCTTCGCTGAATTTTATTTTTGTTGCTTTAGTTATTTCTTTGTAATTTAAAATGTTATCAAATATAATCAAAGGAATAATTTCGTTTCTGTTATACAAAAAAATATTCTCTCCGGATATTACAATTTTATTTTCAAAATCGGTGGAATAAATTTTTATTAACTCAATAATATTAATTTGTGGAATTGCAAATTTTTCGTTGAAATTTTCAATTATTAATGCCGGCATAATTGCCAGAGTGAATGGAAGATTCAATCTAAATTCAGTTCCTGTACCAATATTTGTATATACCTCAACTGTTCCTCCATAACTTTCGACTAAACTTTTAACTGCGTCTAAACCAACACCTCTTCCCGAAACATCAGTTATTTCGTAAGCGGTAGAAAATCCGGGATAAAATATAAGTTCTAAAATATCGTTTTCCGACATTTTTGAAATCTCATCATTATTTTTTAATTTGTTTTCTATTGCTTTTTCTGCAATTTTTTTAATGTCTATTCCGCAACCGTCGTCAATTATTGAAATTATTATATATCCGCTATTATAAGTTGCATTTAAAATGATTTTTCCTATCGGATTTTTATTTTTTTTAATTCTTTCTTTCTCATTTTCAATTCCGTGGTCAATAGAATTTCTTATTAAATGAACCAATGGAGAAGTTAATATTTCGATATAAGTTTTGTCAATTTCAACTTCGTCGCCATTAATTTCTATATTTATTTCTTTATCTAATTTTTTCGACAAATCTCTTACAATTCTTGGAAACTTATTAAAAACATTTCCAATTGGTTGTAATCGTGTTTGCATTATTGTTTCATGAATTTTTGATGTAAGTGTGTCCAAATTTTGTGTTAGCGAATTATAATTTTCGTTTTCGATAAATGTTTTAAGTTGCCGGTTTCTGATAAGAACAAGCTCACCTGCGTAACTCATTAATTTATCGAGAATATCAATGTTTATTCTTATAGTTTCATTTTTGGATTTTTCAATATTTGAAATAGAAGTCTGTGTTTCGGTTTTTAATTCATCTGATTTGCTGATATTTGGTTCGATTTCCTGATTTGTTTTTGGAACATCATTGGAAATATTATAATGTTCAAATATATTGTTAATTTGTTCATTTTTAATATTATTGCTATAATTTATATCGTCAACCAAAACTTGTAAAAAATCAAAAACATCTTCAAATTCTATTAAATAATCAATATTTTTATCATTGCCATTAAGAATATTTGTTCTGAATATTTTAATGAGTAATTCTATGGTTTTATGTATATTAAAATAATTTGTCGAATGAGAAACTATGAATAGAGATTGTAAAATGCGGTAAATTCTGATTAAATTGTTTTTAGGAATTTCATTATGAATTGATGCCAGTAATTCTTTTACTTCGGTGATTGAAATTCTGATACTGTTTTCGAAATATTCTTCTGTTTCAATATCTAAAACATCATTTAAATTATCATCAATTTTATTTTTGATATTGTTGTTTTTTTCAGAATTTGAAATTTCATTAGTGTTTAATAAACAAGTAGTTTCAGTTGTCTGAGAATTTGAATTAATTAGTGATTTTAAATTATCGAAAAGTATTAAAATATTATCAAAATCAATTTCTGCAATATTTATTTCATTTTTTCTGATTTTATCGAAAATTGTTTCAATTGTATGAGCTACAGTATTTAATTCAGATAATTGTAATAATCCCGAAGAACCTTTTACAGTATGAACAGCTCTAAAAATTTTATTAATGATATCGGTATCAATAATTTTATTTTTTTCGAGATAAAGAATATCATCTTCAATTGAAGCTAAAAGTTCGTTAGACTCATCAATAAAATCTTTATAAATACTTTCATCAAAATTCATATTTATTAAATTTTGAATTGATTAATTGCTGAATCTAAGATGCCGATTATTTGATTAATTTTATCGGATTGATTTTTCAAATCCATTGCAGTAACAGCAACTCTTCTGCTTTCGGTACTTAGTTCGCCAATATTTGAAGAAACGCTTTTTACACCAATTGACGCTTCTCCAATATTTTTTGCAACTTCATTAGTTCCCATCGAAATTTCGTTGAGAGCTGTAGAAATTTGTTTTAATCCGGTAACAAGCTCTGTAATACTATGAGTTATAGTTTTCGAATAATCAGATTGTTCCACGACTGAATTGGATATTGTAAGAATAGATTTTGAAATTTCGTCAATAATTTTAAAAGTTTCAGTAAACGAAATTTCGGTATTTTTTGTTTTTTGTTGAATTTCAACAATTTTAATATTAATTTCTTCAACTGCGTTTGAAGTTTTGTTTGCGAGTTCTTTAATTTCTTTAGCTACAACAGCAAAACCTCTACCGGCATCACCTGCATTTGCCGCTTCAATTGTAGCATTTAAAGCCAGTAAATGAGTTTGTTCCGATATTTTTTTAATTAATTCGGTAATATTTCCAATGCTTGCAGTAATTTTTATTAAATCCGTCATTGTGTTACTCGAAACTAACGAACTATCCAGTGCTTTCTTCGAAATGCCCGAAGCTGTCATTGCGTTATTTTCAATAGTTTCCAATGAATTATTTATATTTTTTACTTTTCCCGATATTGTTTCAACATTTTCAGTAATATTTGTTGTAGAATTTGAAATTGAATTAATATTTGAGCTAACTTCTTCTATTGCAACAGTTATTCCCGAAATATTCATCGAAACCTGTTCGGCTGAGGATGCAACTGAATTTGCCTGAATTGAAAATTCTTCCGAATTAGATGCTAAACTATTTGATATTAAAGTCAAATTTTCTGATGAGTCTGTTAATTCTTTTGTTGAATTAAAAATAATTGAAATAATATTTTTTATTTTTTCAATTGAAAGAATAAACATTTTTGTAATTCTACTGATTATGTCATTATTGTAAATTTCAATTTTTTGAGTTAAATCTCCGTTCGAAACTTCGTTGAAAAATCGTGAAATTCTAAATAATCTTCCTTGTAAAATTTTGTATGCAACATAATTCAAAATAATTGCAATAATCAAACTTATTAAACTGATTAACAGATATAAAAATCGTACGCTTTTAAAATTATCAATTCTGGTTTCGAGTAACAGGTCAAGCTCATTTGCAGAAACTACCCAAAAAGAAGAAAATGAATTAGTTAACTCAATTCCTTTTTCAAAAACTTCTTCATTAAATGTCTTATTATTAATTTGTTCTTGCATTAAGTTTTTGAAATTATCGAAATTTAAATCTAACAATGCTTTGTTCAAATTAGTTTTTAAAGTTGGACTTATACCATAAAAATTTTCGTCTTCGTTATAAATAACTTCTAAATCAGCAACTATTCTTGAATAATCAATATTGTTAAGAAGCTCATTTAAAACATTTAACTCAATGAAATCTTCGTCAGAAATTTTTTCCTGATGAGAAATTTTGTGATAACAATCAACAATTTGAGAAATTCTGTTTTGTATTTGCGGAACTGCAAGTAATGTAATATCCATCAAATAGTAAGAATCTAAATCGGGGTCTAAAATTAAATTTGAGGAATTTCCACAATGGTATATTATTCCGGTTATGTTTTGAATAAGATTATTTATATTCTGGGTTAATTCTGTTTCGTCAAATTGCTTAGAATTAATATTTTCCCATTCTAATTTTATTTTATCAATTTCGTAATTTCCAAAATTTCTTTTTTCTAATTCTTCTTTAGATAAAAGTAAAATATCATTTAATTCGGTATATTTTTCTTCTAACTCAATAAAACTTTCCGATATTTCCGATTTAAGAACATCAAAATCAGTTTCATTATTATTAATTTTAAGTTTATAAACAACCAATTTATTCAAAATTTCCATTAATGGTTTTTGAATTTGGTTTCCTTTTATTTCTTTTTCTGCAAAATTAATATCCTTTGATTTTGCATTAAAAATAAAAGAAATCATAATACCCGCCGGAATTAAATACAGTAAATTAGAAATAACAAAAACCATTATAATTGATATTTTTTTCATCTGTAATTATATTTAATTTATTTATTTATATATAAATGGTAAGAAATTGATTATCTTCAAAATTAAAAATTTGAAGATTGTCAAACAATACAAAATTTACTTAATTAAATTGGCTCTATTTAAATATATTGTTTGTTAAATAATTTTGAAATTTCAAATATATGAATATTCCTTAATTACATCAGAATTCCAATTTTGAGATTTCCACGTTTTTTTTGTTGGACATCTATAA
>Ga0316608_1000235_pt1 | contig 28647 bp, 23 predicted proteins | sample MIS2016152B_MG_FD_207673 | JGI IMG/M metagenome (GOLD analysis project Ga0316608, IMG submission 207673) | Microbial mat bacterial communities from Middle Island sinkhole, Lake Huron, Michigan, United States - MIS.2016.152B | ecosystem: Environmental > Aquatic > Freshwater > Lake > Sediment...
AGATACATTTTTTCAAGCAAATAACAACAAAATTAACGCTAAGCCAATTAACTCCTCGGTTGTCAAAGATACATTTTTTCAAGCAAATAACAACACAGTTCGGATGTAGATGCAGCCAACAGTTGTTGTCAAAGATACATTTTTTCAAGCAAATAACAACTATACCCTATTAATGATTTTATTTATAACAGTTGTCAAAGATACATTTTTTCAAGCAAATAACAACACAGTTCCGATGTAGATGCAGCCAACAGTTGTTGTCAAAGATACATTTTTTCAAGCAAATAACAACACAGTTCGGATGTAGATGCAGCCAACAGTTGTTGTCAAAGATACATTTTTTCAAGCAAATAACAACACGTGCTTGACACTCCAATTATGTTAAATCGTTGTCAAAGATACATTTTTTCAAGCAAATAACAACGCTTCTACCATAATAGCAACTATATCAAATGTTGTCAAAGATACATTTTTTCAAGCAAATAACAACACCAACTATAAACCTTCGGAACGTGCTGAAGTTGTCAAAGATACATTTTTTCAAGCAAATAACAACATGGTAGCGGACTTGTTAGTAAGACTGTTTGTTGTCAAAGATACATTTTTTCAAGCAAATAACAACAAATAAAGAAGTACGTATACTTAAAGACCTGTTGTCAAAGATACATTTTTTCAAGCAAATAACAACCAAAATCCACCTGTGCTTTCTTACATCTTTGTTGTCAAAGATACATTTTTTCAAGCAAATAACAACCTACTGCAACTACTGCAACTACTACAACTACGTTGTCAAAGATACATTTTTTCAAGCAAATAACAACGGAGACTAGAGTAAAAAAAAGACCTCCTCAGTTGTCAAAGATACATTTTTTCAAGCAAATAACAACGAGGTATTATTGACAAATTTACAGATAATGGTTGTCAAAGATACATTTTTTCAAGCAAATAACAACCCAATCTTGTTTGCTTGATAATTCAAAAAGTTGTCAAAGATACATTTTTTCAAGCAAATAACAACGACGGTCTTGAACTTGAAGAAACTTTAAAGTTGTCAAAGATACATTTTTTCAAGCAAATAACAACAAGCTCTTCCTGCTTGTTGTAAATACAATGGTTGTCAAAGATACATTTTTTCAAGCAAATAACAACGGCATTGGAGGGATTGTTGAAAAATTCACAGTTGTCAAAGATACATTTTTTCAAGCAAATAACAACTATATTGCAAACATTATTTAATAAACAATAGTTGTCAAAGATACATTTTTTCAAGCAAATAACAACATTTTTCGGATACTGGATTTATAAGTTTTTGTTGTCAAAGATACATTTTTTCAAGCAAATAACAACGCAAGGAAGATGCTATTCAATTAATACAAGGTTGTCAAAGATACATTTTTTCAAGCAAATAACAACACAATTTCGGCATGTCCATGCAAAGGATTAGTTGTCAAAGATACATTTTTTCAAGCAAATAACAACGGACAACAGTTTCGGGTTTCGCCCGGAGCGGTTGTCAAAGATACATTTTTTCAAGCAAATAACAACATTATATAGATAAAATAACATATATCAATTGTTGTCAAAGATACATTTTTTCAAGCAAATAACAACCAATTTATAGAAGTGAACAAGTTGATAATAGTTGTCAAAGATACATTTTTTCAAGCAAATAACAACGTTAATTTGTGCTTGAGCTATTTTAATTCTGTTGTCAAAGATACATTTTTTCAAGCAAATAACAACATACTGTAACTATTAATTTTTTCCCTTTAGTTGTCAAAGATACATTTTTTCAAGCAAATAAAAACAATATCTCAAAAATCACATTTTAATTTATTTATCCCAATCAATTTTTTTCAACATTTCGTTTTGGCGTTGTTTATTTTCGTGAATACGTGAGTTCGATGTAAAACTATAGTTAATTCTTTAATTATAAGTAAACAATCCAAATGTCATGTTGAAAACAACTTGTGGAATAATGAAAAGTACTCAAATTCGTTGATTTGGAAAACTGAAGTTAGTATTTCATATCTACATTTTACAATTTCAGTGCTAATTCACACAAGTTCCTTTCAGGATGACAGCAAGTTATGTATATTCCTTACATCGAACTCAGGTTGAATATAATTCATTTATGTTTGAATTTTGGAATGAATCTCTAAATCTAGAGTCAATCCATTTTTTGGGTTCTCAATAAAATTTTTGTTTGTTAAATTCATAATATCGGAAAATCGCAAACCTGTGTAACACGAAAATAAAAACATATCTCTAATTTGTTCAAAATCATAAGCATATTTTCTCGTAAAATCGTTTATTTCTAAGTTTTCAATTCTTTCAAGTTCTTCTTTAAATAGTGAAATTCTTCATGTTGGTGCTGTTTTTACTCTAAAATCCTGATAAGGATTTTTATCCATAAAACCTTTTTTAACTGCAATATTTATAAATTTTTTCAAATTTTTATGATAACCCCAAACCGTATTTTGAGATGTAACTTGTGGCAACGAATTTATATAATAATAGTAGCCAGAAATAAAAGAATAATTTAAATCTAAAAAAGTACAATTTGGCTTAAAATCAGACAATCTGTTAAGCGAACTTAATTGTTGTTTTTTTGAATTAACAGACATTGTTAATTTTTCCAATTCATTTTTACAAAATTGAATAAATGATTCCTTCTTTTTTGAATCACCTTTCAAATAATTATTTAATATATCAAAAGAAAAATCTATATTTCTTTTAACCAAAGACATTTCAAAGTCCTCAATTTTCTTTAAAAACAAATCTAAAAATATATTTATATCGTTGTATTTTTTGCATTTTTTTGAAATTTCGTTTTTATTTTCATTCTATTCATCTGGATACAAAAAAATATCAGAAGAAATATATTTTGAAATTCGATTATATGTTATTCGTAATTCGACAATAGATTTTACTTCTTTATTTGTTATTTTTTTTCTGTTGTATACGAATTTTGTTCTTGCTTTTTCCATACAAAGTAAAACATTTAGTAAAACATGGTAAAACTAAGGTAAAACAAAAATGGGTAATATTGGCAATTAATGGGAAATTTTATTTAAATCAATAATGTATAAAAAGCCAAAAGCCCTTATAAATCAGAGCTTTTGGTAGTATTAGTTAATATTAAACAATTTTTAATGTGCCCGAAACGGGACTCGAACCTGCACAACCGTAAGGTCACATGGCCCTCAACCATGCGCGTATACCAATTTCGCCACTCGGGCATTATGCCACAAAGGTAAAATATTATTTTTTATTTTATATCGAATTTTAATAAATATTTTAAATATTAATTATTATTTTTATATTCGTAACCAGTTTGAAATGAATATGGATAAAGTATTCATTTTAATGAGAATGCAAATTTTTGCGTTTTAATATTTTGAATAAAATAATTATTTTTAATGTCGATATTTTTTTACTAAATTATTCTATATATACTAAAAAATTAATTTCTTAAAACTTATAAATTCAATTCATGCAGCATTACGAAGGTAAAATGTTTAAATTCTTAGTCTTTGATTCTTCAAAAGGATTACTTGCTGTTGATATTTTAAATATTCTGGAAGTTATTAACAATCCCGTTTTGTCTCCAATTCCTAAAAATTACAATTTTGTTGAAGGATTAATAAATTTTAGAGGCAGTGTCGTAACTGTTATTGATTTACTCGAAAAACTTTATAATGTTCAGACAATTTTTGAAGAAAAATTTTGTGTGTTAATTGTTAAATCAGAAAATAAAAATGAAAGGATGATGCTTGGATTAAAAATAAACTCTGTAAAAGATGTTATTACGCTTAGTTCGGATAAAATAAAACAACAACCAGAATATGGAAAAAATTATAACCCAGATTATTATGAAGGTGTTATTAATTATAAAGAACAGCAAATCTTAATTTTTAATACCGAAGTAATATTTTAATTAATTGTAAATCCTAAAAAAAAAATATATTATGCTAAACTTTAAATCTTTAAAAACAAAACTTAGAATAATTATTGGAACGGCAATAATTTTAACAGTTTCAGTTTTAACAATATATTCTGTTATTTCATTTCGCAATGCATCAATTAAAAATGCGTTGGATTATTCTGAAAAAAATTGCGAGAATATTGCAAATAAGATTAGTAATCAATTCAATATGGCAATCGAGTCAACAAAATCTTTTGCAAGTGTAATGTCGTCATTCAATAAAAATTCAAGTCAAAAACTGTCGCGTTCAGGGGCTATTGAACTACTTAAATATCTGAGAAATAAAAATGATTTTTATATTGATTATTATTTATGTTATGATTTAACAAAATTTGATGGAAATGGACTTGAACTAGCAAATACTTTAGCAACAGATAGTTTAGGATATTTTGCACCAATGGTTTCAAAAGATTCAAACGGAAGTTTTATTACTGAAAATGTAATTGGCTCATTTACTGATGAATATTATGTGAAATATATGAATTATCAGAGGGAAACAAGAAAATCAGTTGTTTACGAACCTTATTTAATGCCCGTACAAGGTGTTGATATTTTGGTTACTTCTATGGAATCTCCTATTTTTTACAAAGATGAGTTTTTAGGAGTTTGCGGTGCAGATATTCCAATCGACAATATCCAAACAATGATTGATACACTTAAAGAAAATATTTTTGATAATAAAGCCGAATTATCTATTCTTACTTATGAAGGAACTTATGTTGGAAATACAGAAAATATTGATTTAATAGGAATTAATATTAGTGAGATTGATTCAATTGATTCCGAAAACGAAATTAAACTTATACAAAGTAACAAAGTTTCTTCAAAAATTGTTGATGGTTACATATATATCAATTATCCTGTCGAATTTTTTGACTCCGATTTTGAATGGCAGGTAAGGTTAAAAGTTCCCGTAAGTGTAATTATGCAAAAAGCTAACAGAATGATGATTATACAAATATTAGCTGGCATTTTGATTGTTATAATCGTTCTATTAATTATGAATTTGATTTTGAATAAGAAAATAATTAATCCAATAAATAAGACCTCAGATTATTTAAAACTACTCACAAATGGAAATCTCGCTAAGAAAATAGATGAAAAATATGACGAAGAATTTGATATTATGATAAATAATATGAATAAATTAATTGATGCAAATAATAATATTATTGTTAATACTCAAAATTTTGCACAAGGAAATTTAGATGTTAAATTCGAGAAAAGAAGTGAAAATGACCAGCTTATGATTTCACTTTCTGAAATGATTCAAACAAATAAACATATTGTTGAAAATGCAAAAAAAATAGCAGATGGCGATTTGACAGTTGAATTAGTGAAACGTTCAGATAACGATGAATTAATAAATTCGCTATCAGTTATGGTTGAGGCAATTGCAAAAATGATTGACGAAGTTAGTGAAACAGCAAAAGGTTTGGCAGCTGCAAGTGAACAAATAAACTCAGTAGCACAGCAACTTAGTACAGGAGTTTCTGAGCAGGCAGCATCTTCAGAGCAAGTTTCGTCATCATTAGAGCAAATGGCTGCTGCTATAAGTCAAAATGCTGATAATTCACAACATGCTGATACAATTGCTCAAAAAGTAGCATCAAATATTTCAATAATACATGATGCAGTTATAAATACAAATATGGCAATGAAGAACATAGTTGAGAAAATTTCGGTTATAAATGAGATTGCTGAAAAAACAGATATTCTGGCAATTAATGCTGCAATTGAAGCTGCACGTGCAGGTGAATATGGCAAGGGATTTAGTGTTGTTGCCTCAGAAGTGAGAGCACTTGCCGAACATAGCTTAAAAGCTGCTGCTGAGATTAAACATGTTTCAATTGATAGTTTGTCGAAAGCAGAAAGTTCAAGACAATTATTTGATTTTGTTTCACCTGATATTAAAGAAACTACAAGACTTGTTCAGGAAATAACAGCTGCAAGTCTAGAACAAAATGCAGGAATAGACCAAATAAATTCTGCTCTGCAACAACTAACAATTGTAGTACAATCAAATTCAGGAGTTTCTGAAGAACTTGCAAGTAATTCAGAACAGCTTTCATCTCAGGCAGAACAACTTCTCGAAAATATTTCTTTTTTTGTTACTCAAAAAAATGTTTCAGATGTTACTTCAATTAACGAATTGGAAAAGAAAATAATACAATTTCAAGATTTACTTTACAAACTTAAAGGCGAAAATTTTGGCAAAGCTGCAAAAAATGAAAAGGAAACAAAAAAAATACGAACAAACGATAATATTAACTTGTCGATTAACAATTCTTTAGATTCAAAATTTGAAAAATTTTAAAGGAAAATCCAAAATATGAGAACACTTGTAAAAGTCTTTTAAACCGCAAAGACGCTAATTTTCAAACTTATAACTTTCATATTCAAAACTTAGCGTCTTAGCGTCTTTGCAGTTAAATTAAAAATATTAGTTTTAGTAGTATCCCAAATATTAAACTTTAAATTTTAAACCGAAAATTGTAATATCATCACGCTGTAATTGAGATGATTGATGCTCTTCTAATATTTTTTCAAGAATTTGTTTTTGAGTTTGCATATTTTGGAGAGCTATATTTTTAAGGGTAGAAACTAATTTTGGAGTACCTAATTTTTTTCTGTTTTCGTCAGCTTGGTCTATATAACCATCAGAAGTTAAGTAAATTATATCATCTTTTTGTATATCAATTGTTTGATTCGTAAAAAAAGAAGCAGGGTGATGGTTGTGTATTCCTCCAATTGATATCTTATCTCCCTGATAAACTTCAATTTGGTTAGATTCGCCATTAAATTTGAACAAAGGACGTTTTGCGCCAGAAAAAATAAGTTTATTAATCAACTTATTTTCAGTAACTTCAAGCAAACACAAGCAAATATCAAATCCATCTGAATTATCGGTTTGTTCTTGATTTAAAGCAATTAACACAGAACCTGCAAGTTTTGTAAGTATTTCGGCAGGATAAATGTAAGTCTGATTATATAAAATTTCAAGAATTAATCGACTTGTTATTAACGACATAAAAGCACCCGGAACACCGTGTCCTGTACAATCAACAACTGCTGCATAAATTCTATCAGGATATTTTGTTAAATCGGTGGAATTTATATAATTAAGCATATAAAAATCGCCAGAAACAACATCTTTCGGTCTGAAAATTATAAATTTGTCAATAAATTCATTACACAAACTTTCTTTTGGCAAAATATTTTTTTGAATTGTTTCGGCATATCTTATACTTGCGGTGATATTATTATTTTGACTTTCGAGCTGATAATTTTGTTTTAATATCTTATCTTCAGCTTCTTTCAATTTTGTAATGTCAGAGTCAATTGCTACTAATTTTTTTACTTCATTGTTATCGTCTAAAATTGGTGTTAATGTTGTTTGCAGCCAAATAATATTTCCATATTTGGTAAAACTTTGGTTTTCAAAAATTATCGATTTTTTTGCTGATTTACATTCTGTTACTATCGAAATTATATCCACATTCTTATTTATTTCAATTATATTTCGACCTTTAAATTCAATAACTTCTTCAAAAGTATAACCAAATAATTTTCGCGAACCTTCATTAAACCATTCCAGATTACCATTTTCATCCATAATTACAATCGAATTATCTGTTTTACTGGCAACTATCGACAATTTTTCTAGTTCAGTATTCACTTTCAGTAAAATTTCCGATTGTGTTTCAATTTCTTCTTTTTGTTGTTTAATTTCCTGAGTTCTAGTTTCAACTAGCTCTTCAAGATTTTCGTTTACATATTTTAATTCAGATGTTAATTTTTCAGAATTTTTTAGAGATTCCGAAAACCTGTATGAAATCATATATGATTGAAAAAAGACAAAAACAAATAAACCAAATGGAGTTAAATACATGGTATTAATTAACAGAGCATCAAAAAGTATATCGTTAATAGCAGTAACAAAAACGACCAAAGTTCCTATAAAAGAATAAATTGCTCCACTAAGTTTAAATTTTGTTGCTTTTGTTAAAATGTAGATAAGATGTAAAAAAGCAAAAATAATTACAATATAGAAAATAAATAAAGTCTTTGTATAGAATAATGAATTTGTAAAAGTTACAATTAAAATTGAAATTAAAAGTGTATATACAATAATTTTTGTAATAGTTTTATTAGATATTTCTTTAAAAGAATAAGTTACAAATAAATAAAAAAACAAAACTTTTAAATAGTTTGTCCAGTAATCATATTTTAAAATCAACTCCCAATTTAAATTTGGAAAGACAAAAGTTAAAAAAACTTCACCGTTTACAATTAAATTTAAAGTTGTAAAAAGGCAGGCAAACGAAAAAAATAATGGAACAATGTCTTTTCTTCTTAATAGAAAAAGTCCAAAATTTGAGAATGAAATTATTAAAAGAAAGCCAATTAAGAAAGCATTGTATATCACTGATTCTTTATCAGATTTTGCTAAAATTTCGGGAGGAGCAATTTTGATACTGTTAATAATTCCGCTTTTTTTATGATGAAAATTACTAACTTGTATAATTATATCTAGTTTATCTGTTTTATTTTGGTAAGATGCTATTTCGGTTCTTCTGGTTGGTACCGCATTCAGTTTATTTTCTGATACTTGACCAACTTCTAATATCAAATCTCCATTAACCCACATTTTGTATGCAGATTCAACTCTATATAATTTGAAATTAATTAAAGATGAATCTTTTAAAGCAATTTTCAGGTGATAAGTTGCAAATCCTTGGCTTTTAATTTTTTTGTTATCAATAATTAATTTATTCCAAGTATTTGGTACGTTTAAATATGTTTGGGTTTTTAAAATACTATCTCTAAAATCGTTAGGAGTTAACAGTTTATTCCAATAAAATTCCCATTCACCATCAATTTGTATAACACCGGATTCTTTAAAGTTATAATCTTTTAAGTCTAAAAAACCTTTTTCGGCTTTTTTAATAATTCGCTGTTTACCGCATGATAATGAAAATATTAATACTAAAAAGAAAAATATTATCAGATTTCTGTAGTTCATTAACAATTCACTAAAATTTAAATTTTCTGATTTGAAATTCTATTTAATACATAATTTCTTTGATTACAGGCTTCTATATGAAAATAAAACCATTTTTTATCAATATATTCTAAAGCATCTTTTTTCCATTTATTTTCGTCATAATTAAAGCTGACATCAGAAAATTTATTTACAAAATTTGCATATTTTTCTTCCAGAACTTCTGTTTTTTTGTTAAAACATTGTAGAAATAAGTAATCAAAATATGACCAGTTTTGATTTGAATTTGTGATTTTCTTAAATACTTCAAAAATATTATTTGCAGCTTGCATACACAGCAATGTATTATCCCTGATAATTAAGTTTTTATTACTTGATTTACTATATCTCCACTTTAGGTGAGATAAATCAGGAAAATTGTGTGCTTCAGCATGTCCGATATCAGGCATTGCAGAAAGTTCAATATCTTTAATTCTTGAAATCGAAACCCATTCAGTTCCTTGCAGAATTTCAATATTTTCAATGTCATTTTCTGTGCTGCTATGTCTGCCCGAAAAATTCTGGTGTGACCATGTATCTGCGTAAGAATGAATTGCAATTCCAAGTTTAATCAACTTTTGAATTCGTTCTTCACCAGTTTTTCCAACTATTTCATCAATTGCATTTTGTATTAATTCTGTCGACAAATTATTTTTGGGCTGAGTTAAGAAATTTACACTATTTTCTTTAATTTCAGGAATAAAATGAAAAGAAATATAAACTTTTTGCTGTATGTCTTCGCTAAAAGCTTTTATCCGTTGTAAACCTTTGTGAGCCGTACAAATAGGATTAAATTTTGAACTACTTAATCTGCCAAAATCTATTTCAGGAAACTTCTCTAATTCAATTTCTTGATATTCGACAGCATCATCAACATATTCAGATGAATATGCTATTATCTCAGCTTCGTCAGCAGTGAATCCTGCTTTTTGAGCTAACGCTTTTATGGCGTAATAATGAAAGTCTCTTTGCATAATTCAATCATTAACAAGTTTATATCTTATTCGTAATACTTCTCCTTCATAAGTTGTTGTGGTAATTTTAAATTTACCAATTTCTGATGTATTTTTTACATGTTCGCCGCTGCACGCACATGCATCGTAATTTCCAATTTTTATAATTCTGATTTTTTCTTTTGTTTCATTTTCAAATTTCGATAAATCAACAATTTGTGAAGCTTCTTCAAAATTTAGAATTTCTTGGGTAATATCAAGATTTTGGGTTATAATTTCATTAACCTTATTTTCAATTTCTTCAATTTCGTCATCTGAAAGATTTCGGGAAAAGTGATAATCGCATTTAGATTTTTTCTTTTCAATATGATTTGAGAATGACCTTTCAATATCAAATTTCCGCACCATAGTCTGATTTAGAATATGTTCAGCTGAGTGCATTGGGGCATGATAATTTTTACTGTTTTCAATCATTATAATATTTCTTTTGATAATAATTTACGGTTTTTTTACAAATCCAACAACTCCACTTTCGCCACCAACAAGCTGGTTCCAGTTCGAAATTATTTTTCCGTCTTTTGAAGTTAAAGTTAGAATAGGTTTTTGATTTTCAAGAAATTCTGCTTGAAAAAATCCACCATCAATAACTTCGTTATAAAATATTTCAAAACCTGTTTCGGTCTCTTTTCCTGTGCATTTTATTAAATAATATGTCTGAATACCAACTGCTTCAATCTTACAGTTATAATTTTCGCCATTTTTTTTATCAATTGTAATTGTATAATTTATTAATTCTGTTTGGTTTGAATATTCCCAAATGCCATTCCATTCAATTTTTTCAGCACTATTATTACAAGAAAATACAAAAAGAAGAATAAAAATTGCCGGAAAAAATATTTTTTTTGTCATTTTAATAATCTTTAAGAAAGTTAATTAAACATTATTTTAAAATTTTGCCAAAGTATTTAAACTTTGGCAAAATAATAATAATTCTTTTATTATATTAAATTTCAATATATTATGTAAATAAAATAATTACTTTACAGGAATATTTTTTAATGTTTCTACCAAAAACAACCAAAATTTATTTACCGTTTCAATATTTACTTTTTCATCAGGAGAGTGTGGAAATCTGATAGTTGGTCCAAATGAAATCATATCCCAGTTAGGATAAACTCCGCCAAGTAAACCACATTCTAAACCTGCATGTATTGCTCTAATTTCTGGAACTTTACCAAATTTATTGTTGTAAATTTCAGACATTGTTTTCAAAATAGAAGAATTCATATTTGGTTTCCATCCAGGGTATTGTCCATCAAACCAAACTTTTGCACCGGCAACTGAAAATACACTTTCAAACATATTTTCCAAATCTTCTCTTGCAGAATCCACTGAACTTCGTAAAAGAGCCAAAACTGCAATTTTATTTTCGTCTGATTTTACAATTGCCAGATTTGTAGATGTTTCAACTAAACCACGCATAGAAGCACTCATTCTGATAACTGCATTTGGAGCACCATAAATGGCTTTAATTAAATTATTTTGTGTTTTTTCGTCAATTAAGTAAGCCGGCATTGCTGTTTTTTCTACTTTAAAAAGCATATCAGGCTCTGTTTCTGCAAGTTCATTTTTAAATATTTTTTCAAATTTTTCAAAACTACTAACCAATTTATCAGCGTTTGCATTTGGAACAACAACAACAGCAAATGTTTCGCGAGGAATAGCATTTCTTAAACTTCCTCCATCAATACTTGCTAATCTTAAACCAAGTTCTTTTTGAGCAAAGTAAAGAAATCTGAACATAAGTTTGTTTGAATTTCCTCTTCCTAAATGAATATCAACGCCAGAATGTCCACCTTTTAAGCCTGTTACCGAAAGTTTGAAAGAAGTCATTCCGTTTGGTACTTCACTTTGATTATAAGTAAATTCCATGTTCGCATTTGTACCACCGGCACAACCAACATAAAGTTCGCCTTCGTCTTCAGAATCTAAATTCATTAAAATATCGCCGTCCATAAGACCTGGTTTTAAGCCAAATGCACCTGTCATTCCGGTTTCTTCGTCAATTGTAAAAAAACCTTCTATTGGACCATGTTGTAAATTTTTTGAAGATAAAATTGCCAGACTTGCCGCAACTCCAATTCCATTGTCTGAACCCAATGTAGTTCCATTTGCTGTAACCCATTCGCCATCAATATAAGCTTCAATAGGGTCTTTTTCAAAATCATGTATTTTATCGCTATTTTTTTGTGGAACCATGTCAAGATGTCCTTGCAGAATTACACCCTTTCGGTTTTGCATTCCGGGAGTTGCAGGTTTTTTAATTATCACATTACCAACTTCATCAACTATTGTTTCTAGCCCGTGTTCTTTACCGAATTTTTTAAGATATTCAATTACTGCTGCTTCTTTTCCTGAAGGTCTAGGAATTTTTGTTAAATCAATAAAATAACTCCACAAATCCTGAGGTTCTAATTTTGAAAAATCTTTGTTCATTTTATTAAAAGTTTAAGTATTATTAATAAATTCAATTTTCTCAAAAGTATAATTAAATTATTTTTTTTTCAAATAAAGTATATTGTTTATTTTATTTTTGACTAAAATATTTTTATTAATTAATGATGTTTAACAACTAATTATCTATATACTTAAAAATTAGATATATAATCATTACAAAAAGTTGTAAAATCTTTTCTTTATCAGGAAATAATTTTTTCATTTAAATATTTATCAATTAGTTGAAATACAAATACTTATTTTAAAACCTATAATATATAATTATTTGAAAATAAGACTTTTGAATTATATATATTTTAATAAACTAATTACTTAGCTGGAATCAAAGAAAAGCGAATCTGTAGAATTTTTATAAAATTTGTTTCTGTTTTATTAAAAAAAACAATTTAAAAACATTGAAAATAAATTGAAAAAACTACTTATTTTACACAAATTTGCAATAAAACCGATTATAAATTTTGAGTTAAAAAATTCTAACATCTAAATATTAAAGCATGATAAACTTTAGATTAAATGACGAAAATATTTCATATTCAGGTAATCCTGAAATAACTTTACTTCAACTCATCAGAGGCGAAAAACATTTGACTGCCACAAAAGATGGTTGTTCTGGTCAGGCAACATGCGGAGCTTGTACCGTGGAAATCAACGGGAAAGCAAAACTTGCCTGTGCTACAAAAATCAAAAGTTTGGATTCTACTGAAGTTTTTACACTCGAAGGAATTCCTGAAAATATTCGTGATGTTATTGCCAAAACGTTTGTAAATAAAGGTGCTGTGCAGTGTGGATTTTGTACTCCGGGTTTTATTATGCGTACTAAAATTCTTTTGCAGGAAAATCTAAATCCAACTTATAATGAAATTCAAAAAGCAATTCGTCCAAATTTGTGCAGATGTACAGGTTACAAAAAAATTGAATGTGCAATTCACGAAAGTGCTGAAATTTTGAAATCAGGGAAAAACGCTGAAATAGAATATACTGACGGTAGGCTAGGAGAGAGGCATCCAAAATATCAGGCTTACGAAACTGCAATTGGAAAACGTTTATTTGTTGATGATTTATATTTTGATGGAATGTTGTTTTCGGCTTTAAAATTCAGTGCTTATCCACGTGCTAAAATCCTGAAAATTAATTCGGAAAAAGCTGAAAGATTAGCCGGAGTTGTCAAAATTGTTACTGCAAAAGATATTCCCGGAGCTCATAAAATTGGATTAATTTATGCAGATTGGAGTTTAATGATTGGAATTGGTGAAGTTACTCATTATATTGGAGATGTAATTGCAGGTGTTATTGCCGAAACCGATGAAATTGCCAGAAAAGCTGTTGATTTAATTGAAATTGAATACGAAGTTTTATCTCCGGTAACGAATATTTACGAAGCCGAAAAAGATTTTATCATAGTTCATGATGACCACTCAAATATTTTGGATATTTGTAAAACCAAAAAAGGAGATATTGAAAAAGCATTTGCTGAAGCTGAGTATATTTCGAAAGGACATTATGAAACTCAGCGAATTGAACATGCTTTTCTCGAAACTGAAACTGCAATTGCCCGACCGGATAATAATGGTGGAATTGAACTGATTTGTCAAAGTCAGGGAGTTTACGAAGATAGAAGGCAAGTATCTCAAATTCTTGCACTTCCCGAAGAAAAAGTTCGCGTAACTTTAATTCCGAATGGTGGTGGTTTTGGTGGAAAAGAAGATATGACAGTTCAGGGACATGTTTCTTTATTTGCTTATCTTACAAGCAAAACTGTAAAACTTTCCCTTACACGTGAAGAATCTATTCAGGTGCACCCAAAACGTCATCCGATATTTATGGATTTGGAAATTGCAGCGAACAAATCTGGAAAGCTTACAGGTCTTAGATTCAGGGCTTGGGGCGATACAGGATGTTATGCTTCTGTCGGAACAAAAGTTCTTGAACGAGTTGCCGGACATGTAACGGGTGGTTATTATTTTCCTAATACAGATATCGTTGGTAAAACTATATATACCAATAATATACCTAGTGGTGCAATGCGTGGTTTTGGTGCAAATCAGGCAATTTTTGCAGTGGAAGTTGCAATTGATGATATTTGCGAAAAAGCTGGTTTCGACCGTTGGCAATTTCGCTACGATAATGCTCTGGTTGACGGACTTGAAACCGGCACCGGACAAAAAGTTTATCAGGTTGGAATTCGTGAATGTTTGCTAAAACTGAAAGATGATTTTTACAAAGCTAAATATGCCGGAATTGCCTGTGGTATAAAAAATTCGGGGGTAGGAAATGGTATGGTTGACCGCTCTGATGTGAAAATAGAAATTATTTCTAATCAGAAAGTTATAATAAAACATGGCTGGACTGAAATGGGGCAGGGAGTGCATACTGTTGCTATTCAAATGCTTTGCAATGAAACCGGAATCGACCCTAAAATTATTGATGTTGAAGTTGATACAAATGCTCAAATAAAAACCGGAATGACAACTTCTTCGCGTGCAACTGCTTTGCTTGGTCTTTCAATAATTGATGCAGCTTCGGAATTAAAGGAAGAATTAAAATCCAAGACTTTGGAACAACTTGAAGGAAAAGTTTATCAGGGAAAATTTATCTGCGACTGGACAACAAAACCCGGAAGTGGTGTTAAAGACCCTGTTATTCATTACTCTTACGGTTATGCAGCACAACTTTGCACTTTAGACGAAAATGGTAAAATTGATACTTTTTATGCTGCTCATGATGCCGGAAAAATTGTAAATCAAACAATGTTTGAAGGACAGATTGAAGGTGCTGTACACATGGGAATTGGTTATGCTTTACAGGAAGATTTGCAAATGAAAGATGGCTATTTGGTAAGTAATAAACTGAAAGACTGCAAAATACTAAGAGCCGATGAAACTCCGAAAATTGTAGTTTATGGTGTTGAAGTTGCTGATGCTGTTGGACCTTACGGCGTTAAAGGAATTGGCGAAATTGGACTAGTACCAACAGCCGGAGCAGTTGCAAATGCACTTTACCAGTTCGATAAAATCAGAAGATTTAAGCTGCCTTTGAAGAGGGATTGATTATGGTTAATTTTAACACTGTCAGGTCTTTCATACACTGCCAGTTTAACCTTTTTGAAAAAAAAAACACCTCGTTAAAGGTGTTTTTTTTATTATTTCAAAATAGCTGATTATTAATTTTCAGTATTTGTTGTTTCTGTTTCAGGAGCTGTAGTAACATTTTCAACCGGAACAGTAGGAGGAGTAGCATAATCGTAGTTTTCAATAATATCTTTAAGTTGCGATTCTTCAACTTGTTCGGTTGCATTTGGTACGCTGATACTTGCTACCAGACTAAAGAAAAGTAATGCAATTGCCATACCCCAGGTTGCTCTTTCTAAAAATTTGTTGGTTTGTGCAACACCGCCAAATTGGTTACCACCTGTAAAATTTGAAGCCAAGCCTCCGCCTTTTGAATTTTGAACTAAAACAACTATAATCAATAGGGCACAAGCGATTATAATCATTACTGTTGCTAAAGTGTACATAGTTTATACTTTATTATCGTTAATTATTTTCTTTAATTTTTCAATTTGAGCTGCAAAGTAAGTATTTTTTTCCGGATTTTTCAAAATTAATTTTTCATAAATTTCAATTGCTTTATCATAATGTTTCTGTTCTATATGGATACTAGCCAGTGTTTCAGTTACATAGACATTATTTTCATTCACACTATTTTCTGAAATATCTCCTTTTAAAGTAGTTTCTTTTTTTGGATCAATACGTGGTTCTGTTTCAAGAAATTTATCAATTAAATTTGCTGTTTTATTAATATCTTCAATTTCAGTCATTTTAGAAATTTTATCTGAATTTTGTATTGCTTCTTCAGTTTTCTTCTTTTTTCGTTCCTGAATTCTTTGAATAACAAGTTCGGCAGCAGTTAAAGTCTTATTTTCTTCTTTATTTTCGTTTTCAATCTCAATTTTTTCAGCTATAATAATTTCTTCAATTATCTGATTTTCTTTTTCGATTTTTTCTAAATTAATATCGTCTTTATTACTTATTTCATTGATTTTTAGTTCGGTTTCAATAATTTCATCAATTAGTTGATTATCTTTTTCAATATTTTCTAAAGCAAGTTCTTCTTTATTAACAATTTCATTGATTTTTTGTTCGGTTTCAATAATTTCTTCTTTGTGTATTATTTCTTCTACTTTTTTATTAACAATTTCTTCATTTTTATCTTCTTCTGCAATTGAAGTTTTTATAATTTCATCAGTTTCTTCTTTTTTGTTGTCTCTTTGTTTTTTATCTCGGGTTCGTATTTTTTCTTTTTTTATTTCAATTCGTTCTGCTGAATTTTCTTCGTTAATATCTTGAATTTCTTTTACTTCCTGAGTTTTTTTAAGTACTTTTTTAAGAATTTCATCAGCTGTAGCCGAAATGTTTTTCTTTTGTTCTTCAGCTTTATTATTATCTATATTATATGTGTTGTTCAGATTTTCTGACGTTTTATTTTCAGATTTTTTTTCTGTATCATGCACTTTTATTTCTGAAACTGTTTCAACTTCAGTTTCTTCTTTTATTGGTTCTATCTTTTTTTCAACTACTTCATTTTCTGAATCAATTTCAGGAACTAATAATTCAACCGATTTTTTATTTTCCTCTGATTTTTCTATCTTTTTTTCTGATAATTCAATATTTTCTACTATTCTTTCTTCAATTTTGTCTTCAATTTTCAATTCGGTATTATCAATTTTTGTTTTTTCCTCTTCTCTGATTTTTTGTTCATTCTGAATTTTTTCGTGTTCTTCTTCAATTTTGACTTCAATTTTCAATTCGGTATTATCAATTTTTGTTTTTTCCTCTTCTCTGATTTTTTGTTCATTCTGAATTTTTTCGTGTTCTTCTTCAGCATTTTTCTTTTCGAGAGCATTTTTGGCGGCTAAAGTTGATTGTTCTTTAAATTTTTCTGATGCACGTTTTTTCTCCTCTTTTAACATTGCAATTTTTTCAAAAATATCTTTGGTAACAGAGGCAGTTTTTTTCTCATCTTTAATTTCAACTTTAGTTTCCAATATATTCTCAATTTTTTCTTCTTTTTTTTCCTGAATTTTAGTTTTTTGAGTTTCTTTAATTTCGGCAATTTCTTCTTTTTTTTCAGCAACTATAATTTTATCTTCTGCTTTTACATCTATTTTTTTATTATCTTTTTCGATAATTGCAGTTGTATTGTTTTCTTTTTTTGAATCTTCTAATTTAATATTTTTCTTATCTTCGCTTTTTGGTTTAAAAAAGTCATTTACAATAGCATCGTGTCGTTTTTTTGAATTTTCAATAATTACAGTATCAATATTTTCTTGATGTTCAGTATTTGTAGTTGCCACAATAATATTGCTTTGGTCGTCAGTTTTTTCGTTTGTTTCTGATTTTCTTCTTTTTGTCTTTTCAGTAGATTTGACATCATTTTCTGGTGTAATTACCTTAATTTCTTCAATTTTATTTTCAACAGCAGTTTCGTTTGATTTTATTTCAACGTTTGAAACTTCGCTTATTTCAGTTGCTTTTTCAGATATTTTATTTTCTTGAAATTCAACTTTTGAATTGACATTCAATATATTGTAAAGAATAGTACGGTCAGAAACGTGAATAGAATATTTTTGGATTTTTGAATTTAACGAAGGATCGTTAACTAATTGTAAATTTTTAAGATATAACAAAATAGCAGTTTCAAAATATGGATATTTCTGAATAGTATTTTCAAGTTCCAATAAAGTATTTGAACTCAAAAGCGATAAATCCTGAGTATATTTTTCTAATTCGGACGTTTTCATGGTTATAATTTTTTATTATTTTTCAAATTGTTCTGTAATTTTCGAAAATATTTTGTTATATATTTTTTTTGTATTTTATTTTTCGGTTCTACCAATTTACAACAGAGTCGTTAAAAATTTTATCTATTATTTTTTCAATAATTGCATCATTAAGAGCATCTTGTACTTCCGATAAATTTTGACTGCTGTCGTAATCTTCATAATCGGAATAACTTTTTTCAAAGTCTTGTTCTGAATCAGTATTATTTGTAAACTTAACTTTAATTGTTATTGTTAATCTGTTTGTTGCAGCTACTTCACCTGCCTGAATTCCCATAGGTGCAGTGCTATATCCGGTTATATTTCCTTCAAACTGTAAATCTCCTTTCTTATCAACCAATTTTAAAGGTGTCTGACTTATGAATTTGTCTTTTAATTTTTCTGTAAATGTCTGACTTAAAGTTGGATTAACAAGTGCTGCTTTATTTTCAAAATAATCAATTGTTACCGTTTTTGCTGTTCCATAAGATGCACCGGTAAATGAATAAATTCCACACGAAGTTAAGTTAAAAATCAGTAATATAATCAAAAATTGTAAAAATATTTTGTTCATTTAATTTCAGTAATTTAATATTTTAGTCAAGTCCGTATTCGTTTATCTTTCTATACAAAGTTCGTTCCGAAATACCCAATTCTTTTGCAGCAGCTTTTCTTTTACCCTCGTGTCTGTTTAATGCCTTCTTAATCAAGTCTTTTTCGTTATTTTCAAGACTTAAAGATTCTTCCAGAATTTCCTCAGTGTCCATAATTTGTTCTTTTGATTTTTCAATCTGTATCTCAGGTATTTTATTGTACATATCTGTATCGTAAAGCTGTTCAATTAACTGAGTATCTTCTTTTTGATAAGCAACAGTTTTATTATTAATCATTAATTCTCTGACAGTTTTCTTTAGTTCTGTCATATCATTTTTCATGTCAAATAATATTTTGTACAAAATTTCTCTTTCGGTTGCAAAAGTTTTCTGGTCTAATATTTCTTCATTTTTAAAAATTGCCGGAAGCTTAGTTACATTATAATCAGGTAAATATCTTTTCAAAGTATCAGCATCAATTTGTCTGTTTTGTTCAATAATCGAAATTTGTTCGGTAAAATTTTTCAATTGTCTCACATTTCCGGGCCATCTGTAATTCATAAGTACCTGAATAGCTTCTTCTTCGAGTTTAACAACCGGCATTTTATATTTTTCAGCAAAATCAACAGCAAACTTTCTGAATAACAGATAAATATCCTCACCTCTTTCTCTCAAAGGCGGAATAATTATTGGAACCGTGTTTAATCTGTAATACAAATCTTCCCTGAATTTTCCGTCATGAATTCCTTGCAAAAGATTAATGTTTGTAGCAGCAATAACTCTAACGTTGGTTTTTAGTGCTTTAGACGAACCAACCTTAAAAAATTCACCTGTTTCGAGTACTCTTAATAATCTAACTTGCGTTGAAAGTGGAAGTTCTGCAACTTCATCTAAAAATATTGTACCTTTATCTGCAACTTCAAAATATCCTTTTCTGCTATCGTGTGCACCAGTAAACGAACCTTTTTCGTGTCCAAAAAGTTCAGAATCAATTGTACCTTCGGGAATTGCTCCACAGTTTACAGCAATATAATTTCCATGTTTTCGGGAACTGAGATTATGAATAATTTGAGGAAATATTTCTTTTCCTGTACCGCTTTCGCCTGTTATTAATACAGATAAATCGGTGGCAGCTACTTGTGTCGCAATATTTATTCCTTGATTTAATTTAAATGAATTTCCAATTATCCCAAATCGTTGTTTTATACTTTGAAGTTCCATATTGGTTTATTAAACTTTACAAAATTAAAAAATTAGCTTAGAAAAAGAATTATTTTAGCTGAAAAAAATTAGATTTTTGCAAAAAAAAATGTTTTTGATATTTAAACCACAAATTTATAATTTTTTTGAAGTAGTTTAGTATCTAAAAACTTAAAATATTTTAAAATTATTTTTTATTTGTGATACTTAAATTTTATTTTTTCTTAATTTTACTTCAGATTTATTTTTTCAAAAGTTAGGTTTTTTTTTGGGGGAATTTGGGAATTTGGGAATTTGAGAATTTGGGAATTTGGGAATTTGGGAGTTTGGGAGTTTGGGAATTTGAGAATTTGGGAATTTGGGAGTTTGGAGTTTGGAAATGTGAGAATTTGAGAATTTGAGAATTTGAAATTGTGAAAGAATTGATTTGCAAAATTCCAAACTATTTTTTGTTTTACAGATTATTAATTCTCTTTATGATGTTTAAAATATTTCATATTCAATGTATTGTATGTTTTTAAATCTCAAGAGAATGCGAATATTGTTAGAAATATTATTAATCAAATTCATAAAATATCAAAATATTATCAAAATATTATCAAAATAAATGTATAAAATAAAGTTGTTATTTATAGATTAAATTTTTATTGAAATTATCGTGAAAAGAACAAATACACAGACACTTGGAGAAGTAATAAAGGAATATTTCAAAGCTTTAGGTCTTGATAAAAAGATGAAAGAAATTTCGGTGATAAACCGTTGGGAAGAAATTATAGGCAGACAAGTTGCAAGAGCAACAAAAGACATATTTATAGAAAAATCTGTACTTTATCTCAAAATAGATTCTTCTGTAATAAAAAATGAAATACTAATGTTAAAAAAAGGACTTATTAAAAAAATAAATGATGAAGCTGAAATTGTAATTATTACCGATATTGTTGTTTTTTGAAAAGTTAGCACAACTTTTGTTACCATTAACTATGAAAAATGCTTTTTTTTCGGATAGTTTTTGTCAAAAAAGTGGTTTTATCCCAATTTATTGTTTAATTTGCAACAAAAATGAATAATTATGGAAAAGGACTTAAATATTGATTTTTTTGGAATTAAAACAAACAATGAAATTCCTGAAAAAGGGAAAGTTTTGATTTCGGAACCTTTTTCGCAAGATATGTATTTTAAGCGTTCAATAGTTTTACTGGCTGAGTGTAACGAAGATGGAGCAATAGGGTTTATACTTAACAAACCTATTGACATAAAGTTAAATGATGTTATTTCAAACTTTCCAAAATTTGATACAAATGTTTCGTTAGGAGGACCGGTAAACGCCGACAGAATTTTTTTTATACATACATTAGGTTCTGAAATTTTGCCCGGAAGCATAAAAATATTTGAAGATATTTACTGGGGTGGCGATTTTTTTAAGGTTAAAGATTTTATTAAAAAAGGTCTTATTAACAAGTCGCAAATCAGGTTTTTTCTTGGATATTCAGGTTGGAGTCAAGGACAACTCGATAATGAACTTAAAAATAACTATTGGCTGGTAAGCAATATTAAAGATAATCAGGTATTTGATATTTATTCGGATATTTGGAAACAATCAGTTGAAAATTTGGATGAACAGTATAAAATATGGTTAAATTTTCCTGAAAATCCAGCTCATAATTAAATATAAGTAATCAAATCAATAAGTAAAACAAAAAATATTAATTTGTTTAAAATAAGCATGTTATAAATTGTAATTTGTTTTTCTATTAATATTAAATCTCTGTGAACTTTGTGTCTATGTGTACAATAATTCAAAAAATAGACCAACGTATTGATCATGTAAATTTAATTTTTACTTTTTTCCAAAATTGGTTTAATTTCGCTTGTCCAAAGTTTATATCCCTCTGAATTTAAATGCAAACTATCGGAAATAAATAAATTGTTTTTGATAGTAAAGTTTTCGTTAAACATTTTACTTGCAATGTTAATATATTCTGTGTTTTCTGTAATTTGACAATAATATTTTATAAATCTGTTTGTTACCGACATTTTTTTCCATAAGTGAGCCCTTGAAGGTGATGGTTTAATTGAAATAAAATATAATTTGCAATCAGGTAGCTTGTTGTGTATTTTTTTTTCAAAATACTGAAAAGTTTCATATACTTTTACCGAATTGTTTATAAAATGGTCGTTTTCACCACAATAAAACACAATTACTTTAGGGAAATATTTGAAAACTACTTTATCAGAATAATAAATTACTTCAGGAATAGTTGAACCTCCAAAACCCCTTTGTATAACTTCTAAAGGCAGCATATCAGTAATTAAGGTTGACCATTTGCGAATGCTAGAACTTCCAACAAAAAGAATTTTATTTTTATCGGGAAATGAAATATTATCTGATTTTTCAAAATTTATAATTTCATCTTCAAATCTACTTATCTTTTCTTTTGGAAAATATGTAAATAAATCAAAATTTGAGGTGTCAATTAATTTTGGATAATTTGCTGAACTATCTAAATTTAAAGCAATTTGTGATTTTGAAAATTGTTTTTCTTTACATGAAAACAAAAATAATGCTATAGAACAGATTAATACAAAGTTAATCAATAAAAATTTGTTTATTCCTAAATAATTATAATTTTTTATCATTTTTATAAATTTTTTTGATGAAATAGATTTATTTTATTTATCATAATTACAAATTCACTGATGTGATTTTAAATAATATTGCTATTGTGTTGATAATATAATTATTGCTGTAATTAAAAGACTAAATATATAAATAAAATTGAAAACCGTATTATGATTTCGTACTTGTTTTCATCTGAATTTGAAAAAATATTCCAAATATTTGAATAATTACTTTTTACATTTTTTAGTTTTAATATTCATTTAAAATTGAAACAAATATGTTTGTTGATAAAAAAATATTTTTACATTTGTTAATCAAATATATTCAGATAATACTAAAAAAAGTAAGTAAGTAAAATCATAATTATAAATAATTGAAAAAGAATTATTATGTCCATTTTTCGTAAAAAGACAATTGAGGCAATTCTAAAACAGTCTGAAGAAAATACAGGTTCCGGAATGCGAAGAAGTTTAAATGTCAGAGATTTAACTGCATTAGGAATTGCTGCAATTATTGGTGCAGGAATTTTCAGTACTATCGGAAATGCAGCTTATAATGGTGGTCCGGCAATTTCGGTTTTATTTTTATTTACTGCCGTAGCTTGTGGATTTTCTGCACTTTGCTATGCTCAGTTTTCATCATCAATTCCTATAAGCGGAAGTGCATATACTTATGCCTATGCAAGTTTCGGCGAAATTATTGCCTGGATTATTGGCTGGGATTTAATTATGGAATATGCTATTGGAAATATTGCCGTAGCTATTTCATGGTCAGATTATTTTACTTCGTTATTGACCGGAATTGGTATTCATTTTCCTGATTTTCTTTCGGTTGATTATCTGAGTGCATCTCGCGGATTTTCAGCTGCTTCTGAGCTTCTGGCTTCAGGAACAATTTTTGCCGATTTGTCAGCATCAATGAAATCAGCATATTCAGCCTGGACTAATGCTCCAGAATTATTTGGAATTAAACTAATTGCTGATATTCCTGCTTTTTCTATTGTTATTTTAATTACAGTTCTGGTTTTTGTAGGAATTTACGAAACTAAAGTTGCAGGAAATATCATGGTTATTCTTAAAGTCGCTATTTTACTGATTGTGATAGGAATAGGAGCATTTTATGTAAAAATCGAAAATTGGAGTCCTTTTGCACCAAATGGAATTGGTGGTGTGCTTAAAGGTGTTTCAGGAGTATTTTTTGCATACATTGGTTTTGACGCAATTTCCACTACAGCAGAAGAATGTAAAGATCCTCGAAAGGATTTACCACGTTCTATGATTTTGGCTTTAATAATTACTACAATCTTATATATTCTTATAAGTTTAGTTATAACCGGAATGGTTTCGTATAAAGAATTAGGTGTTGGCGACCCTTTAGCTTATGTATTTCAGAAACTTAGTTTAACAAAACTATCAGGAATTATAGCTGTAAGTGCAATAATTGCAATGGCAAGTGTATTATTGGTTTTTCAGGTTGGACAACCTCGTATTTGGATGAGTATGAGCCGTGATGGTCTTCTACCAAAGCGATTTTCGAAAATACATCCTCGTTTTAAAACTCCTGCTTTTGCAACTTTAATTACCGGAATAATTGTAGCCGTACCATCATTGTTTTTAAATCTTACCGAAGTTACTGATTTAACAAGTATTGGGACTTTATTTGCATTTGCTTTGGTTTCGGGAGGAGTTTTAGTAATGGAGTGGAAAAATGACAAATATTTTCAAAATGCGAGGTTTAAAATTCCGTATATTAACAGTAGGTTTGTGCTTCCTGTTATGTGGATTTTAATTTTAATGATTTTATATATTTTCAACAAAAGTAGTTTATCCGAAATATTTAATTTTCAGTTAAATGGACAAGATTTTTGGTACGTTTTTGAGTTAAAAATTCTTCAAATTTTATATTTTGCTTTTGCTCTGGTTTTAACAGTATTAGCTGTATATAAAAAGCTTTCGCTGATTCCAGTTCTTGGACTTTTAACTAATTTATATTTAATGTCTCAGCTCGGAATTACAAATTGGTTAAGATTTCTTATTTGGTTAGCAATCGGTTTGGTTTTATATTTTACTTACGGATTTTATAACAGTAAGTTAGCAAAAGAAAAGTAAAATATTTTTGAACTTAAAAAAATGCTTTACAAAAGAATAAAAAATATTTTTATAATTGAAAATTCGAATACATTTATTCAATATTTCCGATTTGCTGTTTCAGGTGGTTTAGCTGCAGGAATATCAATACTTACTTTTTATTTTTTAATTTCATTTATTGAATTACAGCATCTTGTAGCAAACAGTTTTTCGTGGTGTGTTGGATTAATTGTGGAATATTTGTTAAACAGATTTTGGGTTTTTAATGCTAAAAAAAACACTTCAGTAAAACAAGTTTCTTATTTTTTGATAATTAGTTTGGGTTGTTTAATTTTCAGTAATATTGTAATTTACATTCTGGTTGATTTAAATGTTCTTTCTAATTTTTTTGGATTTGAAAATTTGACTACAATTAAAGTTACTGCTAAAATAATATCTGTTTTACTAAATTCAGTATGGGATTTTTTTGCAAAAAAGTTGCTTGTTTTTAAAATGAAACCTTTGTAATTCTTTAACATATAAAATTTCAAATTTCTAAATAAGGTTTTAGTAAATCTTCAAAATTATCTCGCCTTCTTGTTAGCAAAGCATTTCCTTGATTATCAATAAAAACTTCGGCAGGGCGAAGTCGTAAATTATAATTCGAGCTCATCACTTGACCATAAGCACCGGCATCAATAATGCCCAAAATATCACCTTCAAAAATTTGAGGTAGAGTACGATGCTTAACCAGAATATCACCGCTTTCGCAGATATTTCCTACGATGGTAACTTCTTCAATATTAGTAGAAGCAGTTGAACTTTCGCGGTAAACTTCAATATCATGATGACTTTCGTACAAAATCGGACGTTCTATCACATTGAATCCTATATCAGTTCCGACATACTTATTTTCAAAATTGTTTTTTATAGCTGTAACAGTTCCCAGCAAAACACCACATTCCGCAGAAATATATCGTCCGGGTTCTATTTTAAACTGAATTTCAGAACCATATTTTTTCACCCAATCTTTAATTAAAACATCTAATTGTTCTCCCAATCTACTTAAATTCAATCGTAATTGATAATTTTGCTTGTAATAAGGAATTCCAAAACCACCACCAAAATCTACAAATTTCAGATTTTCAAAATTTTCGGCAATTGTGAGTATAGCTTTTACACTTTAGATATATGGCTCAGAATCCATAAATAATGAGCCAATATGTTGATTTATACCTATTAATTTTAAATTGTATTTTCCCAATATCTGTTTAACTTCAGGTATTAATTCGGGATTTACGCCAAATTTTGTGTTTTTGCCTCCAGTAACCACTTTTTTATTATGTCCAGCTCCAATTCCTGAATTAAAACGTATTACAATATTTCCACCGTTATTAATTTTGCCATAAGTTTCTAATTGCGAAAGAGAATCAACACTGATGTTTATTCCTCTATCAATTGCAAATTTCATTTCTTCTGAAGTTACATTGTTGGCAATAAACAAAATCTGTTCGGGCTTAAAACCAGCATGTAATTCAAAACCAATTTCTCCGGCAGACATTGCATCAACATTTAACCCTTCACTTTTAACAATTTTCAAAAAATTAAGATTAGAATTTGCTTTTGTCGAAAAATTGACCGAAAAATTTGGATATTTTACCAGATTTTTCATTTCACGGCATCTTTCTCGCAAAATATTTTCGTTATAAACATACAACGGACTACCATATTTTTTTATAAGTTCTATTGGATTTGTGTTTCCAAAGAAATTTATGTGTTTTGTATAATTTGAAAAAATGTAATTCATTCTAAGAATGATTAGTCGTTGTTTAAAATTACAGTATATAGTTTTATATTAAATGTTTATCTCTACATGTCATTTCAAGAAATCTCTTTGATGAATGCAGTTAAGTTATAAAAAGTAAATCTGAAATAATTTTACAATGTACAACAAATTAACATTTTATAATTACAGTAGTAACATCAAATAGATTTCATGGAAATGATAATTTCGTGTTTCTTTTTTTCTTAAAGTATTTTAGGACAAAATTTTAAAAAACGTCTTAGTTATAAAAAAATAAATAATATTTAATTTCTAACTTTTGCATCTAAAAATAATTTATTTGATTCAAAAATTACCTTTTAAAGTAAACTGAATTTAAAAGTTTTATTGTTTCCAAATATGATTGACGTTTTACAACAATTTGAATATTAACCTGTTTTAATGATAAAGAAATTGCTTCAATGTTAATATTATTTTCCGACAAAATTCTTGTAGCATCATTTAAAATTCCGGTTTTACGAAGATTTGTTCCCAAAATACAGACCAATGCAACTTTTTCAACAATAACCTTTTCGGCAATATTTTTTAAATCTGCAATTAATTTATCGGTAACTTCTTTTTCAAGAATAACCAGCGAAATACTATTTGCAGCAGTTGATTTTACAATATAGCTAACTTTATGATTATAAAATATTTTCATAATTTCAAGGTCAAATCCAATTGCCCCAATCATCATAGTTTCTTGAATTTCAATTATTACAACATTATCTGTTCCCGAAATAATTTCGACTTTCGACTCGTTGCTAATGTAATTTTTTGTGAATAAAGTTCCTTCACTTTCGGGGTCAAATGTGTTTTTTATTCGCAATGCAACACCTGCAATTTCTATTGGTTTTGAAGCTTTTGGATGAATTGCTTCCATTCCGATATCAGCTAACTGGTCGGCAATATCATAATTTGTAAATTGGAAAGGAAAAGCATTTTCTTCACCAACTATCTTTGGGTCAGCAGATGACAGATGATATTCTTTATAAATTATGGCTTCATCAGGTTTAATTAGTGAAACTATTTTACTGAAAGTAACTTCGCTGTAACCTCTGTCGAAAAGTCGCATAATACCTTCAATTCCTTTTGTATAACCTGTTATAATTGGCAACTCTTTTGTAAAGTCAACATTTTGAATTGTTTTCTTAATTCTTTCATCTATTGTTAAATATTCGGAATCTGAAAAACCGCATAAATCTACTAAAACTGCATTTATTCCATTATTTCTCAGAATATTAACTGAGTTATATGCTGAATGAGCTTCACCTACTGAAGCAAGAATTTCGCGGGCTGCAAGAAAAATATCATGTTTTGAAACATATCCACTTGTCAGAACTTCATTTAATTTGTCCAAAAAAACTAATGCTTGTTTAATTCTGTTCGATATAAAAATATCAGCTTCTACTACATTCAAACCAATATTTGCAAACTGAGAATTTATTTTTTTTAAGTGGATTAATAATTTATCAACGAATGTTTTATAAAAAGTTTGTTCTATGAATTTGGAATAAATACCAGGCTCACCAGTTGATTTATTTTCGAGCAAACTATCTGTAACACCGGAATATGCAGAAACTACAATTATTCGGTCGTAAAATTCATTATTTCTCCTTTTTCCAATAATTACATTCTTTAAGACATCTTCAAATTTTGACATTGAAGTTCCACCAATTTTTTCTACTGTAATCATATAAAATTTTATAATTTTAAATGTTTCCTTGAGTAAAAGTAATAAATTTTTTTTATTTAAATGAAATTATTTCTGGGACAAAAAAACACTGTCAGGTCGAGAACGACACTGACAGGTTATTATTTAAAATCAAGTAATTAAAATTATTTCAAAATGATAAACTTGTGATTTTCAATTTTATTATTTTTGATTAACGTCAATACATAACTAATATTTCTGAGGAAAAACAAATACATTAAATCAAGTAGTTAAGTATCGTTTATCTTGTTTCTTTGTTTGATAATTTAATATATTTGTTTGAATTTTTGATGATTACAGTTAAACAGACAA
>Ga0316608_1000236_pt1 | contig 28599 bp, 28 predicted proteins | sample MIS2016152B_MG_FD_207673 | JGI IMG/M metagenome (GOLD analysis project Ga0316608, IMG submission 207673) | Microbial mat bacterial communities from Middle Island sinkhole, Lake Huron, Michigan, United States - MIS.2016.152B | ecosystem: Environmental > Aquatic > Freshwater > Lake > Sediment...
GCTTTTGCCCAAGGGGGCAAAGCCCCCTTATTGCTCAAACATTCGTATTCTATTATAAATCAATATTGTGCCTACTAAATTGACGGCTATGCGGTTCTTAGGGGGTGTAAGCGACCCGGTTAAGCAATTCAATTTTACACAAACTTCATGATAAGGCAGTAGTTACAAATAAATCAAAAAATGACAAACGGAGGACTTGAAAATAGAATAAATGAACTTGAACTGAAAATTAGAGAATTTGAAAAACGAGCTGAGTTTTTTCAATTTGTCGTAGATAATTCCGTTGATTGGGAACTTTTTAGAAATCCCGAAGGAAAAATTTTATATTGCAACAAAGCCTTTGAACAACTCACCGGCTACTCAGTAGATGAACTTCTAAATAGTAACGTTTCCGAAAAAGATTTGGTTCATCCTGACGATTGGAATATGGTTTTAGAACAAATGCAAAAAACTACTAAAACTCCCCCACATGAAAATGACTTTGAATTTAGAATTATCACCAAAAATAAGCAAATCAGAACAATTAATTTGAATTCCCAACCCGTTTTTCATGATAATTTGCTATTAGGTTTTAGGTCAAGCATTAGAAATGTAAGTGATAATAAAATAAACCAGACATTAAAAGTTACCGAAGAACTTTTTCGAGATATTGTATCAAATAACCCCGACCATATTATTATTCAGGATAATGACCTTAGATATACTTATGTTGTTAATCCACAACTTGGATTAGCAGAGTCGGATATGATTGGAAAAACAGATTTCGACTTAGTAGATAAAGAAGTCGCTGAAAAAATTACTATTATCAAACAAAATGTATTGTCAACAGGTGAACCTAAAAGTTTAGAAACGTCAATAATTTCAAAAAGTGGTGAATTAGAATATTTCTATGGTTCTTATACTCCAAAATATGATAATTTAGGTAAAATTAATGGTTTAATTGGATATTTTAGAAACGTTACTGAATTAAAGCAAGCAGAATCTGAACATAGACAAAGTGAAGAAAAATTTAAATTGATTTTTGAAAAAAGTTTAGCTCCAATAATGATAGCAGATGATAAAGGCAACTATTTAGCAGTTAATAAAGCAGCATCTGTATTATTTGAATATACAGTTGATGAATTAATCCACATGAATGTTGGTGAGATTATTACAACCAGCGACCCTAATGGAGCAGCAAAATATGAAGAATATATTAGAAAAGGAGAAGATAAAGGAGAATTTGATTTTATTTCAAAAAATGGCACGCATAAATTTGTTAAATATAAAGCAGTTAGAATCAAACCTGATTTTAATTTGAGTGTTATAATGGAAATCTCCGAAGAAAAAAGAATTTCGGCAGAGTTAACAAAGGCGAAATTACACGCTGAAGAGGCAATGAATTCAAAACAACAGTTTTTATCAAACATGAGCCACGAGATTCGTACACCAATGAATTCGATTGTGGGGTTTACAAAAATATTATTAAAAACCAATTTAAATGAAATACAAAAAGAATATTTGCATGCTATTAAAACAAGTAGCGAAGTATTAATTGTACTAATTAATGACATTCTTGACCTTGCAAAAGTTGATTCAGGGAAAATGGAATTTGAAAAAAGAACATTCGAATTGCATAAATCAATATCAACCATTATCCATTTATTTGAACCTAAAACCCAAGAAAAGAGTATTGAACTTGTTAAAGAATACAACACGAAAATTCCACCCATATTATAAGGGAGATTCTTCTCGATTGCATCAAATTATATTGAATCTCTTAAGCAATGCTGTAAAATTTACAAACGAAGGAAGAATTACAGTAGAAGTTGATTTATTAGCTGAAGATAATGAAAAAGTAACAATTGAATTTTCAGTTAAAGACACAGGCATTGGAATACCGGAAGATAAAATTGACCAAATTTTCAATAACTTTGAACAAGCATCAGCTTTCACCTCACGTGTTTATGGTGGAACCGGATTGGGACTTGCTATTTCTAAGCAATTGATAGAATTGCAAGGTGGTAGAATTTATGTAAAAAGTGTTTTAGGTAAAGGTTCTACTTTTAGTTTTATTTTGAATTTCGAAAAAACAAGTGACATTATTGAAATAGAACCCGATAGCATAGAATTCATTACGGAAATTAAAAATCTAAAAGTATTAATAGTTGAAGATGTGAAACTAAATCAATTATTACTGAAAACAATTTTAAATGATTTTGGATTTGAATATGATGTTGCCGATAATGGAAAAATTGCAATAGAACTATTAAAATCAAATACGTATGACATTATTTTAATGGATTTAATGATGCCCGAAATGAATGGTTTTGAAGCGTCTGAATACATTCGCAATAAAATGGATTCAAAAATTCCAATAATTGCGTTAAGTGCTGATGTAACCACAGTTGATATTGAAAAATGCAAAGCTTATGGAATGAATGATTACATTTCAAAACCCTTTGATGAAAAATTATTGTTTACTAAAATTGTTTCTTTGGTAAAAAAGTCTGTAATAACCAGATAATAAATATTTTGATGATTAAATAAAAATAGAAAAAAATGCTTATAATATATTGTTGAGCGTTCATTGCTTTTTTTTGTGGGCATTTGAGCAAGAAAGAAGCTTTTTTCGGTAACACGAACATTTTACTTTCAAATCCCCACAAAAAAAGCAACGCCGCCAACATTTTTTCGTTGAACTAATCCTTCGGTAAATAATCTATTTTACCGATTATATTGATTTTCATCTTTATCGGCACGGAAAAATTGTAACTAAAATTGCAATTGCCGAACTTACCGACAACGTCATTAAGCCATTAACAGAAAATTTTGCAAAGCATAAGGAATAACTTGTCCACTTTATTTTGTAGTTTAATTTTTTTTTGAACCCTATTTTTACTAACCTCTAAACGAATAAAAAAGAGACAACGCTTAGCGTTGTCTCTTTTCATTCATTATTTTGACCCTAATTTCATTTTTAGCTTACCGCCTTTAACAAGATCCGAGTGATTCAGAAAATAGTTGTCTGTTTTTATTCCGTTTAATGTCATAGATTTTATAATAACATTCGACTCTGAGCTATTGTCGGCTTCAATCACAAATTCATTACCCGAATAATACTTGGGATTTGTTTTAATGGTGATCTTTTGAAACACCGGACTTGTAATTACATACTGGTTACTTGCCGGACAGTCTGGGTATATGCCCATCATGGCGCAGACAGCCCAGGTTGACATTGTACCACAATCGTCATCGCCTTCCATTCCCGAGGATGAATTCGTATAATACTTTCTTAAAATACTTCTCACTGTTTTTTGCGTGCGCCACTCCTCATTCTTAACATAATTGAACAAATAGGGATATGCAATATCAGGTTCATTGCCCATCATAAAATTGCCTGTATCAAAAAGGCGTTGTAATCGGTTTAAGTAGTTTTTTTCTCCGCCCATCATTTTCATCAATCCTGGCTGATCGTGGGCAACCATGAAATTATAATGCCATGCACTTCCTTCTTCATAGCTTTCTTCCCAACTCACTGTATCAAAAGGTAAGCGAAATTCTCCATTCTTTAATCTGCCGCGGAAAAAATTAGTTTTTGGATCGAATACATTTTTATAAAAATCAGCTCTGCGGTAAAATTCTTTAGCATCCTCCTTCTTGCCCAGAGATTCAGCCAATCGCGCTATTGTCCAGTCGGCAAAAGCATATTCCATGGTAGTAGAAGCAGGCCCGGGAACAAAATATATTCCTTTATCATCATTGGGAATATAACCGTATTTTAAATATTGAAAAAGCCCGGGTCGGAGCTTGTTGCCCTTATCGATGTTTGTTGCCTGCATTTTCATTCCTTCATAAGCTGCATTTACATCAAAATCCTTTAAACCTTTCAGGTAGGTATCAACAATTACGGGCACTGAAGGATCTCCATTCATATTATAGGTTTCTCGCCCCACCTGTTCCCATTTGGGTAACCAGCCGCCATCCTGATACATTCCCACAATAGACCGAACCATATCTATTTGTCTTTCGGGATAAAGAAGACACAGCATTGGGTGAACATTCCGATAAGTATCCCACAAAGAAAAGATGGTATATCGAGTAAAGTCTGATTTCTTTATTTCACGGCTATTCATGGCAGGATAATAACCATTCACATCGCTAAAAATACTTGGAAGTAATAATAAGTGATAGAGCCCGGTATAAAAAATTGTTTTATCGTTATTTGAGCCACCCTCAACTATCACCTTCGATAGTTCCTCATTCCATTGCCTCTCAGCTTCTTTTTGCAACTGAGCAAAAGTTTTTCCATTCTGCTCTGTTTCGAGATTTAGCTTGGCATTGATTACACTACAGTATGAAATACCAATTGATACCTGAAGGGTATCATTTTTTTTACAATCAAAACGGAGCCCTAATGCAAGGGTATCACCAAAGTATTCATCAAATTCAGAGTGAACTTCTTTACCTCTATGAAAAAATTTATACTCTTTGGCTGGCTTGTTAAGACGAATGAAATAATAAATTTCATGACCCGATTCCCCTGAACAGAATGCAGCTTCTTCAAAATTTCCCTGAAACTCAGTATCTGATATTCTTTCAAAAGAAGACCAATGCACATGTGAATTGCTGAGTTTATTTCCCAAATCAATAAAGAGGTTTGACTTTCCTTCGGGATATACAAAACGAATTATTCCCGAACGCTCAGTAGCTGTCATTTCCGAGGTAATGTTGAATTTATCTAATGTGTTTTTGTAATATCCGGGCTTAGTGATTTCTTTTGAAAAAGTGCTACCGTTATTTTTTTTGGAATAGGTTAAATCGCCTGTTGTGGGTACAAGGGTTATGCCGGACTGAAATTGCAAGCAACCCACGCCGCTCATGTGCATGCTTCCGAAACCATGAATAACCATTTTTGTTGTGTCTTTACTGTATCTGTCAACAAAGTGTGGTCCCATAGAAACCATTCCCCATGGTACTTGCGCCGTAATCTGCGTATTCGATGATCTGAATCCGATGTAGGTATTTACATAATCGGCAGGCATAATTGTGCTTGAATTTGCCGTCTTGTCTGATTTATTGGCTGTTAATGAAGCTGCATTTTGGCTAAAAGTATTATTTGCTATTGCCAACAACGTAATCAACCATAATTGCTTTAATCTCATGTTTTTATTGTTTTTACTGATTTACTTATCAAAATATTATTCTTGCATCAAAATTATTATTATTCATTGAATTTTATAAAAAAAATTGAAAATTTTATCTACCAAAATAGAACCTTAGTAACAGTTAAAAGTTCAATACATTTATATTCCAGCAATTGAAAATTTAATAAACCGGAATTAATATTTCACTATTACTTATAAATTTATAATTAAAAAACAGGAAGTCCAACTTTTTTTATTTTAATTTGGATCAACAGATCAAACTTTAAATAAAAATACATGAAACTTCCTGTTAAAAACATCATTTATAAAAATCAATTCTATTTAACAATCAATTTGGTATTAACTATTTTAGAATCATTTTTTATATTTACAATATACATTCCTTTTCCAAATGAATTTGTTGCAATAATTAAGTGAGAAACATCCACAGTTTCTTCATTGTAAACTATTTTACCTGATAAATCAACAATCGAAATACTTGTTTTTTCATTTCCGCTTGTGTTATTCAATTCAATGTTAACAAAATCAGTTGCAGGATTGGGATAAATACTAACGAATTGTTCTTGTGTATTTTCGTTGCTATTGATTATATTACTCGTTTCGTTGCTTTTATAGTTACTATTACCAAAGGAAAATTCTGATGCCTGAATTATAGAACAACCGCTTCCTCCATTTTCAGTAATAACCCATTTATAATAACGATATGCTGTTGAATTTGTGAAAGTATAAGTTTGCGTTTTATTTCTTGCTGACCATGTTTGACCCGTGCGAGTATCTAAGAGAGTCCATTGAGTTCCGTTGTTTGAACCTTGTAATGTCCAGGCCTTAGGGTCGCGCAAAGGTTCGTCATTTCCAGATGTTACTGCATATTTGTTCCAAGTTTGAGCAGATGTGTAAGTAAATAAAACCCATGATGTGGCAGATAAATCGAGCCATTTGGTAGATAAGTTTCCATCCGTCAATTTGTCAATACCTTCATTCCAATAAGAATTATCGCCTCGTGCAGTAACCGTAGCCGATGTATTTGAAAAAGTAAATTCAGAGGCTTGAATAATTGAACCACCTCCATTTGCAGTAATATCCCATTTATAATAACTATATGCTGTTGAATTTGTGAAAGTATAAGTTTGTTTGTAATGTGCAATTTTGCGTATTAAACGAATGTAAACCGCTACCCCCCGATGAACACCAAAGTGTGCCGGTATTATCAAAAGTAATGCCGTTTACAACATTCCAGTTCCAAACTGTTTTACGTTCAGGTTCGGGAAATGGATACCAGGTAAATTGGTTTTTATCGGGAATAAATTTTACCAAACCGTCCCAGCAGCCAATCCAAAGAGTTCCACTTTTATCGCATGTAATAGCTTGTACATATTTATTTTTTAAGCTGTTTGCATCTTTTTTATTTTCGGTGTAAACTGTAAAAGTATTAGTCTCGGAGTTGAATAAGTTTAATCCTGCGACTGTTCCAATCCATAAACGTCGCTTGTTGTCTAAACAGAAACAACTGATACCATTACTTGATATCGAAGTAGAATCGCCGGGAATATTTTTAAAAATTTTGAAATTGTACCCGTCGAAACGATTAAGCCCATCGTTAGTGCCAAACCAGATAAAACCTTGTGAATCTTGTATTATGCAGGTTATCGCAGAACTTGATAAACCATTATCGGCATTGTAATGGACAAACTGCATATCGTTTTGCTGAGCAAAGATAAATGTAGAATGTAGAATGTACAATGTACAATGAAGGATGAAAATCAATTTAGCATTTTTTAAGTTCAATGAAGAACGAAAGTGTTTTAATTTTTTAATTTTTGTTTTCATAGAGCTTTTATTTTTTTTTCGGCAATTTAACAATTTAACAATGAAACTATGCATTAGTGAAACAATTCAACAATCATAATTCAAGGTTGTTGAATTAAGCCAGAATGGCTTGAATGTGAATAATCTCCAGTAATAATGGCCACTAGCGGGTGGTTGCTTTTGCGTCCGGGTTTTGCAGTTATATCTGCTTTCATCCGCTTGTTGCTCTCCATATGGTGTTAATTTTGTTGGATCTACACCAAATGCTCAGCCAAAATGCAATGATTATTTCGTGTGGTAAATATCCTCGATTAGAACCGGGCCGAGGCAATGGCATATTTTGAATTTGTTCAATGATTTTTGTCCGCTCAAGCAAATTTTTCAATATAGCAATACCTGCCCACGGGGTTATTTCTCTATCGGTAAATTCAATTTTTAGTTCCATTTTTTGAAAGTTTTTCTTATTGCAAAAATAAACATTTATTTTATCCGATAATACTTTAATTAACTTATTGTTACAACCTATCTGTTCTATTGCTATTCTTTAGAAACTATTTATTATCGAAGAATTTGGGATAATTGAATGCTCGTTGTAAAGTGCCGCAATTTGTTGGTAAAGATGTCAAGACCCGCATCTTTCAAACCTACGAGATAGGAATGATTCCAATAGTTAGCTTTGTCAAGATACAATCAGCGGCCAATCCTTATGATCTTGCTGATGAAAAATATTTTGCAAATTGACTTAAAGAAAAGAAAAAAGCTGCATTGAAATCCCTACTGATATGCATATTTTTGCCTTTGAAAGAAACAAAAGCGAGGTAATGCAAAAAAACATTACAAGCGGGATTTCTGGGCACAGACAAGCTTTTCAGAAGCCCGAGCCGTTGTGGGGAAACTTGCATATCCGGTTCTTATGAGGCGTAAGCTAACCATTATCGTTTACTACAAATCAACAATAGAAACAATTATAAATAATTTATCGTGAAAAGTTAATTAAAAAAAATGATAAAGCAAGGAGAATAGTTATCTTTGTCGTATTATTTTATATAGTTGTAAAACATTTCTCCTTTTTTAGTGCGAATTATATGCACAGAATTAGAATGTTGGTTCTTGGGTGACTTGGAAGCCTTACAAAAAATTTATAAAAGATTTAAAGCCATAAATTATAAAGGATTAAAAGAATTTAGAAATGTGGACGCAATTCAAAATGCACCGGCGAAACTTCTGGAAATTATCCCTGAATTAGCAAAACGGAAAAATTTATCTAAATTGGAGTTTTATGAAAGCATTGCGCCTTGTGATGATAGTGGTTCCTAAGATCCGGATTTGAGCAACTGCTTGTCCTCAATTCCGGTTTTTACACCTAAGTTTTTTACGTTAACATTTCTTCTGGAGATCTGTATTTTTACAATGAAAATTTTTTTTGTATGGAGAATATTTTTTGGACGGCCTATTGCAACAATGAAAGAATTGTTGCAATAAGTGAAATAGAAAAAATCATAAATCAATATGGATATATCACGGATTTCAAATTTTTTTCCGATATATCAATTGCAATTAAAATAGAATTGGAGGAACATCATATCGACAAACTATTTTTTGATCTGAAGCAATATATGAGTTTAAAGGAATTTGCTGAAATGAATTCAGTTTCAAAAGAAGAAAGGTACATATTTTTGAACGTTACCTTTACAAAAGGGACTGGTGATCTAAGGATAGAGATACCTTCTGTACCCGGATAAAAAATTTTTGTTGAATCAATTATTTAAATTGATTCAACAGAATATGAAATTGTTTTATAAAATCTTTTTCTTTATTTGTGATATTAAGTTGTTCAGTTCTTGTTTTTTATTTCCAAGATATATCAAAATGAATTCTTTATATGATTCACAATAAATTGTCTTCCCTGATTGTTCGCTGAACTCCATAAAAGTTTTCGAATTCATGATTTTTTTATATTTTTTATTTTTCTTCATTTTTTGCTTAGCGATGCCATATTGCTTTAAAGACTGGTCATTACTGTCATATTTTAGTGCGATAAGTATAGCATCATCATAGATACCCGCAATGGCTTGCTGAACGTTAAATATATCCTCTGAATCAAATGGATATAAATTTGACAAAGCAACATTTCCTTTAAGATAAAGTGTTTCCTGAACAGACAGATTTTCTTCGGGCAGAATAGTTAACAACAATGGAGTTTTTCCTTTATTCAAAATTTTTTGGTCTATCCAATTTGCGAAGTCTGATTTTGCTTTTACAGATTCGTCAGAATTTTCTAAATTGGTTATCGAAACAAAATATTTGTCTTTCCAAAAATTCAGGTAATATTTAAACTCTAAAGCTCCATTTCCTATGCCCAAGGGTATCCCGCTTTTTCCGGAAGTGAATGAAAAAATACCAAAGGCAGAGGAATCACTTTTCATTTCATAGATTTCAACCTGAATCACTTTTTTATTTGAATTTTGGTATTGTGCTGCCACTACTCTTTCGAATCCATACTCCAAATAAATATCAGCACCACCGTCGATCATACTAAAAAGTTGGTTTGCTTCATAACAGCGCAGAGTATCAACCAATGACCAATTCAATATCTGATTGTTCTCTGGTAACAGTTTATTTAAGAAAGCTTTGCTTTGTGAAAAAACTGTTATGGAAATAAATAAATGAAAAATTGCAAGAACTGTTTTCATCAATGGTACTCTTTTTATATTGTGGCTTCTTTAATCTTCGCTTTGCTTAAATCCTTTTTACCCAAACCATGTTTATATGCATTTTGAATCATCAGTATGTCTTCGCTTTTCTGTCCAACAAAAGATGCACAATAGGAATCCACCAGTACAGGATCAGTTCCTGCAACAATAGTATTTGCTTTTTTTAGTTCTCCTGGTCCCCAGGGCCCATTGGTCAAAAGAAATTCGGTTGCATCCACAATGCATAGATCAGGTTTGCGAACTAAGTTTACATCAGCAATGCATTGGGATAAAAATTTTACTTCGTCGAATTCATTTTCTGTGCCTGTACCTTTATGGAAAAACTGGTTGGTTTCGCTATGACATGCCCCCATCATGTTTTTTAGAGTGCAAGTAAAATTTGTACCCGCATGGTGCTTTGCGATTGGGATATTAATGAACACATCACATTCAAATAAATCTCTGATCATGTTTGCTTTTTTCAGTGATTTACCTTTTATTATTTTTTCAACAAAAACCCCCGAGTTTTTTTGAATTAGACCAATTTGATCTTTGTAATTAGCTGATAATTGGCTTCTTTCCCAAAAATCGGGAGCCAGCTCAATCAAATAAACCAGCTCTTTTGCTCCCGCATCCATGCACATTTTTACGGCGGCCAGAACAACATCGGTATTTGTATAGCTACCTGGCTTTGTCCACCATGCAGGGGCATTGACTAAAATACCAACTTTAGAGCCAGTAGGAACAAATTTTTTCATCCCACCAATCATTTCGACGGCTTTTATTGCGCTTTCAAAGTATTTTTCACTTTTTACAACAGAAATGTCAACATCTTCATAGGAATGAATGTTATTTTTTGTTTCTGACAGGAGGCTATTGGTCATCAAGGTTGCTGTGCTCAGCACCAGGCCATTTTTTATAAATATTCTTCGGTTCATTGTTTTTACAAATTATTTTTTTTCGGAATAGGAGGAAGAGTTCAAACCACGAATATAAAAAAAATGGACGAATTTTCCAATTTTGGAATCTTTTAAAATTTTTACTATGATTCAATCTATACCAAAAGTCTATTGAAAAATTATTGGCTTTGAGGGAAGGATATACAATCAATTCTTTTGATTAGATTTTTTAACAATGGTGGTAGTAAAAAAATCATCCCGAATCTTGGAATCCACTTCAATATTACTGTAAAACAAACTGATTTTTTTTCCATCAATTAAAAGTGAAGACGTAAAGGGAAATAATATTCCATTTACCTCTCTATAATCGGAATAATCTGTAATCAAAGAAATGGTGCTTTCGGAATTGGGCTTCATTTCTATTCTTCGTACTTTAAAACCTTCTTCATCATAGTATTCAATGTAATTTCTTTGACTGGGCGATACCAACTTGATGACATGAACAGCTTTTTCGTCAATGTATTGAATTGAGTCGTATTTTATCATAAAACCTAATTCTTTATAATTCATTTCAATAAATGGCTTTGCTTCAAAATTTAGTTCTGCAAGATTTTCGTTCAGAACATCCGCAACCTTTCCTACATTATCGCTCATGCCCTTATTTCCATCATAAACCCATCTTTCTACAGGTACCCCCATCGAGAGCAAACGCTTTACAAATTTATCCGGTAATTTATAGTACTTTTCTATATCATAAGTATTCCCATCGATGACACAGGTAGAAAAGGTTATGACTGATTTCACTTTCAATATTTTTTCCTTACCACCGATGCTGGCAATATACTTATCGAGAATGGAAATGGCAACGCTGTCTTGCTGGGCAAAAAGTCCTGTAAGTATAAAGAAAAAACTGCATGTAAGGAGAATTTTCATAAGACAGCAATCGTCAGCAGATTTATAAGACAAATTTCAATGAATTTACAATATTAGGTAAAAACAAATTTCAAACCAAACTGATCGAATCAAACAATTTGCATTCTTTTTACAACAGATGTTGTGGAATATCCTTCAACGATATCAATTGTAACGATCTGTCCTCCTTTATTCTTTACAATATCATAGCCGGCAATTTCTTCGGGCCTATAATCGCCGCCTTTCACTAATACATCGGGTTGCACCAAACGAATTAGTTCCAGCGGTGTATCCTCTTCAAATAGTACCACTACACTAATAAATTCTAAAGCGGCCATCACCAATGCCCTTGAACTTTGATCTTGCAAAGGTCTGCTTAGACCTTTGAGTCTTTTGACTGAAGCATCAGAATTGAGTCCCAAAATAAAAACATCCCCCAAATCGGCAGCTTTGGATAAATATTCAACATGTCCCTTATGCAAGATATCAAAACAACCATTGGTAAAAACAATTTTTTTGTGGTCAGAAGACCATTCTGCAAGTTTCAATGGTAGATTTTGCCAGTCTATTATTTTTGAAATGATTTTTTGATAATACATTCTATAAAAATCAAAGGTTATTTGTTGTTCACAGTATTTTAATCAATTAATTTATTGGTGGCTGTGTCGGGAAATACGACTATAGGCTTCCATGTTTTTGCCTCTTCAAAATCCATAGTGGCATAAGAAATGATGATGACAACGTCTCCAACCTGAGCTTTTCTGGCAGCAGGTCCATTCAGGCAGATTTTGCCCGAGCTTCTCTGCCCTTTAATTATATAGGTCTCGATGCGTTCTCCATTATTTAAGTTAACAACCTGAACTTTTTCATTTTCAATCATATTAGCGGCATCCATTAAATCCTGATCTATGGTGATGCTTCCAACATATTGCAAATCTGCTTCAGTAATCGTAACTTTGTGAATTTTCGATTTTAAAACTTCGATGTTCATTGTGTGAATTTTTGGATAAATGTCTTATGAATCACATTATACTACTAAACGTTTTTTTTTATAAAATAGCCTGAAAAAGGAAAAAAAAACATCAAAACGCCCACCATCAATGGCTTTTACAAAGAAATGTACTCCAACTATTTCAATTAAAATTCAATATTGTCTATCAGGCGAACATTTCCAACCTGAACAGCAATGAAAGCCCTGACTTTTCTGGATACATTCATGGTTCTAATGGTTTGAAGTGTTGATGAATCGGCTATTTCAAAATATTCGAGCTTAAGCAAGGATTCATTTCTTATTTGCTCCTGAACAAACTCTTGAATTTGCTCATAGGATTTATTTAGCCAATTTGTTTTTACTTCCATAAGCGTAGCTGGGATTATAGCGGCAGCCTTTCGCTGAACAGGCGAGAGAAGGGTATTTCTGGAGCTCATCGCAAGGCCATCTTTTTCGCGAATGGTAGGACAAGCTACAATATTGACGGAATAATTCATCATTTCTACCAAACGCCTAATTATGGCTAATTGTTGAAAATCCTTCTCACCAAAATATGCGCTATCAGGCTGAACCAGATCAAACAATTTGCTGACAATTTGAGCTACTCCATTGAAATGACCAGGTCTTTTGGCTCCTTCCATTACAGTTTCCAATTCCCCAAATTCGAATTCTCTTTTATCTGGTTCCGGATACATCTCTTCGTCTATAGGAGTGAAAACAATATCAACATTTACTTCATTGAGCAAAACCAGATCTTCTGTCAAAACTCTTGGATATGTTTTGAAATCATTCTTGTTATTGAACTGACTTGGATTTACGTAAACACTCACAATAGTACAATCATTTTGTTGTTTACTATGCTCAATCAAAGAAATATGACCATCATGCAATGCGCCCATGGTAGGGACAAAGCCGATTCTTTCATTTTTCTTTTTTATTGACAGAATTTCGGGAGAAAATTGCTCCAAATATTTATATACCTTCATTGTAATTTTTTCATGCAAAAGCATGCAAAACTACTGAAAAGTTTTTATCTGTTGTATGGAATTTTTCAAAATTTGCATTATATTTTCAAACTGAAGTTTGAAAAATCAATTATTTTCTATGTTTTGATCAAAAAAAATTCATTATTTTTGCGCCAGATTTTCATACAAATATCGGGGTGTAGCGCAGTTGGCTAGCGCACTACGTTCGGGACGTAGGGGTCGGAGGTTCGAGTCCTCTCACCCCGACTTTTTTTGCTGTATAGTAATCATTATCACAGTTTCTAAGCACATTATTGTCAATTATCGCAACATTCGTCATTTTTTCATAAGTTCATTAAGAATAAGTAAACCAATTCCTATACCGATAAAAGCTAAAACACTTTGGGTGGTTTGCTCTTCTTGTCTTTGAATTTTTGAATTTTTCTGATTCAATTCCGAATGATCTTTACTTTTAACTTTTCTGAATATTTTATCCAAAATTTTATGCCTAACTGTGTCAACTGTTTCTTTATGATGGTCGAAATAAATCTCTGTGACATTTGATGCTCTTTTACCTTTTAGCGTCTTTGTGATCGGATATTTTTTAGATAAATAATACTATCTTACTAATAATATGATTGTTACTTTTTTGAGTTGAGTTTTTTGTGGGGGTATTTATAAATATGATAATCCGTGTTTAATGAATTTTATCTCTATAAAAAACAGCCCTTACTGACTTTAGTATAAATCTCAGCTTATTGCCAAGTTACCAAATTATTTTTGTCTAAAGAATATCTTGATCGGAGCACCTGTAAATTTAAAATTCTCCCTTATGCGGTTTTCAACATATCGTTTATAACTCCCTTTTACATACTGTGGTAAACTACAAAAGAAAACAAAAGAAGGCGCATGGGTGGGTATTTGCACTACAAATTTAATTTTGACCTCCTTGCCTTTTACTATCGGTGGAGGATAACTCTCAACCAAAGGTAACATAACTTCATTGAGTTTAGAAGTAGGTATTTTGCGTTTTCGGTTTTCGAATACCTCCATCGCCATTTCGATTGATTTCAAAATTCGCTGCTTAGACAATGCCGATATGAATAGAATAGGAACATCGGTAAAAGGCGCTATTTTTTCATGAATGATTTTGGTATATTGCTTCATCGAGTTTTGATCTTTTTCTACCAAATCCCACTTATTTATAAGAATAACCATGCCTTTACTATTCTTTTGAATGATTTTGAATATATTCATATCCTGAGATTCAATACCTTGAGTGGCATCGATCATAAATAAACAAACATCTGCATATTCAATCGCTCGGATAGAACGCATTACAGAATAGAATTCAACATCTTCAACGACCCTGTTTTTCTTTCGGATTCCTGCCGTATCAATTAAATAAAAATCATGGCCAAATTTAGAAAATCGGGAGTGAATCGTGTCTCTGGTTGTGCCGGCAATGTCGGTAACTATATTTCTGTCCTCCTCCATCAATGCATTTAAAAGAGAGGATTTACCCACATTAGGACGCCCAATGATTGCCAGTTTAGGCAAATCTTCTTCAAAGTCATCGTTTTCATCTTCTTTTTTGAATGAAGCAACTACCACATCGAGCAAGTCTCCAGTTCCTGATCCATTGGCGGCAGAAATACAATGAATTTCGCCCAATCCTAAACTATAAAATTCTGATGCTTCATAAGAACGAACGGGCTCGTCAACTTTATTTACAACCAGAAAAACGGGCTTTTTTGCTTTCCTTAAAAATTCAGCCAGAAACATATCCAGATCTGTAATTCCATTATACAAATCCACCAGAAAAAGTACAGCATCGGCTTCATTAATAGCCAAAGTTGCTTGTTTTCGAATTTCATTTTCAAAAATATCGTCGGAGTTTATTACGTATCCTCCAGTATCAATGACCGAGAATTTGCGGCCATTCCATTCGCATTTTCCATAATGGCGATCGCGTGTAACACCTGATGTTTCATTCACGATGGCTTTTTTAGAACCAATCAACCTGTTAAAAAGTGTCGATTTACCGACATTAGGCCTTCCCACAATTGCAACAATATTTCCCATAGTTCTTTTTATTTTATGATTGATTATTCTTCGTTATCTTTCCTATTATGTACAGGTTCTATTCTTTTCAATTTTGATTTTGTAACCTGACGAATACTTAATGGAACTTTTTCCGTCAACACATTGGAAGTATCCAAACCAAATGCGCTTACATCTGTGATACCTATTTTCCTTACCATTTGGTAAATAGTCATAATGGTTCTTTCAAAAGTAGTCAGATCCATTTCTCGGTTGAGTACCCTTTCGATCAATACAAAACGAAAATCCCCAGCAATTTTATGCTTTTTCAAGGATTCATATCTGCTAAGAATATCAACTTCATGCTTTCTGACTAACTCATTCACAACTTGCCTAAAATAAAGGTTGATGGTGGTTTCGACTCTGAATCCGATTCTGAATTCAATTCTGATCAGGGTGTCAGGAATTAATGTTTCTACTGAGAATTCCTGTGTATAGGGTTCGTCATCGATATGAACATGAACAAAATAATATAAATCTGCCCGTTTGGGTTGCTTATTGATGATGGAATATATGATTTTGGATTCTATATCTGTATGATGATCTGCTCTTGTGAGATAAACCAGATTCGTTGCGTATTTGTTTATACTTTTATCTACTTTGATATCAGACAACAATTCTCGATAGTCGTTGATTTTTACAAACTGGGTATATCTCTTCTTAATGTTTCGTCCTCTATACCATACGTACATGACGGTAAAAATTATCGACATCAATAAAAGCGTGAACCAACCACCGTGGAAAAATTTCTTCAAATTGGCCGTAAGAAAAGCAATTTCAACAACCAAGTATGCAAATAAAAACAAAGCAACTAGAAATTTGGGTGTCCCTTTGTAATACAAATAAAATGCTAAAAGAAAAGTTGTCATCAACATGGTAAAGTTAATGGCCAGACCATAAGCTGCATCCATTGCTGACGATTCTTTGAAATATACCACAACAAAAATACATCCCAGCATCAAAAACCAATTCACTAAAGGAATATACATTTGACCCTTAATCGTCGATGGATAATTGATCCTGACCCTTGGCCAAAAATTGAGCGAAATGGCTTCACTCATATTCGTAAATGAACCGGAAATAAGTGCCTGACTTGCAATAATAGCGGCTATAGCAGAGATAATGACACCTGTAATGCGGAACGATTCAGGCATAATTTCAAAAAAAGGGTTTGAAATATTTTCAACACTCCCCTGATGAATTATATAAGAACCTTGGCCAAAATAATTTAGTACCAGCGAAATTTTCACAAAAATCCAGGAAATACGAATGTTCTTTAATCCGCAATGTCCCAAATCGGCATAAAGAGCTTCAGCTCCGGTTGTGCATAGGAAAACAAATCCTAAAAGGAAAAATCCCGTTGGATGTTCAGATAACAATTGAATTGCATAATAGGGATTCAGCGATTTAAAAATTTCAAAAGAATATATCTGTCTCAAACCTAAAACAGCCAGCATTCCAAACCAAATGATCATGATAGGACCAAAAGACTTTCCTAATTTTGCAGTCCCAAATTGTTGTGCTATAAATATGACAGAAATAACCGTGATGGAAATAGGTAAAACCGGTATATCGGGCTTTACCGGAATCAACCCTTCGATAGCGGAAACAACAGTAATGGCGGGAGTAATAATACCGTCTGAGAGAAGCGAAGCAGCACCAACTGCAGCTAAAAGGTAAATCCAACGTTTTCGTTTTCTGATTAAGGCATACAAAGCCAGAATCCCACCTTCACCTTTATTGTCTGCCTTTAGTGTAATAATTACATATTTAATTGTTGTAAGCAGCGTAAGCGTCCAGAAAATGCAGGACAAAACACCATAAACAAAATCCTTGAGAGCGACGCCGGTCATTCCTTTTGCTCCTACAAGAAGAGCCTTCATCACATACAATGGAGAAGTTCCGATATCACCGTAAATAATACCAACGCTTATGATCACACCTATGAATGAAAGTTTCTTTAGAGAAAACTCATTTTTCATCGCTATTTAGTTTTATTGTTCAGACTGTGGATTTGTAACCGCTTGTTTCTTTTTAGACATCTTATGCTTGACCAAAGCAATAATGGGAGGTAGAAATGAAATGAAAATTATGGTGAGCACAACGACCGAAAAGTTCTTTTTGATAAATGGAATATTTCCAAACAAATATCCGACAAAGCAAAATAAATTCACCCAAATCAGATTTCCCAATAAACTAAAGGATATAAACTTTGGATATTTCATTGTTCCAACACCGGCAACAAAAGGGGCAAAAGTTCTGAGAATAGGCATAAATCTGGCTATCACTAAAGTTTTCCCACCATGCTTTTCATAGAAACCATGCGTTTTGTCTAAATACTCCCGCCTTATAAGTTTGTAATTCTTTTCATAAACTTTGCGTCCAATAAGCCTACCGATCCAATAATTGGTATTATCACCTGCAAATGCAGCACAAAAAATGAGTACAACCAGCAAATAAATGTTAAGTGGGTTGCCCTCCATAGCTGCAATGGTTCCGGCAGTAAATAAGAGTGAATCACCCGGCAAAAAAGGTGTAGCAACTAAACCCGTTTCGCAAAAAACAATGATGACAAGAATGAGATAGGCACCGGTTTGATATTCAGTAACAATTTCGAAAAGATGCTTATCAATATGCAATACAAAATCGATAAGAAATTTAAAAAATTCAATCATGAGGCTTTGTGTTTAGTAGAACTTGCTAATTTTTTTTGGAATAATTTTCAATTTTGTCAAACAGGATTAATTTCTGTAAATTTGACGCGCAAAAATAGTAAAAAAACTTCGATCTTGTATAGAATGATCACTATTTTACAAGGCTCTAATTATTAGCAATTTGATAAGTAAATCATGATTTTTGAAAATAAAGAACTAACACCCGTTTCGCAATTAGGTGAATTTGGGCTTATTGATCATCTAACGCAGGACTTTAAGCTGAACAATCCTGAATCTGTTTATGGCATCGGTGATGATTGCGCTGTGATCAACAATGGAGATCATTGTACGCTTATAACCACAGATTTATTGATGGAAGGCGTCCATTTCGATCTTACTTATGTACCTTTAAAGCATTTAGGCTACAAGGCTGTTGCTGTAAATATTTCAGATGTTATTGCAATGAATGCTATTCCTCGCCAAATCACTGTTTCATTGGCATTATCGAGTCGCTTCACCGTTGAAGCTTTGGAGGATTTATATGCCGGAATTCAAATGGCATGCGAAAAATTTAAGATTGATTTGGTTGGTGGCGATACAACAACATCGAGGTCGGGTCTTTGTATTTGTATTACAGCCATAGGTTTGGCAAAAAAGGAAGAAATTGTTTACCGCAAAAATGCAAAAGTGAATGACCTTATTTGTGTTTCAGGCGATTTGGGAGGAGCTTATGCGGGGTTACTTTTGCTTGAGAGAGAAAAAGAAGTTTTTCTTGCCAATCCCAAGATGAATCCTGAGTTTGCCGGATTTGAGTATATTTTGGAAAGGCAGTTAAAACCAGAAGCTCGTCTGGATGTTATGAACCTATTAAAGGAAGCAAAAATAAAACCCAATGCCATGATTGATATTTCGGATGGCTTGTCTTCCGAAATAATTCATATCTGCAATCAATCAGGCACAGGATGCAAAATTTATGAAGATAAAATACCTATCGACTATGTAACCAAGAATTTTGCAGATGAAATTCGCATGGATCCAAGTATTCTCGCCCTCAATGGCGGCGAGGACTATGAGTTGCTTTTTACAATCCCGCTTGAAATGCACGAAAGCGCAAAAGCTATCAAAGAAATTACCATCATAGGGCATATCTGCGAAAAGGAAGAAGGCAATATGCTTGTAGCCAGAGATGGAACGAATGTACCCCTAAAAGCTCAGGGTTGGAATGCTTTTGGGACTGAAGAAAAATAGGGTTTTTATAATGGTTAACCTTGCTCCTTCAGTCCTCTTTTCGCGAATGAAACAACATGATAAGTAATAGTACAAATTTGATTGTATATTATTGAATTAATTGTTTAACAAAACCCTCAAGGTTTTAAAAACCTTGAGGGTTTCTGCACAACCTATCATTTTGTAATGCTATACAATTAATTTTGGACGCTTACTTAAAATAAAAATTTATTGAAGTAAGCCTGTTGAGCATTCATATTGCTTCCAATGAATCGAATTGTGTATTTATATTTGGAAATGGGAAATAATTTCAACCAATTTTTTCTTTCTTATTTCCATGCTAAAATGAGTTTGAATTTTTTTTCTGGCATTCGATCCAAATTTCTCAAAATTTTCGGCAGCCCATTCCATAGAAATTTGGGCTTGTTCCACATTACCTTTTGGAATGATTAAACCACATTCCTGATCCACAATTTCGCTGGTAGCCGTACCCGAAAAAGTTACAGGAATGCATTCGCATGACATGCCTTCGGACAATGCCATACCAAAAGATTCAACTCTGGATAATTGAGCAATAAACATGGATCGTTGGTAGTAGGTTTTCAGTTTTTCGGCAGGTAATTTCTCAATAAATTCTAAATTAGGAGGAGTTTTATCAGAAAAAAATTTCAAGGCTTCACCCGAAAGTCCAATGACTATAAACTTATAATCTTTCATCAGTTTTGCCAATTCTATAAAATGATCCATTCCTTTTATGTAAGCACTCGAAATTTTTTGATAACCGCAAACAGTCAATACCAATTTTTCTTTCGCGATTTTGCTTGTATATTGAAAAAACTGCGTATCAACGCCATTGTATAAAATTTCGGTTTTATGGTCGAATTTTAGACCTGTGTTTTGCTTTAAATTTTGGAAGGTAAAATCCGATACCACAAGAATTTTGGAAGCTAATCTGCAACATAACTTTACAACAATACTACTTGTTCTTTTATTATGAGCTCCGTAGGAATATTCATGTACTTTCATAGCATCATAACCCCCGATGATTAGAACAGATTTCCTGTGGAACATTTTAGCAAAAAGGAGAGGTAGCAGAGCATAATAATCTGCAAACCAAAGATATATTATTTTGGAAGAAAAAATATTTCGTAGCAACCAAAATTTTAATTGAATGGTACGAAGCAGAAAAGAAAAGCCCTTGATTTTTCCAAAGAAAAACGTTTTGACACGAAATTGCTCTTGTAAAATTTTTTCATCCAATTGGATGAAGGAGGAGTCCGATAATTTTACAAAAAGTATCATGTTGCTGCCTGTTTATGATTTTTCAAAAAATTCAGAAATCGTTTGGCAAACATATTGAATCTGCTCCTCACTTAGCTCAGGATACATAGGTAAGGAAACGATTTCCTTCGTATGCTGATATGAAACAGGAAAATCCTCGATCTTTGATTGTAAGTATTGATAGGCTTTCAAAAATGGAAGAGCAATCGGATAATGAATTCCAGAGGCAATCTGATTTTTCTTTAAATGTTCAATCAGTATATCCCGTTTTTCTTCAGAAACCTTGATCACATAAAGATGGTAAACCGCTTCAGATCCTTCTATTTCAGAAGGAATTTGTAGTGCTGAAATTTTGCTGAGAAACCGATTATAAATCTTTGCATTTTCCTGCCTTTTTTGATTCCAGATTTTTAAATAGGGAAGTTTCGCATTCAATATGGCTGCCTGCAAAGTGTCCATGCGACTGTTTCTTCCTTCAAATTCGTGATCATATTTTTCAACACGTCCATGATTGGCAATCATTTTTGACTTTTTTGCAATGGCTGCATCATTCGTAACAATGGCGCCACCATCTCCATAAGCGCCTAAGTTTTTTCCAGGATAAAAGGAAAAAGTTGCACAATCGCCCCATTGACCAGCTTGTTTTCCTTTGAGTTTTGCACCGTGAGATTGAGCGCAATCTTCAATAACAATTAAATTGAATTCCTTTGCAATGGCGCAAATTTGTTCCATATCGCAAATTTGACCATAAATATGAACAACGACAATGAACCGGGTTTTTTCGCTGATTTTTTCTTTGATTTTAACTGGATCAATGTTGTAGCTATCGGGATCTATATCGCAAAAAACTACTTTGCCACCAACATTGGTTACCGCTTCCGATGTAGCTATAAATGACATAGCTGGTACGATTACTTCGTCGCCTGCTTTTATATCATAAGCTTTTAATGCTATTTCGATTGCATCAGTCCCATTGGCGCAGGCAACAGCAAATTGAGTTCCACAAAATGCAGCAAAACCCTGCTCAAATTCTTTTACAGCTTTGCCATTAATAAAATCGGTATTTTCGAGTACCTCAGCCATTCGGCTGTCGATCTCCTGCCGAATAGAATTATATTGAACTTTTAAATCAACGAATTTTATTTCCATGTTTAAAATTTTAACGAATTTTTCGGGCAGGATTTCCTGCGTAAATTCCTGGTTCTATGATGTCTCTGGTTACTACAGCACCTGCTCCAACGACTACATTATCGCAAATACTTACGGGAAGAATTGTAGCATTCGTGCCGATGCTAACATGATTGCCTATTTTTGTCGAACGCCATAATTCTTTCTGCCCCCTGGCGGGTCCTCCGATTTTAAATTCATCATTGATGAACATGGCTCCATGAGAAATAAAGCAAAAATCGCCAATACTAACCAATTCGCAAATGAATGCATGGCTTTGAATTCTCGTATCTGCCCCGATTTTTACTCGAGATTGTATTTCAACAAAAGGACCTATAAAGCAACGGTCGCCTATAGTACAACCATAAATATTTACTGGTTCTACTACTGTCACATCTTCGCCAAAATTTACATTGACGATTCCTGATTTTTTTACATGAGGTTCCATTATTTTAGGGTCTGATACTGTGATACATTCTTTCGATAATATCCACCACATCCATGCCCTCGTAAGCGTTGGTCATGATTTTTCCTCTACCACTCAAAGCATCTATTACGTTATTGATTACTCTGTCGTGATTGGACATTGAACCTTCATAATATCCGTAGTTGTTGGCAGGGCGAGATTCCTCCACATCGGTAATATCGAAATCGTTGGTTTTTTGGTATTCTATGGTGTTTAAATATTTTCCACCAATTTTTATCGTAGCATTTTCGGCCCAAACGGTAATGGAACCTTCCATATTTTGCATGTAGCAGGAAGATGTATAAATCAACGAGCCTAATGCGCCATTTTTCATATAAAAATTGAAAGTTCCTGTATCTTCAAATTCGATGAGCTTACCATGATTTACATTTTTAGCAATACCACTTATATTTTCAAGATTTCCAAAAAGATAATACAAAATATCAACGAAATGACTAAATTGTGTGAATAAAGTTCCACCGTCAAGTTCCTTCGTTCCTTTCCAATCGGAGCTCAGGTAATATTTTTCATTTCTGTTCCAGAAACAATTTACCTGAACCATATAGACCTGACCAAGTTTTCCGCTCTCAACTATTTCTTTTAATTTTACTATCGGTGGATTGAAGCGGTTTTGTTTAACAACATACAATTCTTTTTTATTCTTTTCTGATTCTTTGATCATTTCTTCGCATTGGGTCTTTGAAAGAGCCATTGGTTTTTCTACCAGAACATGTTTGCCCGCTTTCAATGCAGAAATTGCCCCTTGGTAGTGCAAACCATTGGGTGTACAAACCGAAATCAGATCTATTTCAGGATTGGATAATAGTTCTTCTAAATCAGAACATTTTTTCGCCTGAAAATCGTTACAAAATTCAAGCATTCGATCTTCTTTGATGTCGAAACCAGCTACAACGGTTCCTTCAGGATGTTCGCTGATATGTTTTGCATGACGGCGGCCAATATAACCGCAACCCAAAATTCCAAATCCAATTTTCATATTCTTTCAAAAATAGTGGTTTTTAAAACTGTAAAATTAGAATAGATTTTGATGAAAAAATAATTCTGCTAATTAAAAATTGTTATTTAGAAATATAATTCGAATTATTGTTGAATTAGGAATTAGGAATACTTGGATTAATTAGGAATCTTTGAATTAGGAATTAGGAATCAAAGTCATTTATTTAGGCTGTAAGCCTTTAAGCCTTTAAGACATAAGCCTAAATGCTTTCGCCCTTACAGGGCTCGATTGACATAGGCAATTTTTTCGTAGGGCGATGCCCTACGCTAATATCTATCGCCCTTTCAGGGCTAAAATTAACGAATTCAACAATTCCTAATTCATTGAAAGATTCCTAATTCCTAATTCCTAATTCAACAATTCCTAATTCATTGAAAGATTCCTAATTCCTAATTCAACAATTCCTAATTCATTGAAAGATTCCTAATTCCTAATTCAACAATTCCTAATTCATTGAAAGATTCCTAATTCCTAATTCAATAATTCCTAATTAATTGAAAAATTCCTAATTCCTAATTCAATAATTCCTAATTCATTGAAAGATTCCTAATTCCTAATTCAATAATTCCTAATTCATTGAAAGATTCCTAATTCCTAATTAAATGATTCCTAATTCATTGAAAGATTCCTAATTCCTAATTCAACAATTCCTAATTAATTGAAATATTCCTAATTCCTAATTCAACAATTCCTAATTAATTGAAATATTCCTAATTCCTAATTCAACAATTCCTAATTAATTGAAATATTCCTAATTCCTAATTCAACAATTCCTAATTAATTGAAAGATTCCTAATTCCTAATTCAACAATTCCTAATTCATTGAAAGATTCCTAATTCCTAATTCAATAATTCCTAATTAACAATAATTTTCCTAACCTTTTCCAAATCCTCCGGAGTATCAATTGAAATGGTTTCCATTTCCGTTTTTGCTACTTTGATACGAATACCATTTTCTATCCACCTGAGTTGTTCTAAGGATTCTGCTTTTTCGAGAATGGAACCTGGCATTTTTGCTATTTTTTTAAGAATATCGAAACGATAGGCATACATGCCGATATGTTTGTAAAACGTATGATTTTGAAGCCAAACTTCTGCAGGAAAATTCCTCAAATAAGGGATTGTTGCTCTGCTGAAATATATGGCTTCAGAATTATCATTGATCAAAACTTTGGGATTATTAGGATTAAACAATGTTTCCTGATCATCAATCTTTTTTACTATGGTTGCAATTTCGGTTGAGGGATCATCGAAACAATGCATGAGTAATTGAATTTGCTCATGATGAATTAAAGGTTCATCACCTTGTATGTTGATAATTACATAATCGGCTTCGGGTTTAAACTTTGCGAGTGAAGAAATATAAATATCTGCTGCTTCATTGCAGCGATCTGTTCCACTATTATGCTCTACGGAAGTCATAATGGCTTTTCCATTAAAGGAGTTGATTTCATCCATAATTCTTTGGTCATCGGTGGCAACAATCAGATGAGGTAAAATCAGAGACACTCTTTCGTAAACTCTTCTAATCATGGATTTTCCGCATATATCGGCAAGGGGTTTACCTGGAAGTCTGCTTGACGCATAACGGGCTGGAATTATTCCTATAAATTCTTTCATAGAGTATATGATTAATTTTGCATTTTTAATAGTTCGATTACATATTTATTCTTATGCTTTTTTGCAATTTCCAGAGGGATTTGTCCATCATTGTCTTTCGCAAAAGGATTTGCTCCTAATTCCAATAAAATCTCAGCCTTTTTTTCATCGCCTATACGAGCCGCAATTGCAAGAGGTGTTTGCCCCCAATCGTCACGAATTTCTAAATCAGCGCCCGACTGCACCAAGAAACGTATAACATCCCAATTTTCAGCAATAACCAATGCGCCTTGCATATCATCTTCATTTACTGCATTAATTTCAGCACCATATTGTATAAGCAGTTTTACATTTTCCAAATTATCTCTTTGTGCTGCCATCATTAGGGGAGTTGTTCCGTTCGACTGGGGTAAGTTTGCATTTGCTCCGTTTTCAAGCAAATCCTTAACAATTGAGTTGCAATTATTGTCTATGGCAAGCAGCAATGGCGTAATCATACAATTTTGATTATCGGGTTCATTTACCATGGCTCCTAAATGTAAATACTTCCGGTATTCCTCAAAATCATTGCGGTTAATGGAGGAAATGAACTTTTCTTGAATTTCTTTTGCTTTCATAGCTATAACTGTGATGAATACTTAATTCAACAGATTTAAAGAGAAAAAAATATTTTCGAAAACAATAATTTTTTAACTTTGCCGCAAATTATTGCTAAGCAAGCAAGTCATGTTTTTTTTGACAAAAATATATTTTTAAATGATCAAATCAGGATTTTGAATTAAGATTTACAATTATGGAAAACAATGCAAATAAACCAAAATCTTCAAATTTATTGTATAAAATCGCTTTAGGGCTTTTGCTACTTATAGTCATTTATTTGGTGATTGATAAAATTTATCAATCCAATAATAAAGCCCGTTTGATGGAAGAGCTCGAAGTTACCATTTCTCGTAGAGATTCGCTTGCTAATGAGTATTCTCAGTTGTCAAAAGATTATTCTACATTGAAGACCAACAATGATACGATCAATGCACGATTGGCGGGAGAACAAAAAAAGGTAGAAGAAATGGTTAAGCAAATCAAAGCAATAAGATCGGGTAACAAAGTGGAGTTGGAAAAATATAAAGCAGAGCTTGAAACTTTACGCAAAATCATGCGAGGTTATATTGTTCAGCTCGATTCCCTCAATACAGCCAATCAAATTTTGGTGGCTGAAAACAAAGAAGTACGCGAAAAATATATGAATGAAAAGTCAAACCGCGAAGAGTTGGAATCTGAAAAAAAGGAATTGTCTTCCAAGGTTCAGGTTGCTTCTGCCTTAAAGGCAAAGGATATTCAGGTTGCAGGGCTCAATAGCAAAGGCAACCTAACTGGAAAAATGGACAAGATTGACAAAATAAGTGTTTGCTTTGTTTTGCCAGAAAATGAAATTGCGGCAAAAGGTATTAAAGATATTTTCGTTCGAATTTCTGCTCCAAGTGGTGAGGTATTTGCAAAATCTCAAAATAATCTTTTCAAATTTCAAGGTAAAGATATTGGTTATTCTGCTAAAAGACAGGTCGAATACAATGGATTAGAAACCGAAGCCTGCATTTATTGGACAGTAGATCGCGAGCTCAAAGCTGGTACTTACAATATTGGTGTTTTTGCTGATGGATATGAACTGGGAAGTTCGGTTCTGACTTTGAGATAAAAGTCGTTTTAATTGGGAATTAGGAATTAGGAAACAGGGTATCATATTGCATCCACAATGGGGTAGGGATGTTAATGGTGGTGCGTAGGGGCACAAAATCTTGTGCCCCTACTACGTGCCCCTACGTAAACGTTTGGCGCAACGGTATTTGGTGATATGGGCGCAAAATATTGCGCCCCTACAATAAACGGTTTGCACCAGATATTTTGCATCCATATAAAAAAATTGGCAAAAACCCTTTTTTTCCAAAAAATAATTTTGTAATATTGCCTAAGGAATATTTTATAAAAAATTATGATTATGATTACTGGAAAAGTTAATTACAATAGCATTCTTAAGGCTTTTGTTATCTCAGCTTGGGCAAGCTGTATTTCTTTGTTTGTGGTTTCTTGTGGCAATACCACAACCCCAACCACCACCGTCGTCGTAAATGAGACAAAAGAGGTCAAAAAAGAAATCATCGCCAAAATCCCCCAAAAAGACACCACCAAAACACTCGTCGTAAATTCAAATTCAAATTCAAACAAAAAATCTAAAGAAGAATTAGCACTAGTAACCCCACCCGCAGATGATAATGGTGGAATGACAGATGATGTAACAATTGAAAATGTTGAAAACATGACCGAAAAACTTGATGCGAGTACTCAAGCATTAACTGGTAATAAATAATAGATTTCATCTGTGTTCTTGTGTTTTTTTACACCCGCTGGGTGTTTTTTTGTTTTTGTCAAAATATATAGCAGATTTTCACTCGCCAAATTTGCATTTTGTACAAAACACTGTACAATTGAGGTATTCTTCATTGTTCTTTTATCCTCTACCTCCCCTCAACATGGCTATTGTCGAAAATCAAACGCAGGAACAGCTCCAGATTCTTTCCAAAGACCAGCTTCAAATCAAAGAAATTCAAGACCAGCAAAATGCTGCCAAAGATGCTATTATTAAGGAGGTCAACGATTATGCTTTGATAGCGGAAACGAATCCGCAAAAAAAAGAATTATTGCCTGTTGTTATTGAAAAAATAATGCCAGAATTGGTGAAAGATGGGCGAGATATGAAACAACTGAACGATACGAAGGCGATGCTTACATATATGGGCGTTATTAGTCTCAAAAGCTTAACAACGCTAAATACAAACTTTTCTCCATGATGAGATAAAGCAAAACAAAAAGACAATATAGCTTTTATCAAGACTCAATTAGAAAAAATCTTAAAATCACCAGAGCAGGAACTATCGAAAAAACTTAAACAAAATACAGAATCTATCGAAAAAAACCAACAAGCTTTCAAGGCAACCAAAGAAGCACAAGCCAAACTCGCAACACGTAGACCAGATGTAGTTCAAGATTTTTCCAAAGCAGACGCTGCGACTCTCGAAGCTGAAGCACAGAAAAATGGCATGACTACAAAGGATATCCAAGCTAAAATCGACAAGGGCAACTATGGCAAAACGTGAATGACCGTCAGTGATGTTCTTTCTTTCCTCCATACCAAAACCAAACTTCGCGAGCAGGGTGTCGATGCGAGCAAAGATGCGGACTTTGACCAATTTAACAAATCGTTTGCAAAGATCCAAGAGGATTTGGGTGTCCATGAGAGAATCAAAGAGATTGACGTTACGAAGGCAGTTTCTGTTACTGATGTCCATAACTTCTCCGACGAGCAGATCCAGGAGATTGGGCAGAGTTCTGATAGTGGGGGATTACAGGAGTTTACGGATGGGATTGAAAAACCAGAAGATATTGCGAAGGGTACATTAGAGGATCTTAAGATTGATGGAAACGATGAAGTGGAATGAAAATCACATATTGCACTCAAAGAATTTGCTTATGACGACAGTAATGCAACAAGTCTCGGAATTTATATTGCATATCCATATTTTTTATTAAATTTTGCTTTTACTTCATCCCAAGTTACTACATTTTGAGGATTTTTTTCATATTCAGCAAGACGGTGGTCTAATAATGCTTTAATTTCG
>Ga0316608_1000238_pt1 | contig 28511 bp, 29 predicted proteins | sample MIS2016152B_MG_FD_207673 | JGI IMG/M metagenome (GOLD analysis project Ga0316608, IMG submission 207673) | Microbial mat bacterial communities from Middle Island sinkhole, Lake Huron, Michigan, United States - MIS.2016.152B | ecosystem: Environmental > Aquatic > Freshwater > Lake > Sediment...
GGTCCGGGTTCACAAATACCTGATCTGCCTTCCAGGTTTTTTTGTTCCATCTAAAAAGCCCCCTATCGGTCGAGATCCAGACAAATCCTTTTTGATCCTGCTTAACAAAACCCATCCAACGGAAAGGGAGCAACTCCTCTTTATCGGTGCTTGATGTAAGTATTTTTTTAAAACTTTCGTATTTAGGGCTATAAACGTTAATAATCCCATCGCCATTAACCATCCATAAATCGCCATCTCTATCTTCCATAAAAATGTGGGAAATCCAGTTATCCGAAATACTGGCTGAATCCTCAGGGTCGTTACGGTATATTTTAAAAGTTAATCCGTCGAATTTGTTCAAGCCATCCTGGGTACCAAACCACATGAAATTTTTGGAATCTTGGAAAATACTTAAAGTAACATTTTGAGATAATCCTTCATTGTTACTATAGCTTTTAAACCGAGGTGTTAATTCCTGCCCCGAAACAATTAAGTTTAACAAGGCACTTAACCATAATACTAATCCAATTCTGCACAAAATCATCCTCATATATTCCCGATTTTTGAAAAATCACCAAAAAATAGAATTTCACAAGGAGTATTCATAATCAAATCGATGTATTCGTTATTTGAGTCGGTAAATTACCTAAAAAAAACGACATAACGCTTTTAACTTGCCCTTTAGCCATTGTGGCTATAGCATGACTTTTATCATGGATAACTGGGGAAAACAAACCGGAATTTGATTGTTACACCGGATTGTTATCCTGTCTTATAGATTGGTTTTGCGATAGCTCCTTTCACACTATAATTTTACTTCACAATTTAAAATAAACTATAAGGAGGACAAAACATGAAAACATATTTTATTACTTGTGCCCTGGTAATTGCAGCACTTACTGTGAAAGCAAATACACCAAAACCCGATACAATGAATGTTAACAAAATTGAATCGGATAATTATGTTAAAACAACCAACGACGTATTGCATTGCTCTAAAATTACTTTTGGACCAACAAAAGCTAAATTAATTCTTGATAATGGCAGCAAAATAACCCTGATGAACAATGAATTGCTTGCCTACAAAAAAGATGGTAAAATATTTGAAAAAGTTCCCTTGTACTACAAAGACAAAAATACCAACCGTGTGGTATTTATGGAATTTCTTAAATATACCAATGGTATGAAATTATATAGATATCGCACCTATGAAGAAAGTTTTAACCCACCGGTGGAATTAAAATCGATGCAACCGGTTGAAAAATATTATGTTTTTAAAAACGGGAACTATCACCTGCAAATTGATAAAGCCAATTATAAAACTGTATTTGCATTTTTTGGAATTAACGCAACTTTAGAATAATCTGTAACCAGAATTTTAACGCCTTAACTATTAATTTTATGGAAACAATTACCGGATATATACCATCCAAAATTGCCATTCCTACTTCAAAAGGTTCGGAGTTTATTGATATCAGAGAAATAACCCGGATCGAAGCCGACAGAAGCTACAGTATGATTTATCTTCTAAATGGCCGCAGGTTAATGGTTTCGAGGTGCTTAAACGAGTATGATACCCTTTTAAATGACCGGAATTTCTTTCGGATTCACAACTCCCATCTAATTAACATGGAACATGTTAAAATATATGTAAGAGGCGATGGTGGATATATTGAAATGAACGACACCTCGGTTGTTCCAATAGCTCGACAACGGAAAGAATCGTTTTTGGAAGCCATGCACAGTTTATGTCTGTAAAAACATAATTCACAAAAAAACCTCATAAAGTAGAAACTTTATGAGGTTTTTTATTTTTAACAATTCATACTATCCGAGTTTTGCCAACGATTTCAATATGTTATCTTCAATTCTTTTCTGGACATTATCGGTTGTGGCCCTGTTGAACTTATCACCGGTAATATTTTCGAATAACTCGATATACCGCTCTGTAATTTCGCTTACAAAAGAGTCGGGCATATTTGGCATTACCTGACCTTCTTTCCCCTGAAAACCGTTTTCGATAAGCCACTGCCTAACAAATTCTTTCGACAATTGCTTTTGCTGCTCTCCTTTTGCAAGCCTTTCCTGATATCCCTCGGCATAAAAATAGCGTGAAGAATCGGGGGTATGAATTTCATCGATCAAATAAATTTTATCGTCTTTTTTTCCAAATTCATATTTAGTATCTACTAAAATCAAGCCTTTATCAGCTGCCATTTGAGTTCCACGGGCAAAAATACCTTGGGTATATTTCTCAAGTTGGGTATATTCTGCCTCGGAAACAATTCCCTGCGAAATTATTTCTTCGCGCGAAATATCCAAATCGTGGCCTTCATCGGCTTTTGTTGTAGGTGTAATAATAGGCTGAGGGAACTTCTCATTTTCGCGCATTCCCTCGGGAAGAGCGATGCCGCAAAGCGTGCGCTTTCCCGACTTATATTCGCGCCATGCATGACCGGTAAGATACCCTCTTATAACCATCTCTACTTTATAAGGAGTTACCTTATGGCCAATGGTTACCATAGGATCAGGAGAATCTATCTTCCAGTTAGGCACAATATCGGTTGTGGCATCCAAAAATTTGGCTGCAATTTGGTTAAGCACCTGACCTTTATAAGGAATTCCTTTCGGAAGAACCACATCGAATGCCGATATGCGATCGGAAACTACCATTACAAGATATTTGTCGTCGATATTGTATACATCTCTTACTTTACCAACATAGAGTCCCTTTTGTTTGGGCAGGGAAAACTGAGTTTTTGTAATTGCTTGTGTCATAGTATTTAAGATTTATCGTTTTTTAAATCGTTTGCGTCCTGGTATGCCTCAATAATATCTTTCACCAGTCGGTGTCTTACAATATCGCGGTTATCAAACATGATAGTAGAAATTCCGGAAACCTTAGTCAGTATTTTCAAAGCATAAACCAACCCGGAAGTTTCCCGTACCGGAAGGTCTATTTGTGTAACATCGCCGGTTACAATAAATTTTGCGTTTGGTCCCATCCGGGTAAGAAACATCTTCAACTGGTTAACCGTTGCATTTTGTGCCTCGTCGAGGATAACAAAAGCATTGTCGAGTGTTCGTCCGCGCATAAAAGCCAATGGCGCTATCTGAACAGTGCCGTCTTCAATTAACGATTCCAGTTTTTTGGGAGGAATCATATCATGCAAAGCATCGTACAAAGGTTGAAGGTATGGATCAAGTTTTTCTTTCATATCGCCGGGAAGAAATCCTAATCGCTCTCCTGCTTCAACTGCTGGCCGGGTAAGAACAATCCGTTTCACCATTTTACTTCGAAAAGCTTTAACTGCCAGGGCAATAGCGGTATATGTTTTACCGGTACCTGCCGGACCTACTGCAAAAAGCAAATCGTTGGTTTTAAAATCGTCTACCAACCGCCGCTGATTTACGGTACGAGCTTTTATTTCCTTGCCATTATTACCAAAAACAATAATATCGTCGTCGGGTTCACTCAATTGAACAGCTATTTCAACATCATCAATCAAAATCTGGTCAATATCCCGATCGGTTAAGGTATTGTGTTTTTGATAATAGGTGATAATCAAACCAACTTTGCGTTCAAAAATAGATACTTCAGCTTTATCGCCCATAGCTTTTATCTCGTTGCCCCGGGCAACCAGTTTAAGCTTTGGAAAGGCATTACGGATGCGTTCGTACCTTACATTATTCACTCCGTAGAGAATCACCGGATCGATGCCCTCCAAATAAATGAGCTTTTCAATCATATATTTCGTTCGATTATCATTACTTTTGGAAAATACAAATTAAACGTATTTTTTTAAGGATTGAAAATAGAGTTTTCACCAGTATGTCCATTGTAACACTTACCACCGATTGGAGACAAAACGATTTTTACGTTGGAGCTGTTAAGGGCACTATTCTTAAGCACTCTCCCCATACCAACGTGGTAGATTTAAACCATCAAATTGCTCCGTTTAATATTTCGATGGCTGCATTTGTAGTAAAAAATTCATACAGTTTTTTTCCCGAAGGCTCTGTTCATATTGTAGATGTAAGCGCTGAACCCACTGAAGAAAAAGGATATATTGCTTTAAAATATCACAATCATTTTTTTATTTGTGCAAACAACGGAATAATTGGGCTACTTTTTAAAGAGGATCCTGAAAAAGCTGTAAATATTGAAAAATACACCTTACTCTCCTCCCCTACTTTTTCAGGAATATCTGTTTTAGCTCCAGCCGCCGCTCATTTGGCCGATGGTGGAAATATTGAAGATTTAGGAACCTTAACTGTAGACCTTATTAAGCAAATTCCACTTCGTCCGGCAATTGACGAATCGGTAATTTCAGGCTCGGTAATTTATATCGACTCATACCAAAATGCCATAACCAATATTACAAAAGAACTGTTCGAACGAATTGGAAAAGGACGACAATTCGAAATTCTGGTACAAAGCAATTACTATAAAATTAAAAGGTTGAACCAATTTTACAACGAAACCAGCCCCGGTGAGCTATTAGGCCTGTTTAACTCGCTCGACTTACTTGAAATAGCTATTTACAGGGGCAATGCTGCCGAATTACTTAACCTGGGAATTAATTCTACTGTCCGAATTAAATTCAGCTAACAAACTGAATAACAACTAAATTGAAATAAAACTTTCTACTGGAAGAACTTAGGTAAGCTGAAAATTCAATTCGAATACTCGCTGATTTTTTCTGGTTGATAAATAATTTTATCTATCCGAAAGGTTTGTGTTCCTTCGTGCGTTTTAAACGAAACCGATTCCCCCGCCTTTTTACCTAACAATCCACAGCCCAGAGATGATAATACCGAAATAAACCCTTCGTCATTATTGGCATCTTGCGGATAAACCAATCGGAAGCTCATTGATTTATTATTTTCAGGAATATTACCTTCAACAAAAGAATTCATGGTAACAAAATCGGGAGAATATTTCAGCGAATCAATTTTTTTAGCTTTTTTAATTTCAATATTCAAAAAATTCAGCTCGTGAATGTTTGCATTTCTATCATCAAGCATTCGAAGGATTAGTGAGTTAAGTCTCGAGTAATCCAATTCTGTAACACTTATTTCACTTTTCATTGGGTTGGATTTTAAAAACATTACTCTTTTAATTAACGCTATCGATTATTTTAAACGCAGGGACGGTAGAAATATTTTACTCTTTTTTTATTCTGTTATTCATTAAAATATCCATTTCAAAAAAATCATTCTCCAATTTTAACCCATAATAATTTACCTTTGAAAACTTATAGACAAGCGGTTTATTGCAGCATTATTGGCGATAAACTCATTTTAAAATATTGATTTATAAAGCTTATGGATAAAAGACTGGAAGAATTTAAACGCTTATTGGATATAATGGATGAGCTTCGGGCAAAGTGTCCCTGGGATAAGGAACAAACCATGGAAAGCCTCCGCCACCTGACCATCGAAGAAACTTATGAGCTGGCAGATTCCATACTGGAAGGTAAAATGCAGGACATTAAGAAAGAATTAGGCGATATATTGCTGCATATTGTATTTTATGCAAAAATTGGGGAAGAACAAGGCCAGTTCAATATTACCGATGTAATTTCGTCGTTATGTGAAAAGCTGATATTCCGCCATCCGCATGTTTTTGGAACTGTTGAAGTGGAGAATACCGGCGAAGTATTGACCAACTGGGAGAATCTGAAAATAAAAGAAGGGAATAAATCAATTCTTGCAGGTGTCCCGGTTTCGCTACCGGCATTGGTAAAAGCTCACCGTATTCAGGATAAAGTCCGATCAGTAGGTTTCGACTGGGATGTACGGGAACAAATTTGGGAAAAAGTAGACGAAGAGCTATCTGAACTTCGGCACGAGTTTGAAAATGGCACCCCCAAAAGTATGGAGTCGGAGTTTGGCGATTTGATTTTTTCGCTGGTAAATGCAGCCCGGTTATATCATATCGATCCCGAACTGGCGTTGGAGCGAACAAATAAAAAGTTTATCCGGCGCTTTAATTATTTGGAAGAAATGACATTAAAAAAAGATAAACCCCTTAAAGAAATGAACCTCGACGAAATGAATATTTATTGGGAAGAGGCAAAAAAACTAGATAAATAAAAAAAAGCAGCCTATTTGGCTGCCTCCTCATTTTTTGTTTCTTCTGTAGTCTCTTCCTTTTTCTCTTCTTCAACCAAATCAACCAAATTTTGACTCTGAAGAATATTGTACCACATAATCACTTTTTTCATATCCGATACATATACCTTATCCCTATCATAGGTAGGAAGAATTTCTGCAAAATATTTTTTTACAAGATCATCCGAATTTTTAGCCAATACAATTTGCTTACCTTCTTCTTTTCTGAAAATAATGCGCAATACTTCAGCAAAAGGAACTTCTTTTTCTTCGGTATAAACAGCAATGTCTTCCAATGCACTAATCCGAGACGAAGCAGATGCATTTGTACGCTTCTTGTCAATTAATCCTTCAACTATTACTCCATTTCTTCCCTGAGCAATAAATTTAAACAAACCAGCATGGCCCGAAATAGCCATAATATCTTTCAGAATCATAGTATTAAATTTTTATTTTATAAAAACGCGATAGCAAATTTAAACAATTCCCCGTTCTTTTTTAATTTTCTCGTAAGCTTCGTTTAATTTTTGGAATTTTTCGTGGGCAGCATGTTTAAATTCCTCTCCCAAATAAGCAACTTTATCGGGATGGTATTTCACCGCCATTCTGCGGTATGCCTTTTTAATTTCTTCGTTGGTAGCTGTTTGTTCAATTTCTAAAATCTTAAAAGCTGAATCGATAGTTTCCGTAACAAACATCGATTTAATAGAATCGTTATCCGAAGCTTTTATTCCAAGTGAATTTGCTATTAAATCAATCAGTCTTAATTCAGGAGTTTCCATTCTTCCATCGGAATGCGATAAACCATATAAGAAATGGAGTAGTTGCAAACGAGAGGAATAATCAACTTTTTGCGAAATTTGGTGGCAAACGTCCTGAACCGGAATTTCCTGCTTTAGAAGATCTTTCAACAACGTAAGGGCTTCCTGAGCCCCATCGTATCCAAAATTCTGAACCAGAAATTTCTTCACATAATCTAATTCTGCCTTCACAACTTTTCCATCAGCTTTCATTACTGCCGCAATCAGTACCATTAAGCTAATAGCATAATCACCGGTAGTGCTTTTCTTAGACGAAACCTCCACACTGGTGGTTGAGATAGAATCGACCAGCGTTCCCAGAAAAAATCCGATTAAACCACCAATTGGACCGGATACTGCCCAACCGAGCCCTCCTCCTATCCATTTTACAAAATTTGCCATATTACAGCTTTAAGAAATAAATAATTGATGCAACAATAAAACTTGTTTTATTAGCGAGTGATTGTTGTCGTTATAAATTACATAATTGCTTATTTTGAGCTTTTTGTCATCGCTCATTTGGTTTTGAATTCGTTCAAGCACTTTTTCCTTCCCTATTTTGTCTCTCGCCATTACCCGCCGAATTCGGGTTTCGGTATCAGAATAAACGAGGATAGTTTTGTCCAGATCTTTATTTGCACCACTTTCAAAAAGGATCGCAGCTTCTTTAATTGTATAAATTTCTTTATAATGTTTAGTTGCCCATTGTTGATAATCTTCAAAAACAGCCGGATGAATAATCGCATTTAGTATTTTTAATTTATCAGGGGCTTGAAAAACCATTTCAGCCAGCAATTTTCGGTTAAGTCCGTAAATTCCATAAATCCCATCGCCGAAAGCTTTTATAAGTTCACTTTTAACCTGAATATTTGTTTCCAATAATGCTTTTGCACGATCATCGGCTTTATAAACTTTTATGCCTAAAGTGCTGAATATTTCACAAACAATTGATTTACCACTGCCTATACCACCTGTTATTCCAATTTTTTTCATTTTTCAATCAGGAAATCAACATTTTTAGGAGAGTACTTAATATTCACGACAAAATCGGGAACCTTCATTAAACTAACCTTCAACTTATTATTTTTTCCTTGCAGGTCGTCGTAATTCACAATAGCTCGAAATATATCGGGCGATATTTTTGAATAATCCGAAACTGCAACCATCGCCGAAATAGTGATATACCCAGGAAATGTTTTAAGTATCAGTTTATTCGGAAGGTTAATTGCTTCAATTGGAACGGTAATAGATACTTCGGTATATTTTTCTACTGGAATAGTTACTGAGATTTTTCCGACCCCGTATTGCAATGTTTTTATAGGCTTTAATCCCATATTTTCGCGAATGGTATCATTAACACGTGATTTCTCAATGGGTAAGGTCGAAACCCATTGAAGCGTATCAATAATTATTTGAGGCCCAAATACCATAATTGAATCGGGCGACACGGTAACACCACTTTTTTGCATGTACTGCTTTTTAAACGAAAGATTTACGTCCGGCTTAACCGGGATAGACTTACTGACAATTTCGTCTAAAATAAAATAAAGCGTATCGGGCGATATGGATACTACTTGTAATTCCTCGCCGATTTGATTAGAAAGCCCCTCTCGAAACCGTCTTGTCAGCAAAAAGTAAAGTTGGGAAGCAGTGTCGATAGGAGTAATACCTGATGCCATTACATCAATTTTAAGCGGACTTAAACCGGAATAAAATTTATGCTTGATGATGGTAAAACCATGCCCGTTAATACGAAGGTTGAGCCGATGGGGAACATCAGAAACCAAAACTTTGTCGGAAGGAAAATTATGATAACGAACAGGAAATTCCAGTTGAACCGAATAATTTTTGTTGAGTGCTGTTAAAACCCAAAATACGGCGGAAATAAGCAAAAAGAACAGATAGATTAAAAGTCGTTTGTTAAATTTAACTTTATCGCTATCGGTTCTTTTTTTAAATATCAGAAATTCGGAACTAAGTGAATTTTGCATTGAAAGGTATTTCGGAAACGAAAAACCATATTATTTCTGTTGAGCTAAATCAGAAGGATCTTTTAGTACAGCATTTTTATCAATCCTAAGTCTAACTTTATCTTCAACTTCAATAACGATAGCATTCTCTTCAATTTCAGCAATCTTGCCATATATTCCACCGGTAGTAACAATTTTATCGCCTTTTTTTAGCGAAGTACGAAAATTGGTCAATTCTTTTTGCCTTTTAACCTGTGGACGAATCATAAAGAAATAAAAAACCACAATAATTGCGACTAAAGGTAATAGGGAAACTAATGGATTAGTGCCAGGTTGTGGTGAACCCATAAGAGTAACAAATAATAAATTCATGTTTAACAATTTAATTAATAATATTATTTTAAATTCTTTTAAAAAGTTTGGGCAAAAGTACGAACAATTTCCGAAATGGCGATAATCAAAAACTATTTATCGCCAATCAACCCCCTACCTGTTTTAATAATTTTTTTCTGCTCTTTTAGCTCAACAATTACTTTGTCAAGGATACCATTAATAAACTCGTTGCTTTTGTTGGTCGAGTAAAATTTCGACAACTCAATATATTCATTTAACGTTACTTTTAAAGGAATTTCAGGGAATTCGACCATTTCAGAGATAGCCATAACCATGAATAAAATATCCATGACAGCAATACGGTCAATTTCCCAGTTTTGGGTATACTTCTCTATCAGGCTTCGATACTCACTATTGTGAATTAATGTTTTCCGAAGTAGTATCTTTGAAAACTCACGATCCTCTTCATTTTTAAATAGGGGAAGCAGATTCCCGCCTTCCGGGTTGTTCTCTTTAAATCGCTCAATTGTGCGTAACACCATGCTTATTAAAAACTCTATATCGTCGTTCCAAAAGATATTCTGTTCTTCCAAAACGTTGTACATTATTTCGAGGTTCTCATACTCATTGGTAAGTATGTCGGTAACCAACTGCTTATCGTCACTATATTTATCAGAATTCAATGCCATATAGTTGGCATAATACTCCGATTCTAAAATTGAATAGTATAACTTTTTAACAACTTCTGTATGATCGACCCAGGTTAGTTTTTTCTTAAAAAGGTAAGCGCTTAATAGTTTGTTTTCCGACAATTGCATTAAAACTTTGTTCTGAACAAACTTGGTATTGGGATGTAGGTCTTCGTAGGTCGCCAAAATTTTATTCCCGGCCAAATCCATTCTTTCGTTGGCATATTTAACAACTTCCAACAACAGTGCCATCAGGTAATGGTAAAGATCGTAGGTCTTATCGATATTGAACTCCAGACTCCTTTCGGCCCTGCTAATGTCACTTTCTTCGTTGTTCATGTAAGCATAAAACACCTGCATGATTTTAATCCGGATCAATCGTCTACTAATCATTCTATATAAAGTACGTTAAGTGAATATTACCGCTGGCAAAAATCGGACGCAAATTAAGCTCATTTTTATTTAACGACCAAAGGTGAAAAAAGTAAAATAGTAAAATTGTATGTACAAGTTTAATTTTGTTTATAAATAATTTAAGAAAAAAAACTAAAAAAACCAAGTAATTAATAATTAAACAGATTAATTTTCTATTTTTGATTGTTAACAATTACTAAATGGCAACCTAAACACCTAACCAAATGGAAGAAGGAAACGAAAAACTAGGAGGAACGGAATATTCCGAGCGGGAAGAAATTTTTTCGAAAGCTGTCCGAGCCGGTAAAAGAACCTATTTTTTTGATGTGAAAGCTACACGCAGAAACGATTTTTACCTCACCATTACCGAAAGTAAGAAAAAGTTCAATCGAGATGGAAGGTATTTCTTTGAAAAGCATAAGATTTTCCTGTATAAGGAAGATTTTGAAAAATTTGTGGAAGGTCTTAATGAAATCGTAGACTACATTCATCAAAATCAAGGTGAATTTGTCAATTACGATTCCCTTGGTCAAAATGAAGAAGGCTTCCGGGAAGAAATTCAGGAAACTGTGAGCTCCGAGCTTGAAGAAGTTGAAGTTGACTCCTATTCCAATGTCGATTTCGATGATCTGGAAGAGAAGCGGTAAAAATAAAAAAAGTCAGGTTCGCCTGGCTTTTTTTATTTAAACTTATTTATTTTATCGTCGAAAAATAAATCCTTTTGTGCTGAGCGATGAATTTTTATATTCACAATTACCTCATCGGCACCTGATAATAAGCATATTTCCTGTGCTTTTTTTACAACTTCCATGACCTGTTCATATTCCCCTTCAATTACGGTTTCGAAAGGGCATACCAAAAATTTCAAACCCGATTTTTGTATTTCCCCAATAGCCAAATCAATTAAAGTATACATATCAACCGTTGATGATTTGGGAATTATTTGTACTGCAAGATTAATAAAAGGCATAAATAAAGTTTGAATTGTTGAAGAATGTCTGAAAAATATAACTCTTGCAAAAATACAAACTTAATCTTCTTTATCCGAATTAAAAGACTCTTCTTCCTTTATTAAATAATCGGAGATTTCGTCGAAAGTAAGCACTTTTACATTGGTTACAATAACATTAGAATGCAGAAAATCACCAAATTGATTGCATTCATCAATAATTTGGTTAAACAAATTATTTAAAGAGACATTTAAAGGAATAAGTGCTTTTACAGCAGTGAATCGGGCAGAATACTGAGTTTCTTCAACCTCAGCACCAAATTTCTGAAATACATAATCAAGTTCCTTAGAAACAATTTTCCGTTGTAAATCGCTAAATTCCAATCCTTTTTTTGCTATTAAAACAATAAAATACCTGAGCTTAGACCCTTTACCTCCTAGCCCAGTTGAAATAAAAACCTGGTTTTCATCCAGAAAAGAACTCTCAAGCAATACCCTGCTTTCCTGTAAAGCTAGTGTAGACCAATCCTTTAACTCAGGATCAGGATTGTTATGATATGTTTCTATTGCCCGAAATGCCTCCACTTTATCCTGAGATGCCAAAAAAATCAACACCTTTTTTTTCCGATCAATATCAAGTTCCTTTGAGTTCAGGTCTTCAATAAGCACCATTGTATCAGTGTCGGATTTTGCCTTTCTGATTTTTTTAGATGTCTCAAAATACTCCAACTGCACATCAATATCCACCTGCTCCTGAAGCACGCTATAACTCCCTTTAAAGTTACCCAATAACTCCTGGATTTTTTCAAATATATTTTCTTCTTGCTCCATGAATTGAGGCATTTAATTTTCAAAAAAATTCCTTGCGAAATAAATGTATGAAACTAATTGTAATAATACAATAAAAAAAAACAAAGAATTTCAATTCAAATTTATCATTAATCAAATTACTGTTAACACCTTAATCCATAGAATTTCCATTTAAAAAGACCCACATATATCTTCTCATTATAACCGATTCTTTGAAACTAAAATTGATTCATAAGTACATTTTTATTCTAAAAATACCAACATATTGCTATTGCAAACTAATAAGTAAAAAAGTAATATTGCACCTGAAAGCAATTCTTATTTAAATTAAATTAAAATAACCGGATGAAGTTATCCGAATTACAGTCGAATGAATTTGGCATAATAACCAAAGTACATGGGATTGGTGCTTTTCGAAAGCGTATTACCGAAATGGGGTTTATTAAAGGGAAAAAAATTAAAGTCATAAAAAATGCTCCTTTAAAAGATCCAATCGAATATAATATTATGGGGTATGAGATTACCCTTCGCAGAATAGAGGCTTCCCTGATTGATGTTATCACTCCGGAAGAAGCCCTTTTATTAAATGATGACGCGTTAATGGGGACGTTTAACGGTGTCTTTTCTGAAGAAAAACTTCGAAAAACTGCTAAAAAGCAGGGGAAAGTCATAAATATTGCATTAGTTGGAAACCCAAATTCAGGAAAAACATCCATATTTAACCAGGCATCGAACTCCCGCGAACATGTGGGCAACTATAGCGGCGTAACTATCGACTCTAAAACAGCAATTCTACGATATAAAGGGTACGAAATTCACCTCACTGATTTACCCGGAACATACTCTATTTCTGCATATAGCCCTGAAGAATTATTTGTTCGAAAATTTATATCGGAGAACCACCCCGATGTAATAATAAATGTTGTTGATTCCTCGAACCTGGAAAGAAACCTATACCTCACTACCCAGCTTATTGATATGGACGTTCGGGTAGTTCTGGCTTTAAACATGTATGACGAACTGAGTGCAAAAGGACACTCATTTGATTATAACTCCTTGGCTAAGATGATTGGAATTCCAATTGTACCAACAATTGGATCAAAAGGCAAAGGAATCTCCGAATTGTTCAATAAAGTGATCAATATTTATACCGACAAAGAAAAGATTCGAAGACACATTCATATTAATTACGGTGAAGATGTTGAAAAAGCTATCGTTCGGTTAAGAACTAAAATAAAGGAATGCAGTAATCAGGAATTCCATTTGCAATACTCTTCCCGGTTTTTAGCTATAAAGATGCTAGAGAATGACGAAGATGTATTCAATACCCTCTCGAAATGCCCCAATTTTGCCGAAATCCAAAAATTAGCCCATAAAGAAAAGAAAAACCTCGAAGCACTTCTTCTGGAAGACAGCGAAACTATAATTACCGATGCTAAATATGGTTTTATTGACGGCGCTTTAAAAGAAACATATATAGGTGAGTTTGATACGTCAAATTCAACAACCACTAAAATTGATAAATGGCTTACCCATAAAACATGGGGATTCCCTATATTCCTGGCTTTTCTTTGGATTATGTTCGAAACAACGTTTGTTGTCGGAAAATACCCAATGGATTGGATAAACAACGGAGTATCGTTTTTAAGCAATGCTCTATCAGAATCTTTCCCCGAAGGCTCCTTCAAGCATTTACTAATTGATGGCGCTATTGGAGGAGTGGGTGGAGTAATTGTTTTCCTACCCAATATTTTATTGTTATTCTTTTTTATATCGCTGTTGGAAGATTCGGGATATATGGCAAGAGCTGCATTTATTACCGATAAATTAATGCATAAAATAGGTTTGCATGGAAAGTCCTTTATCCCATTAATTATGGGTTTTGGATGCAATGTTCCCGCAATTATGGCTACCCGCACAATTGAAAACAGAAAAACCCGCCTTATTACAATGCTAATAGCGCCATTAATATCTTGTAGCGCCAGGCTTCCGGTTTATGTACTGCTTATTACCGCGTTTTTTCCGTACTATGCAGGGCTGGTACTTTTTGCAATTTATATTTTTGGAATATGCCTTGCCTGCATAACTGCGATAATATTGAATAAATGGGTAATCAAGGGGCCGGATGTTCCTTTTGTCATGGAACTGCCTCCCTACCGAATCCCAACACTTCGCAATACCACCCGCCATATGTGGAATAAAGCGCAGCAATACTTAAGTAAAATGGGAGGTGTTATTCTGGTAGCTTCTATCATTATCTGGGCTTTGGGTTTTTATCCAAGGAAAGTATCGTTTTCGCGAAATTACACTTCCGAATTAAGCCAAATAGAATATAACAGGAAACAGGATTTGGCAAAAACAGCAGCGATAGACCACCCAAAAATTGAACAGCAATACAAACAAGCGGCCGAAGAAATTAATCTGGCCATGGAAAGCGAGCGTCAGGAGAAATCGTATGCCGGGACTATTGGCAAATTTATTGAGCCTGTAATGAAACCATTGGGTTACGATTGGAAAATGAGTATCAGTTTATTAACGGGACTGGCAGCAAAAGAAGTAGTGGTAAGCACTATGGCTGTACTTTACCAAGTCGACTCCAGTACCGATAATCGTAAAGGTCTTGCTGAAAAATTAAAAGAAAAACCTTCTGCATCTTATAAACAGACTGGATCGTTCACTAAATTAAGCGCTTTATCTTTTATGATCTTTATTCTCATTTATTCGCCTTGTGTGGCTGTAATTGTAGCTATAGGGAAAGAGTCGGGAAATTGGAAATGGGCCCTATTTACAGTTTTTTATACTACAACTTTAGCATGGTGTTCTGCGTTTATAGTATATCAGGTTGGCTCAGTTTTATTATAAAAGAATTATGATACAGGATTTATTTACCTTCTTTACGGTTTTAACTGCTCTGGGATACGCATTTTATAGCATATTTAGGATTATTCAAACCACCCGGTATAAAAAAACAATTTGTACCGGATGCTCAGGCCAATGTAATACAAAGCACAAATTAGCTACCAATAAGTGATAATCCCGGAATGAGTACTCCTTTATTTATCGATATTCATACACATAACCATATCTTATCAGAATACTCAATCTTTGTTCAAAATATTTTTATCCAGGACATCCTTACTATAAAAGAAAAAAAGTACAAGAATTGCTCGGTTGGGTTGCATCCATGGCATATCGATCTTAATAATTGGAACAGTGATTTAACGGAGTTAGAAAAACTTATTCCCACAAAAAAAAATATTATTGCAATAGGCGAAACCGGTCTTGATCGATTAAAAGGACCCCCTCTTCAAGACCAACAATACGTTTTTCAGAAGCACCTTGAAATATCTAAAAAATTCAAATTGCCGGTAATCATTCATTGCGTAAAAGCCTGGGGCGAGTTATTGCAGATTCATGCCGAAGTAAATCCATCTCAGCCATGGATTGTTCATGGTTTCAATCAAAATTTGAAAATTGCCAATCAATTACTTCAGAAGAAAATATTTTTATCCTTTGGAAAGGCCTTATTGAACGAAAATTCTAATGCCTCTATTGTTTTTCCATCCATTCCTTTAGAATGTATATTCCTCGAAACTGACGATTCCGATTTCACTATCAGGGAAATATATGAAAGAGCAGCGTTTTTATCCAATGTTTCAATTGAAAAGCTTTCCTTGAAAATACAACATAATTTTAATGAAATTTTTACCCCTGCAACCAAAACTTATATTTAGTGCGATTTTGTATATTTGACAGAAAATTAAACCCATGAAAACATTCATACTTTTTTCGTTTGTATTTTTCGTTGCTCTATCGAGTTGCAAAACATCAACATCAAGCGAGCCTGCATTGTCAAGCCAATCGGTAGATTCAGCTGCACTTCTTGCAAAAACAGAATTCCAGGTTAAGGGGATGCATTGTACAGGATGCGAAAACACTATAAAAACAAGTATTAATGAACTTCAGGGAATCGCTCAGGTTGACGCATCGTTTAAAGACAATAAAGCCCTTGTATCGTACGATAGCACGAAAACAAATGATATAGCGATTCTTAAAGCTATTGAAGATGCCGGTTATAAGGTAGATACATTTATGCGCAAATAAGATGGATTATATTCTTGTTAGCCTTGGATTTATTCTGATTCTTTTGGGATTAGTTGGATGTTTAGCCCCCATCATTCCCGGTCCCCCTCTTAGCTTTTTAGGATTACTATTTTTAGAGTGGACACGATTTGCCGATTTCCCATCTTCGACATTATGGCTTTTTGCTGTCCTTACAATTATTGTGTCGATAATTGATTACTTTATTCCCTTGTGGGGAACCCGTAAGTGGGGAGGATCCGGTTATGGTGTAACGGGAGCAACATTGGGATTGGTTCTTGGGTTCTTCTTCCCACCCGTTGGAATTATTTTGGGCCCATTTTTAGGAGCTGTTGCTGGCGAATTAATTGCAGGAAAAGATTCTCATCAGGCCCTAAAATCCGGAATGGGAGCCTTTATAGGATTTATTTTAGGAACAGGTATAAAAATGAGTCTGGTATTTGTTATGATATATTACTTTGTAGCTGAATTGTTTAAATAAAAACGACCTCATGGAGGCCGTTTTTATTTTTGTCAAATACGTTTCCTTAAGCTTCCTCTTCTTTTTCCTTTTTGGGATTCGCCAAATTTACCTTTACTTTTCTGCCCCCAATTTCTTTCCCGTTTAAAGCTTCAATAGCATTCTCCTCATCGCCAGGGTTTTTCATCTCAATAAAACCATATCCTTTGGAACGTCTGGTTTTTTTGTCGATAATAACCTTTGCAGATTCAACTGAACCGAATTCATTGAAAACGTCGATCAGATTCTGTTCCTTCATGTTGTAAGGAATGTTGCCAATATAAATGGTCATATTCGAAAAAATTAAATGATACTTGAGTGATACAAGTTAGTAATATGATGTGATTTATGCAAAAAAATACATCACTTAATAAAATTCGAATCTTATTTTTTTTGACAAATGCAATTACCTCAATGTTGCTACCATAATTGCTTTTATGGTATGCATCCTGTTTTCAGCCTGATCCCAAACGAGCGAATATTCCGATTCAAAAACTTCTTCAGTTACTTCCATGGCTTCCAGGCCAAATTTCTTAAATATCTCTTCTCCAACTTTTGTTTCCCTGTTATGGAATGCCGGTAAGCAATGTAAGAATTTCACCATTGGATTGCCTGTAAGATCCACCACTTTTTTATTAATCTGATAAGGCTTCAACAAATTTATTCTTTCCTCCCAAACCGATTCAGGCTCTCCCATAGAAACCCAAACATCGGTATACAGAAAATCAACATCCTTCACTGCTTCAACTACATTATCGGTTATAGTAACCTTTCCCCGGGTTTGTTTGGCAATTTCTTTGCAGGTGTTTACAAGTTCAAGAGACGGCTGACAGGCCTTAGGAGCAGCTGCTCTAAAATCAATTCCCATTTTTGCTGCACCAACCATTAACGAATTGCCCATATTATTCCGGGCATCGCCCAAATAACAAAATTTCAACTGGTTAATTGGCTTCTCACTATGTTCTTGCATGGTGAGTAAATCGGCAAGTATTTGCGTTGGATGGAACTCATCCGTTAAACCATTATATACAGGAACACCAGCAAATTTGGCCAATTCTTCCACGATAGATTGTCCATATCCGCGATATTCAATAGCATCGTACATACGTCCTAAAACCCTGGCAGTATCCTTCATCGATTCCTTTGAACCAATTTGAGTACCCGAAGGCCCCAGGTATGAAATATTTGCCCCCTGGTCAAACGCAGCAACTTCAAATGCACAACGGGTGCGTGTAGATGTTTTTTCGAAAATTAAAGCAATATTTTTACCTTTTAACATCTGTTGTTCCGTACCGGCATACTTAGCAGCTTTTAAATCAGAGGCTAGCTTTAAAAGAAATTTAATTTCGGTTGGCGTGAAGTCCAGAAGTTTTAAAAAACTTCTATTTTTAAGATTTACAGGCATATAAAAAGAGTTTTGTTATAAACTATAATTAGTGCAATTTAGAGTTTAAGATCAAGGATTTTAAATGTAAAACTGTATTTAAAAACATCAATGGCAATAAAGTAATAACCAATTAATAATTTTTCTACTTTTACACGGGTGCGATGATGCCTATAAACAATTAATATATTGTTAATGAGTAGATTAAGTCTAATTGTCCTAATTATTTTTGTATACTCCTGCAAATCTGATAAAGACTTAAGAAAAATAACCGAAGGAACAATTGTATACGACATCAGCTATCACAGCGATATTGCCAGCTCTGTCCCGGTGCAGTTTCTTCCAAAAACGATGGTATTAAGTTTTAACAAAGAATTTGCTTCATACAAAATTGAAGATATGATGGGGGTGTTTTGCATTACAAATACAACTGATCTCTCTGAAAGAACGCATATATCGACTATAAAAATATTTAATAAAAAGTATAAGTATGAAGGAACTGATAATGAGGTACCCGTTTTTTTTCAGCCCGAAACAACTTATGCCATTGAGAATAAAGAAGATTCAGTTTCTTTGGCAGGTATCAACTGCAACAAATCAATTGTAACGAATATCAAAGAACATAGAAATTTCGAAGTTTTACATTCCGATTTATTTTTTATTAAAAACCCCAATATTAATACTCCTTATAGCGAAATTGACGGCGTACTTATGAAGTTTGAAATCGATCTGGATAAAATGCGATTGACGCTAACAGCCAAAAAAATAATCCCTTCTGCTATAAACAACAAAGAATTCAAAATTACCAACGATTACAAGCCAATAAGTCAGGAGAAAATGCGAAATATAATAGCTACAATGCTTAAATAACAATTTTTAATCATATAAATCTCCTGTTATTGTCCAATAAACAGCGCTTAAATAAGTTATTTATAGTATCATTATTATTGTATTACACGATTTAACTACTCTAAAATTCACACACAAAATGAAGATTAAAATACTAACTACTGTCCTCGCTTTTTGTTTATTTAGCATTTCTTTTTCGCAGGAAAAAAGCATTTCACTCTTTAACGGCAAGGATTTAAAAAATTGGTTATCACCAGTCGTTCCATCTGTTTTTACTATCGAAGACAATGCTATTGTTTCGCAAGGAAAATCGGGCGCCCTGTTTTTTAATGGAAAAGATAAACAGTTTCAAAATTTTGTTTTATCCTGCGATATTAAAACACAACCCGAAGCTATTGCAGAAATCATCTTTCATACCGATTTATCAAAAGGACAGGAAATTCCCAAAGGTTATTCCATTCGAATTCAAAATACATACAAAGGCGCAAACTCCGGAGAGAATATAAAGCTTACCGGCAGTATTGACCGGATACGGAATGTTTATTTCCCTTTCATAAAAGATCAACAATGGTTTAATCTGAAAATATCAGTTCTTGATAAAGAAATTAAAGTTTTTTTAAACAATATACAAGTTGCATCTTATACAGAACCTTCCAATCCCTGGAGACCCGAAGATCTTAAAAACAGGCTACTTTCAAGCGGCACTGTTGGAATAAGGAATATCCAGGGGAAAGTTTCCATTAAAAACATTCAATTAATTCCTCAAAAAAACGAATTGGTTGCTCAAACATCTATAGACCGGGAATACGATAAGAAAATTACACAGCTTCATGCTGCAAACTTTCCATTAATCGATTTTCATGTGCACCTGAAAGGTGGACTTACCCTCGAAGATGCAGTAATAATCTCCCAAAATAAAGGAATAAATTATGGAATTGCGGCAAATTGCGGACTACGTTTCCCTGTTACAAACAATGGCGAATTAAATGCTTATATGAATAGCATCGAAAATGCTGCAATATACAGAGGAATGCAGGCAGAAGGCCGCGAGTGGATGACGTTATTTTCTCCTGACACCGCTGCCCGTTTCGATTATATTTTTACAGATGCCATGACCTGGACTAATAATAAAGGTTTTAGAATGCGTTTATGGATAAAAGAAGAAACCGAAGTAGGTGACCCTAATATGTTTATGGATGAGCTTGTGAGCAAAATTGAACAAATACTAAAAGAACCTATTGATATTTATGTAAACCCAACTTTCATCCCCGAAGAAATTGCTGCCCGTTACAACGAATTATGGACTACTGAGCGGATGGACAGGGTAATAAACGCTTTAGTCAAAAACGATGTGGCATTGGAAATAAATGCTCGTTACAAGATTCCTGGTATCGAATTTATTAAAAAGGCCAAACAAGCCGGTGTAAAATTTTCTTTTGGCACTAATAATCTTGGTAAAGACGACCTCAATTACGATTATTGCTTTGAAGTATTGGATGAAGTAGGACTCACTGCTTCCGACATGTGGATGCCCCGAAAACAGGGAACTAAGAAAATTCAAAAGCTATAATCCATGAAAAAATGGAACTCTTTTCTCCTTCTGTATTTTTGTTACGCTTTTGGCAGTGCCCAATCTGCTGATATCGGGAAGGAATACATTTCACCGGTTATAAAAAGTGTACTTTTTCATAAAAAGGACTTTCCTCTTTCTTTTCCTATTCTCGAAATGGAAGAGGGAAGTCCTCTCGTCCTCTCTTTTGATGAAATTTCGGACCAACCCAAAAATTATTACTATTCGATCATCCTTTGTAATGGGAACTGGACAGAATCCCGTCTTTCGCCCTCCGAATATTCATCGGGACTTTTTTCATATCCTGTTTCAAATTATCAGGCCTCATTTAATACCGAAGTGCATTACGTTCATTACGAAATTGAATTGCCGGGAAACGATCTGCTATTAACTCTTTCGGGCAACTACCTCATAAAAGTATTCGAAAACAGCGATTCGGATAATCCGGTACTCATAAAACGATTTGTTCTGGCCGATAAAAAAATAGAAATAATTGCCGAAACTAAAATCCCAACTCTTCCGGAATACAGAGCAACATCGCATCAATTGAACTTTAGTATATTACATACTGATTTCCCTATTTCTAATCCTTACAACGAAATTTCAGTGGTCATAACGAAAAATTTCGACTGGAATACATCCTTATCCTCCTTAAAACCATTATTCATTAAAAACGGGATCCTTGATTATAACTACGACAAGGAAAATGTATTTATAGCAGGAAACGAATTCCGAAGTTTTAACATCAACAGCCGTAAATACCCATCGCCCCAAGTCGTTAGTTTTGACGACGACAACACTAGCTATACTGCTAATCTGGCAAAAGATAAGCCCCGAAACAATTATTTTTTTAAAGAAGACATAAACGGCTTGTTTGTTATTGAAAATAAGGACTTAAGAAATCCTGATAATTCTTTAGAAGCCGATTATTTTCGGGTTAAATTTTCGCTTCAGGCAAACATTGTACCCGCCGATGGCGATATTTTTATCTATGGAGCGCTAACAAATTATAGCTTCACCGAAGAAAACCGCTTAAACTACAATGAAGCCGAAAACATTTACGAAGCATCGCTTTTTCTAAAACAAGGCTACTACGACTATCAGTATGTTCTTATTCCAAAAAATAAAAACAGTTTTGATGAATCGGAAATTGAAGGTTCGTTTTTTGAAACGGAAAACAATTTTTTTATTTTTGTTTATTATCGGGGGTTTGGAATGAGGTACGACAAGCTAATTGGATATAAAAGAGTGGTGATGACCCGCTAATTGATTTCAAAATTTTCAGATAGGAAACGAATAAAAAGCTATTTTTTTCGAAGCAAGATAAAAGTTAAACCGGCAATAATGTATGGAAGTCCATAGGCAACCATCATCCCAATTTCCTGCCATTGGGTTCGCATATAAAAATTAATAATCATAGCAAATCCACCAAGAATCATTAGAATCCCTCCAATTGTCTTTTTGAAAAAAGAAACTACGCAACCCAAAATAGCAACCAATAACCAGGGAATAAAAGTACTAAGCTCTTCAGCTTTTCCAGAAAGCATATCCTGAATGGCACCTTCCCCTAAAATAAAAATCAGAAAAAATAATGAAGCCAGAATAGAAACCGTCCAGGCTAGTAAATAGAAAAAGCTTACAATACCCTTTTGAAAAATTTCCATAGAAATTAAAGTAGCTTGTTTAAACAAATAGTAGTCAGTAAATTATAAAATAAATACGTACAATTAAAACCCTTTACCTGCCAAATATACATAAAACATAAACTAACCAATTTTTTTTAGCCTATTTTTTTAAAAAGCTTCAAACTCAAAAATAAAAGCAGATAAAAGCATTTATTTTAAAAATTCCGAGCATTTCTGAATTAAACTATCTAATTGGTGCATCTATAACATTATGTTTCGAAGAAACCTACCCTTATAAATCATAAATAGCCTAAAAAATCCTTAGTTTTACTGTCAATATTTCAAGCCTGGTATATTCATGAAGCTTTCGGTAATTATTGTTAACTATAATGTAAAATTTTTTCTGGAACAATGCTTGCAATCGGTGTTTAGCGCCATGCAAAATATTTCGGGAGAAGTATTTGTAGTCGACAATAATTCGGTAGATGGTTCGGCATCTATGGTTAAAGCAAAATTTTCCCAGGTTGTTCTTATTGAAAACAATGAAAACCTTGGTTTCTCAAAAGCAAATAATAAAGCAATTGTTCAGGCTGCTGGCGAATATATTTTATTGCTCAATCCTGATACGGTTGTAGAAGAAGATACATTTTCACAAGCTATTGAATATCTGGATTTTCATACAAATGCAGGAGCATTAGGTGTGAAAATGATTGATGGGAAAGGCAATTTTCTGCCGGAATCTAAACGAGGATTACCAACTCCTTTGGTAGCTTTTTATAAAATATTTGGCATTTCAACGCTTCTGCCCAAATCGAAAATCTTTGGGAAATACCATTTAACCTACCTCGATAAAAATAAAACCCACAAAGTTGATGTTTTGTGCGGGGCCTTTATGATGCTGCGAAAAAGTGTTCTTGAAAAAGTAGGTATACTCGACGAAACTTTTTTTATGTATGGAGAGGATATTGACCTTTCTTACAGAATTCAAAAAGCCGGCTTTGAGGTTATTTATTACCCCCACACCACCATTATTCATTACAAGGGAGAAAGTACCAAAAAAAGCAGTTTAAACTACGTTTACCTGTTTTACAAGGCAATGCAGGTATTTGCTCAAAAACACTTTACCGGGAACAGCGCTAAATACCTTCATTTCATTATAAGTATTGCTATTTACCTGAGAGCATCTATCTCCCTTTTTAAACGGATACTTTTAAAACTTCTACTTCCTATTCTCGATATTTTGTTTGCGTTTATAGGTTTTATATTTCTGGCATCTTTTTGGGGGAAATTCTGGTTTAACCAACCTGCCTATTATCCTTCTGAATTTTATACGCTCATTATCCCGGCATATATAATTATCTGGCTTGTTTCCCTATTTTACTCCGGCGCTTACGATTCTCCCATTCGTTTTAAAAATGTTTTTGGAGGAATATTGGCTGGTTTATTGATTATACTAATATTATACGCCCTCTCCCCTTCGGATTACCGTTTTTCGAGAATGTTAATTATTTCCGGAGCCTCCTTGGCCTTAGTTTCGGCTGTTGTGGTAAGAGTTTTAATGTCCTTATCCGGTTTTAAACAATTTCAATTACAAATTAATCTCCGGCGAAGGATTCTAATTGCTGGTTCTATTTCAGAATGCGAAAGGATTAAGAATTTACTCGAAAAACTTAACTTTCAATTCGATTTTGTGGGGTACGCTTCGGACGAAAATACAAATTCGCCTGTTATTACCGGCTCAATTTTGAATGTGCCCGAAATTGTCCGAATCAATAAAATAAACGAAGTAATATTTTGTTCAAAAGATATATCAAACAACGTCATTATAAACTTAATGTTAAAACTGTCGGATATTGGTTGCGATTATAAAATTGCTCCGGCAAACAGCGAATCAATTATTGGAAGTAATTCTATTAACACCGCAGGCGATTTGTATGTTTACAGCCTAAATTCAGTTGCTACTACTAAAAATAAACGGCTAAAAAGAACATTCGACTTAATTACTTCCATAATGGTCCTTATTACTTCGCTCATATGGATCTGGATTATCCCTTCATCAATAAAACTAATCAGGAATTTATTTCAGGTTATTAGAAATAAAAAAACATGGATTGGGTATTCCTGCATTACTGAAATAAATCAAGTTCCTTATCTAAAACCAGGAGTTTTTTTTATTTCCGATGCCTATCCTGAAAGTAAAGAGAATCCGGATTTTAAAAAAAGGCTGGATAATGCTTATGCGCAAGACTATAAGATGTCTAATGATTTTATACTTTTAGCCAAATCATTTAAAAACACCTGTACGAATTAAACATTGACTGTTATTTCCAGTTTATAGTTACTATAAATAATTTTGAAAGAACAATAACATATGGCTTATACCGAAGTACGATTACCCGCCCTGGGCGAAGGAATTACCGAGGCGACCATAACCCGGTGGCTTGTTAAAATCGGCGATATGGTAACCACCGAGACCGCACTTGTGGAAATTGCTACTGATAAAGTCGATTCGGAAGTTATTTCACCCATTGAGGGGATGGTTGCCGAAATATTGCTTCCCGAGCAAGCTGTACCTAAGATTGGACAAATTTTGCTGCGAATAGCCACAGAACAGGAAGTAGAATCAGCCTTATTGGAGCCAGTTTCATCGCTCCCATCGGAAATGAAAGAATCCGGTATATCGGAAGAAAACATACTATCGCCCGCAATAGAGACTCCTTCCATAATAAAAGCTGAGCGAAAATTTATTTCCCCTTTTGTTCGGCATCTGGCTTTCTCTGAAGGGATTTCTATCGAAGAACTTTATATGATTAAAGGAACCGGAATAGATGAACGAATGACGAAAGAGGATATTTTAGCATACATATTACAACGACCTAAAAAAAAGTTATCAACAATTTCGAAAGATTTTGAACCACCGCAACCTTTAATTATTATTAATTCTGAACCTCCGATCGTAAATCCCGGAGAAATTGCCATACCCATGGATCGGGTTAGGAAGTTGATTGCCAAAAACATGCTGGAATCGAAACATAAAGCACCACACGTTACTGTTTTTTCGGAAGTTGATATCACCCCTATTGTCCTTTGGCGTAATAAAAACAAAAATATTTTTCAGAAAAAATTTAACGAAAACCTTACATTCACGCCTTTGTTTATCGAGGCCGTAGCCCGGGCTTTAAAAGATTTCCCCGGTATTAATGCATCTGTAAAAGACGAATATATAATTCAAAAAGATAATATCAATATTGGCATGGCAGTAGCTCTGCCAGATGGTAACCTGATTGTTCCGGTTGTAAAAAATGCCAACCAGCTAAATCTATCAGAATTAGCAACTCAGGTGAACGATTTAGCAAAAAGAGCCCGCGACCAAAAGCTAAAACCTATTGAAATACAAGATGGTACATTCACCATTACTAATATTGGCGCATTCGGAAATATCTCTGGCACTCCAATTATCAATCTCCCTCAAGTAGCTATTTTAGCCATTGGAACAATTACCCGAAAACCTGCCGCAATTACCGTTGAAGGTGGCACGGGAATCGGACTTCGCGATATGGTAACTCTCTCTCTTTCATTCGATCACCGTGTTGTGGATGGAGCAATGGGAGGTAGTTTTTTACAACGAATTTGTGAGAATTTAAATTCATTCAACATCAACCGTGATTTTTAACGGAATAATATAAATGAATAGCATCTTGGTCTCAAATTTAGACACTACCATCAAAAGCTTCCAAACCAGTATTTTTCCATTTGCAATAAAATTCTAAATTTGTCTGGTTATTTCATCCCGATTTAATTTTTATTGCATAACTTCTAATGATAAAAATTTACCTGTTCGTACTAATTGCACCCTTTTTGTGCATAATTCCCAGCATTGGGCAAGAAAAATCTTCGCCTCGTGAAATGTTTCTGGAAGCTGAATCTTATTTTTTGTATGAAGAATATTCAGAAGCCTTGCCTATTTATATAAAACTATCCTTAACCTATCCACAGAACGATAATATCAATTACCGGATTGGTCGTTGTTTTCTTAACATCCCTTATGAAAAACATAAATCCATCGAATACCTTGAAAAAGCAATAAAAAACATTAACCCAAATTACAAAGAAGGTAGTTTAAAAGAAACCAAAGCCCCTATTGACGCCCATTTTTACCTGGGAGATGCGTACAGAATTAATAATCAATTAGACAAAGCTATAACAACCTATAAATATTTCAAATCGATTTGCGATTCCAAAATCTATGACCATCTTATTATTGATGATCAGATTCGTTCGTGCGAAAACGCCCGTAAACTCGAAAAATCGCCGGTAGTAGTTGAGTATGATAATTTAGGGAATACCATAAACTCACGTTCATCAGAGACAAACCCAGTTTTGTCGGGCGACGAATCTATTATCGTTTATAATACACAACTTCCTTTCTACACTGCTGTGTATTTTTCTCAAAAAGTTAATGGAAAATGGGAAACTCCTGTAAATATTAATCCCGATTTGGGAGTAGACGAAGATTGTTCGCCTGTTTGTCTCTCCTACGATGGCAAGGAATTAATTCTATACCGGAACAACGAATTTTTGGGCGATTTATATGTTTCGCACTTTGCCAATGGAAAATGGTCGAAAATAAAACGCTTAAACGGAAATATTAATACCCGCTATTGGGAATCGCACGCCTCGCTGTCGAAAGATGGCAAAAAACTTTATTTTACCAGTAACAGAAAAGATTCCTATGGTGGTCTTGATATTTACGTCTCGACCCGAAAAGAAAAGGATAACTGGGAATTGCCTGTAAACATTGGCTCCACAGTAAATTCGCCGCTAAACGAAGAAACACCATTTATAAGTGCCGATGGTCAAAAATTATTTTTCAGTTCCTTTGGCCATAACGGAATTGGTGGATATGACATATTTGTTTCTGAATTAAAAAATGATGGGAGCTGGTCGGAGCCCCAAAATTTAGGCTACCCAATGAATACCACCGATAACGATTTGTTTTTTCAACCGGTCGGAAACGGGAATAATGGATATATCTCACGATTTACAAATACGTCCTTTGGTCGAAGTGATATTTACATGGTTACCATCACCAGCAAGCCAGCCCAACTGGCAGCTGTTAATCAAACACTCGAAAAACCGGTTATCAATACTCCGTCCTCTGATGAGGTAAGAAGCATTGTTAAAACAAATGCGGAACCAAAAACAGAAAAGCTCCTTCTTGCTTCAAATAATCAGGAGGATAGAACTACTGACATTCAGGATCCTAAACCTCAGGACAATGAGCTGAATGACAAGCAGAATGAGCAATCGAAAGCGGATTCTGCCATAGAAACTTCCATCGATGCAAGTTCCGAAATCATACAAAGCGCTGTTACCAAAACAACCCTGAACGAAAACAAATTATCTCCCGGTCAAAAACAGGCCTGGCATAAAATGCTTTACGGGGGAATCGGTATTCTTGCTGTTTTCATTCTATTTATCCTATTTTTGTTATTCAAGTCCCGAAAGCGTAAAAACAAACCATCCGAACAGAAACTCTAAGACTATGAAGAAATTTACTTTGCTGTTAATTCTTTTCACCCTTTCGCAATATTCTTTTTCGCAACTTTCGCAAGAAAAAACTATAGAAAGAATTTTAGAAATTGATGACTATATTCTATCCGAAGACTATAAAGAAGCGCTAGTGGTATTGGCTGAACTTCGCGACAAAGGAATTGAAAATGCCAACCTGAACTTCAAAACCGGTTTTTGTTATTTAAATACTATTTCCGAAAAATCAAAAGCGCTTCCTTTTTTAAAAAAAGCAAGTGAAAAATTTTCATCCTCCTACTCGGCTGAAAATCCTCTGGAAGAAAATGCTCCGGTTGATGCGTTGCTTTATTTAGGAGATGCTTATCGTTTAGATAAAAAAATTGATGAAGCAATTGCTTGTTACAATGATTTCTCAAAAGCTTCGGGGAATACTAATACAAATGCTCAGGCAATTGCTCAGAAACGAATAAAAGAATGCCATGCCAGTAAGGTTATGTTAAAACAGCCTATTGCTATCCGATGGGGAAATCTGGGAGAAACAATAAATCAGGGATTAGGGAATCTAAATCCTGTTCTTTCGGCAGATGGCAAAACCATGATTTTTACCCGAAAGATGAAGTTTTATGATGCCATATATTTTTCGCGGCTCGAAAATGGAGTTTGGACAGAGGCAATTAATATAACCACCAATCTCGGGTCGGATGGCGAATTTTATCCTACCGGATTAAACTCCGGTGGCGATAAACTATTGCTCAGCACATACGATATGTTAAACGGACAGGATATATACGAAAGTACACTGGATGGTTCAAAGTGGTCGAAAGTGAAAAAATTGGATGAAGGGGTTAACAGCAAGTTCCCCGAAATAAACGCGTGTTATTCTCCCG
>Ga0316608_1000239_pt1 | contig 28449 bp, 31 predicted proteins | sample MIS2016152B_MG_FD_207673 | JGI IMG/M metagenome (GOLD analysis project Ga0316608, IMG submission 207673) | Microbial mat bacterial communities from Middle Island sinkhole, Lake Huron, Michigan, United States - MIS.2016.152B | ecosystem: Environmental > Aquatic > Freshwater > Lake > Sediment...
CGATGATAAAAGACTGGGTGAAAAATATTCACGACCTTAAAATTCCATGGCTAAATAATCGAAATTTAAATTTCAGTTTTGCATAAATTTGAGGGTGGTATTTTTATGTAAAAATCCCTGTTTAATTTTTCTGCTATTTTTTCAAGTCTTTCATTTTCTGCATTTTGATTATTTTCATACTTTTGTAGATTGCTTAATTCTCCTTTTCTGTATTTTTCAATGTCTTCCTTTAATTCAAAAAAGAAATCAATCTCATATTTTTGAATTTCAGCAATAAAATCTTTTTGAGAAAGACTTTTAGACTGCTCAGCAGCATCAGGATTCGCTTTTTTTAATAAAAAGTACTTACCATTTCGGTAAACAAAAGATAATGAATTTTCACCTGAATTTGTTACAGGATTTCCTTGGGCTATCATTTGTGCTATGATTTCTGCTGTATTTTGATCAATTCTCATATTATTGTTTTTAATAAGTGAAAAAAATTAAATAATATAGACCAAATGGTTTTATAAACACCAAATTATAAGGAAATAGCAAAATTATTCATAGTTCATTGTTCATTATTCATTACTAATGCTTTTTTATGTGTAATTCAATTAGTTCTTTTGCTATTTCGAATACAAATATAATTATTATTTTATAAGAAATCGTTATATCTACTTCGGCACAATTAAAAAAATCAAAAGTAAATTTTAAAATTAGAATTACCAAAGTAGATCTAACTGTAATTAAAGATAATTCTAATCCATTTATCAATAGAGGATTTATACTATTTTTAACTAATAAAAGAGAAAATTATCATCGAATTAAATAATTGGAAAATTTTGAATAAGCAGCTCATAAAATACACTTATTATCCATCATACGGATTTTAAAATATCCAATTGAATACAAAACCAACAATCAAAATTCCTGTTGCTACAATCCCGACAAATGTTGCGATTAAAGGCATTTTCAAAACTTTTTTCAGAATTATTATTTCCGGTAATGACAATCCGATTGTGGACATCATAAATGCTAATGCTGTGCCTATTGGTACTCCTTTTACAATTAATACGCTAACAATGGGGATTATACCTGCTGCATTTGAATATAAAGGAACACCGATTAAAACTGACAAGGGTACGGAATACCAATTTGCTTTATCCATAACCGAAACCATAAAATTTTCTGGAACAAATCCATGCATTCCTGCACCAATTCCTACTCCAATTATTATGTATATCCATACTTTTCCTACAATTTCTTTTATTGCAGTATATCCTAATTTTATACGGTTTTCAACTGTCAACTTTTCAACAGTTTGAGTGCTTTTTTCAAACCTTGTTTTGTAAACCCAATCTGCAACCCATTTTTCAAGTTTCAATCTTCCGATGATCCAACCCGAAAAAATTGCAATGATTAATCCTGTTGAAATGTAAATCGCTGTAACTTTCCAACCGAACATTCCAAAAAGTAAAATTACTGCAACTTCGTTGATCATTGGTGCTGCAATTAAAAATGAAAATGTAACACCCAAAGGAACACCACTTTCTACAAATCCTAAAAATAATGGAATAGCAGAACAAGAACAAAAAGGTGTTACAATGCCCAATAAACTCGCCAAAATATTTCCTGTAAACAAAGTTTTTCCTTCCAATGCTTTACGTGTGCGTTCAGGGGTAAAATATGTGCGTATGATACCAACAAAGAAAATAATTAAGGTTAGTAACATTAAAACTTTTGGAACTTCGAAAATGAAAAAACGTAAACTTTCTGCGAAATGATTCCCTTTTTCCATATTGAAAACGTTATCGATAAAAAAATCTGCAAAAGGCTGCAAATAGTGGTAAATTATGAACCAAAAAGGTAAAAGAACAAAAAGTATAATTAGTAATTTAAGTTTTAAATTCATCGTTTTGGGTTTTTAGTATTTCATGAAATACTGAAATGATTTTGCGAAAAATAAGATAGATTTAAATCGAAATTTTCAAATTGTAAAATACTTTCTTTTAAAATAAAATGCTAAATTTACCAAAGCAAGCATAACCGGTACTTCAACCAAGGGACCCACAACGGCTGCCAGTGCTTCGCCAGAGTGCATTCCGAAAATTGCAACTGCAACTGCTATAGCCAATTCAAAATTGTTGCTTGCCGCAGTAAATGATAAGGTTACTGTTTGTTTGTAGTTTGCACCTACTTTTTTGCTCATAAAGAATGATACAACAAATTGAATGAGAAAGTATAAAAGCAAAGGTATTGCAATGAGAACAACATCAAGTGGAATTTTAACAATGTATTCGCCTTTTAGCGAAAACATCAAAAAAATTGTGAATAGCAATGCGACTAAAGTAATTGGACTAATTTTGGGAATAAATTTAGTATGATACCATTCTTTGCTTTTTACTCTGGTAAGAACAAAACGTGTTAAAAATCCTGCAATAAAGGGTATTCCAAGATAAATAAATACACTTTCTGTAATTTGGCCAATGGTTATATTTTCTACAATAGAATTTGTAGGAATACCAAACCAAGCAGGCAAAACCGCAATAAAAAAATAAGCGTAAACGGAAAAAAACAATACCTGAAAAATGGAGTTAAAAGCAACCAATCCTGCGCAATATTCTGTATCACCTTTGGCTAAATCATTCCATACGATTACCATAGCAATGCATCTGGCTAAACCGATCATCACAATACCATAAAAATAGGGAAGATTTGCATTATTTACACCTGGAAATAGTTTGAAAAAAATTACTGCAAGTGCAAACATTAAAATGGGTCCGATAATCCAATTTTGAACCAGAGATAAACCTAATACTTTGAAGTTTTTGAACACATCTCCAAGTTCTTCGTATTTTACTTTTGCAAGTGGAGGATACATCATTAGTATTAAACCAATTGCAATTGGAATATTGGTTGTGCTTTCGGGGCTTGGCTTCAAACTGTCCCAAAATTTTGCAATTCCAGGAAATAACCAACCCGAAAAAATTCCGATAAACATGGCAAGGAAAATCCACAATGTCAAATATCTATCTAAAAATTTCAATCTTTTATTTGATGGCAAAATTTTATAATTTGAAAATTAGTATATTCGTATATTCGTATATTTGAAACTCGTGAATGATAAAAATTAAAATTTGTATTTCATAAATCTAAATTACTAAATTATAATATTTTAATATGTACATCATTAACTCTTATTTTCAAGATTTCAGGTTCAGATAAAACTTATGAAATTCTGTTTTGATTTCGTCCCGAACTCTGCGAAACTCACTCATGATAAAATCATCCGTTCCTGTTGCTTCCGATGGGTCTTCAAAACCTATATGTAATCGATTTTTAACTGTTCCAAAAAATGCAGGACATGTTTCATTCGCTCCACCACAAACTGTGATAACATAATCCCATGTTTCTTTCAAATAATGTTCAACATGCGTAGGCGTGTGTGTACTTATGTCAATTCGGAGTTCTTGCATTACTTGTACTGCTTTTGCATTAATTTGCTTCGCAGGTTCCGTACCTGCTGAAAAAACTTGCAAATTTTTGTCAAATGATTCTAAAAATCCATGTGCCATTTGACTACGGCAACTGTTGCCTGTGCATAAGATTAAAATTTTCATATTTTAAATTTTTAGTTATTGAATATAAAATATATACACATAATACAAACCAACAAGAATAAATATGATAGCAACTATGCGGTTAAACCACTTTTGAAAAGTTTGCATTTTTTTATAAAAACTTCCGATACTCGAAACACTGAAAGCCAACAAGTAAGCAATTATTATTACAGGTAAACCCGTTGCAATTGCAAAAAATACAGGTAAATACAAACCAGTTGGACTTGAAATTGTCATTGGAATTAACATCCCGAAATATAAAACTCCACTATAAGGACAAAATGCCAATGCAAACACAATTCCAAGGAATAAGGCACTTAGCCAACTTCCTTTTTTCGTCACAGATTGCATTTTTTCAGTTAATTTACCAAACGAAGGGAATTTTATTTTAATAATGTCCAACATCAAAACACCTATAATAATTAGTAAGGGACCTAAAAATTTTTCTCCCCCTGATGAAAATAATTTTGAGATTTCAAATTTACTTGCACCGAAAAAAAGAATTAAACCTAATAATGTATAACTTATTGCTCTGCCAAGTGTATAAATCAAACCGTTAAAAAAAATTTTCCTTTTATTTTCTATATCCTTGCTTATATAAGCAATAGCTGTAATGTTCGTGGCCAATGGACATGGACTGATGGCTGTCATCAGCCCCAAAATAAAAGCATAAAATATTGGCGTTTGTGTATTGTCCAACAAATTTTGAAGAAATTCCATGAATTAATTTTCAATTTTAGTTTTCAGGATTTCAGTAAATGCTGTTTTATCTTTGTTAAAACCAAAAGTTTTTACTTCGGGCGAGATATCCACGAATTTAATAAATTTACCTTTTTTGTCGTATTTTTCAATAACAACGGTCTGTGATTTAGCATTATAATTCGAAACTAAATCGACATTTACCGGATCCGAAATTTTAATCACTTCAAAGCTTACATCTTTGCTGAAATTTTCGGAAACGATAATTGAAATATCGTTTTGTAAACTATTACAAGCCTTTGCCATACAACAAGATAAATCTGATTTAAAATACAATACTTTTGTTGTTTGTGAATAAACCAATGCTTTTGTTAAAAGCAAGATTGATGCGAAAAAAAGGATCTTTTTCATAATGAATAATTTTTTAGTTTGTTAATATTTTATTGATTTCTGTTTTTAAAAGGTCTTTATATTTATCGGCTTGGTTTTTGGCATATTTGAATGCCGTTTCTGTAAAATCGCTTACTTCATCCTTTCCATTTTGATGATGGATTAAAAGCAAAGAGGAAAAACTTATCTGAAATTTTTCTGTTAATGCATTGTTTTCAGCTTCATCAATATTGAGGGATCTGAAAGTAACTTCTCCTTTTTCTAATTGAGGTTTAAAACTTTCATTTAACAAACTCTTAGCATTGTTTTCTACCGCATTACAAGTAATACAACGATTTGTTGCGTGAAAATAAATAATTTCGAGTTTGGCATTTGAATTTTTATCCACATTTAAATTTTCAGTTTTATTATTTGCAGATTGTTTGTTTGAATTATTATTACAAGAGATTGCAAATATCAAACTTAAAACGAAAAAAACATTTAATAGTTTTTGCATAGAATTAAAATTTAAGTTGTTAACCATTTTTGTATTTCATTAATTAAAAAAATTATTCTAAAAACAGTTCTTTGAAAAGCAATTTTGCAGTTTGCCAATTTTCTCTGTTTATACAATATTTAATATAAGGTAATTCTGTTGTTCCTTGAATTAATCCAGAAAGTTTTAATTCCTTTAAATGCAGCGAAAGAGCTGACCTGCTTATTGGCAATTCGTCAACTAAATCGCCACTATAACAACAAGAATTCATTTTTGATAGTTTTTCTAAAATAAGAACCCGTGCTGGATGACTCATGGCTTTCGCAAAATTTGCTATTTGCAATTGCTTTTCTGAATACTCTTCTGCTTTACCCATTGATTGATTTGTCTATGTAATTTTTGATTTCTGATTTTGAAGGAACTCGACCACTAAAAAGTACTTTTTCATTTACCACCAAAGCGGGTGTCATCATTACCCCATAAGTCATAATTTGCGTGATGTCTTCAACTTTTTGTATATCAGCGTCAAAATTATTTTCTATCACGACTTCTCTTGTAACTTTTTCAAGATTTTTGCATTTTGTACATCCAGTTCCTAATATTTTTATATTGATAATCATATATTTAATAAATTTAGTAAATCATTTTAATATTTCACGAACTTATGAAATGATTTTCCAATTTCCAAATTTTTTTTGTTAATTTTTAAAAAACATCAAAGATTTATATTTATATGCGTTGTTTTGCTGAATAAATTTTGCTGCAAATTATTTGGGTATATTTCAGGTAATAAGCTTCTATGCATATTTTGTGTAGGTAAGAATTCTGCTCTGAAGTTCTGAGGATGATACATATTCAGGAAATTCATGCCTTTTTTTATCCGAAAAGCCAATATTTTTGGCATTGATTTTGACTTTCAACAAACTTGAAAAATACGAACAAATTTGAAAATATCTAACTTCAAAACAATGAATTATCGAATGTTCTTCTTCCTTTTGGTATTTTTTCCTCTTTTATCTTTTTCAAACATAGTAACAGGCATTTTAAAAAAAGGGAATAAACCTTTTGTAAATGAAAAAATCAGCATAGTGACCAATTCATTTGGTTATACAGAACTAAATACTGAAAAAACTGATAAGTTTGGAAAATTCAAATTCAAATTTGAAAGTTATATGTCAGGAGTAGTTTCAATAAAGACTTCATTCTCTTCCCTCTTTTTTTATATGGCAAGTCATGATAGTCTTTATGTAGAATTAATTATACCTACAGAAACTGAAATACAAGAATATTACAATGCTGATGAAAAATTTCTACGCAAATTTTCCGGCAATAATTCACAAATAACCCAAGACCTTTATGAATACTCAAGTTTCACTGGAAGGCATTACGGTGATTTATATGGACGAATGGTCGAAAATTCAAAAGAGTCTATTCCAATAGTAAATGAAATATACCGGGATGCTTGTAACAAAGTTGATATATGTACAAATAATTTTTTAAGGTCGCATTCTGTTTCTAATGAAGCAAAAAGGTTAATATTATACGATTCCAAATGGTTTAAATATAGTTTAAATTTTGCGGTTGATAATGATAGTTTTAAAATTTTGCAGGATACTTTGATGCCACCTGTATTGGAATCAGATGAAGCTTTGGGTTCAACTCATTTTAAAGACTTTCTGGATTATTTATTCATCAATTATTTCACGCCGAAATTAAACCCCCATATTAAATCCAAAGATTCCGCTTACATAGAGGCGATTCATTATTATTCCCCCAGCAGTATGAAAAACTATTTGTTGGTGCATTATTTGGCATACCAACAGGGTTCAAGAACTTTGGCACGAAACATTCTTGTTTCTGATTTTTGTTTGAAGTACATAGATCAGCCAAATGAAAGAAGATTTGTTGAATATTTAGTTGAAAAACTGAAAGAAAAAAACAAAATGTATTTAGCTTCAAATTATTTGAAAGATGTTGATAAAAAAGGCAATGAATCGATTGAAAAATTGCTCTATGCTACTATTCAAAAAAATAAAAATAAGGTCATTTACATTGATTTTTGGGGGCTTGGATGTTCTGGTTGTATTAAAGGTTTGGCTAGTTCTATTGAATTAAGAGAAAAATTTAAAAATGAGGATGTTGCATTCGTATATTTTGCAACAAAAGGGGATGAAGTTGCCATTAATCAAACGATAGAAAAATATCAAATTTCCAATTTGAATTTTATGATTAGCATAGAACAAAAAGAATCTGCAAATATATTTCTCAATCTATTTGGAAACCCCAATTATATACTTATCGACCGAAAAGGAAACATCGTAAATTGTGCGGCAAAAAGTCCATCTGACCCGTTATTAATAAACGATATTCAAGCCTTGATTTTAGAAAATTAATCTCTATTTGAAATAAGTGATGAAAAAGTTAAATTTATTTTGTGCATTACTGCTATTGAGTTGTATTCATACCTATATTTTTGCTCAGGATACAACGAGCAGCGTTTTTGGAAAAAAAGACGATTTTATATTCAGCTTTAAAGGTGATATTTATTTCTTGCCTCGGCGCACAACCAAACTTCCAGACTTTACAAAACTCAATCCTGTGGGATCAATTTATACAAATATAATCAATGTGCCAAACCAAAGCTTTACACTCGGTTTTCCCGGTGTAACTGATCGTTTCGAAGATTTTGCCATTGATTATAAAGCAATTTTCTTTATAAAAGAACCGACCCTATACCAGTTCACGCTTTCATCAGACGATGGCTCTAAACTCTTTATCGATGATAGCCTTATCATTAGCAATGATTATCAGCATGTTGAAATTTTCAAGGGTGGGTCTGTTAAGCTTAAAAAAGGCCGACATAAGATTGTAGTGCAATATTATCAAGGTCCTCGAGATTATGTGGCTTTACGATTGTTTGTTAAAAAGGTCGATCAAAAGAATTTTACAATTTTCAAATTGGAAGATTTTACACCTGTAAAAATCACAGAGAAAGATAAAACAATTCAAATTAGCTTAGACGATCTCATTTGTTTCGATTACAACAAAAGCGATTTAAAAAGCGATGCCATAGATATATTGACAGAAATTAAAAAGTACATTCTTGACAAGTACAACATTAGCAATATTCAGGTAGAAGGTCATACCGATGATAAAGGAACAGATGCTTACAACCTAACTCTTTCGCACAATCGTGCCAATGCTGTGAAAAACTGGATGGTTAGCAATGGATTGAACGCAGACAATATCATCGTTAAAGGATATGGTGAAACGCGTCCGGCATACCCAAACGATACAGATGAAAACAGAGCCAAAAACAGAAGAACGGAAATTATTATTGAAAGGTAAAACAGAAATTGGAGGAATATATTCGTTTCTCCATCAAAAAATCTATTCAAACTTCATAAGCCAGGAAAGCTGAATTATAACAATAAAAATAACAATAAATTAATATTTTATTGATTTATTAATCATAAATTAGAAGTACCTTGCCGCATAAAATACAAAATACGAATTATTAATTTCAATTATCGAAAAATGAAAACTACAGCATCAATTTTTTCAATTCTATTTATGGCCGTGTTATTTTTTTGTGCTTCATGCAAAAAAGATGATGTAGAACCGGCTAATTGGGTCGCATCCTATACAAATATTGTTTTGGGTGATCAAAATAATAGTACAAATGGACATTTTCTTAAGTCACAAACTGGTGAAATTATCAACTTTCAAAATGCTTTGACAGAGCAAAAAAATTTGGTAATGTTATTTTTTACTGAATCAGGGGGAGCAAATAGTTTTTTGACATTTCCAGCCAATGGAACTGAAGCATCAACTTTTGGAACTACAGATAATCAGTTATTTACAAACAGTCAAGGTGGAATTAATTTATGGGATCAAGCCTTCTTAAATTCAGGTATGATTCATGATGGTGTTTCTATGACCACCACGGAATTTGACGCACTTTATGCCTCGAAAGACTGGACCAAATTTAATAATACCTATAAAGACAAAAATAGTGGCAATGAAAACTTAGCATTTAAACTGCACTATACATTGAATCCTAAAGTCGGAGATGTATATCTTTTGCAATTTAATGGTACTGTTAGGGCTATTATTTGTATCCGCAATGTTTTAACAAGTGGATCAAGTGGGGGAAATATCAGGTTTGATATGATCGTTGAGGGACGCGACATTTATACAAACAATTCAAATGCAAAATTGATTCAGCCTCTCCAAAAATAAAATTTTAGAATATTAAAATAGCACAAATTTGTTTTAAAAACTACAAAAAATAATTATAAAAGGTCGTGCAAAGTAAATCCTGAAGAATTTTACACGACCTTTATAGCAAGCCATAATTTTGCAGTTTTAAATCACTTCCAACAATAATCTTTGTTAAATAAATTTGAAAACATGTCAAATCGTATTTTGGTTTTTTACCAAAGTATTTAAATTTGGAAATTATTTCATAACTATTTTAATGTTTACAAAAGTGTTCAACATTTTCCTTATGATGTTCTTCATGTTCTTTGCAACTTTCGCCACTATCTAAGACCAAACCGGCAAGATATTGTTTTACAACATCATTTAAACTTCCAGAGCAACCTCTAATCACTTCAATTCCCGCACTATTTAGTACATCAATAGCTCCGCCACCAATTCCGCCCGCAAGCATAAGTGTTACATTTTGACTTTTTAGCCAGCCTGCTATATTCGACTTACAACCGCAACCTGCTTCCGCTTTAATGGTTTGTACATCAATTATTTGATTGGTTTCGGAAATAGTGTAAATTGCATAAAATTCGCAATGTCCAAAGTGTTCATCGATTTGGCCTGCACTTGTCAAAGGTGATGCTATTTTTTTCATTTCTTTTTTCTTTTTAGTGTATTTGTATATAATTTCTCAATCAGTTTTATTATTCGTTTTCTGAAATTATCCAGAATGGCTGTGCCTTGCTGAAAAATGTAAAAACTACCTCTGTCTGTTGGAATAGCCATTCTGTTAAACAATGGAATTTGCGACAATAACGCAAAGTTGTACTTCTTTTAAACAATGTAATTATTCTAATAGCCATTTTTTTGCATCAGCTTCAATATCAAAATATTTAATGGCAAATGTGGACGCATTATTTTCTTCAAGTGTTTGTTCTATTGATAATTGAGATAATATTTCATTACTAACTAAAAAGGCAATTTTTGTAATTCCTGCACTGATAAGTTTTGGAAAAATTGTGCTATTTGTCCAATCCTGCATACCAATTGTTATTGTGTATAGGAAATTAACCGATATAATTAAATGATACTTGGGCTTGTGCAGAATAGCCAATTCTGCAAATTTGAGCATATCTGTTTTATATTGCTCATCGGTCATTTCTTCTGTGGTTTTAAACCATTCATTGATAATTACCAAATTGTTATCGCTAAGCGATATTTCAACAAATTTACTGTGATAGAGTTTCATGTTTTAAAATTATAAAGTTAAACAATAGAGGATATTACTATAAATTTTGGTAAATTTAATAATCAAGCGTAAGAATTCTGCCTTTTGTGAAGTTGAAAAAGACTTCTTTTTCAGCGATTTTTACACCAGGAATTAAATCATCTACAGTTTTTCCTGCTGCTTTCATACAACCAGGACAAGCCATAACTTTTATATTTTTATCAATAAGTACTTTAAGAGATTCATGAGCAGAGGGAAATGTGGGATAGGTGACGTCTTTAGAATCCTTAAGAACCAATTCAATTCCTTTTATATCGAGGTAAACAGCTACGTCCTTATCCATGGCCATCATTGTTGCCATTTTGAGGGGCATAACAGCTCGATGAGGGTCGTCGGAACTATGTGTTATGTGGATAAACACACCATCACGAATACTGTCTTTGACTTGAACCTTATCGTCATGTTTTGACTGATTTTGGTTTTGACTACTGTTATTTGTACAGGCAGTAACTATACTTACAAATAAAACTAAGAAAAAAAGATTATTTTTCATTTTTGTTGTTTTAAAAATTTAACATAATAACTATTTAACTATAAAGATAATAAAGGATTGTGTTTAAAAAAACGATCCTTAACAATGAAAGTTGTAAAATCCATATTTAAATTCCGTTGCAATAAAATATCGTGTCCCAAACAAATTCCTATGATAAGCGTTAAATCAACTTTTTCGGAATTTAGATGCTGAGCTTGTCCGATCGGATTGCACGAAACTTTATGAATACAGCTTGTTGCATTTACTTCACTTTGTTTCAAACCTCCCAAACTGCACGAAACGGATGAAACTGAAAAACCTTTTTCTGAAAATTTGTTTTGTATTATTTTGGCATATTTTTCCATACTATAACAGTAAGCAAGACCAATTTTCTTATAATTCATTGTTTTGGCAAATTCCAAAATTTCTTCAATTCGTGAAAGTGTTCCTGCACGCCCATCGTCTACCAATTGTGCCGAAGCTTGCACTATTTCACTATTAGAAATATCCTGATATTGATGAATTATTTCCTCTTTATTAAAACTTTCTCTACCACAAGAGTTTTGTTGCTTTCTGCAAACCTTATCATTGCAATCAGTGCAGTTCATTATTACAAATTAAAATTATTGTTTAATACTATGATTTTCATTGTTTGCCTCATAAGTGTGTTTAAAGTAATCACAATCGTTCGTGTTATCAAATTGCACACCTAATTCCTTTGCTTTTTGTTCAGAAAACTCTTCAATGTTTTTATAAAAAGCCGTTCCGCCAGTAACTTCAAAAATACTTTTTAATTCAGCAAGTACAGTTTCTGGTATATTACGCATAGCCCCACCACTTTCTCCTTTATAATTAGCACCGCATTTCGCATAAACTTTTTTTGCATTTTGTCTCACCCAATCCCAAACGGGACCTTGCTCTGGATGCATTTCTGTGGTTATTCTATCCACATGCATGCAATAACCGCTTCGCAAAATTTCTTCACCTATTGTTCGTTTAATCGCCAATGATTGACGACCTTTTTCACTCTCAACAAAATATCCCAATTGGTGAGATAAATGCCTTAATGCTTGAATAATATAACCAGGTGTATTGTTTTTTGGGCATCGCGTTTTGCACGATAAACATTCGCCGCAATACCAAATTGTATTACTTTTTAAAAGTGCCTCAATTTTTTCATTATTGCGGGTTTGAACTGTGGTGGCTATCCACCTGGGGTCATATTGATAAAATTGTGCAGCAGGACAAATCGCAGTACATGTGCCACAATTAATACAAGCATGTAAACCATCAATAAATCGAACATCTTGTTTTAAAAGTAAATATAAATCGGGTTTATTCATTTCTATGTAGATTTAAATTTATCAGTTCATCTGTTCCGTAGCGTTTGCAACTAGCACATTTTACGTGATTTTCAATACCTTCAAATAATTTGAAACATTTTTTGCATTTATACCAATCTTTTTCAAGTTCGAAATTTCCACCTTCAATAAATATTGATCTTCCTTCAACAAAGGCTTGCGCTATTTTTAGTAACGCATTATTGTAAATTCTCGTTAGGGTAGGACGTGAAACCTCCATGCTTTCGGCTGCGTCATCCTGCGAAAGATTGTCATAATTAACTAACTTTATTGTTTCGTATTCATCGTATTGCAATACGATTTTTTCAGAATCGCAAACTGCTATTCCAAAAGGTTTAAAACCATGCATTTTTGGCGGATTACATACTTTTCTGCTTTTTTGTGGACGGGGCATTTCTATAAATTTAAATGAATTTACCATCTTTGGAAATATCAATAATAGTAAATAATCAGTGCTTGATGCTAAAAATTATTTAACAAAGATAATGAACATACGTTCAATATACAAATTTTTTACCATATATTTGCAAAATATTTGAACACAGGTTCATTATTAAATAATTAAAGTAAAGATAATTAATTGGAAATGATAGAGCGAATAAAAAATTCAGAAACCAGGCAGTTTAAAGTAATCTTTCCAAATACTTTGAATGCTCATGAAACATTGTTTGGTGGAACGGCTATGCAATGGATGGACGAAGTGGCATATATAACAGCAACACGTTTTACCAAAATGAAAATGGTTACAATCTCAACCGACAAAATGCAGTTTAAGAATGCAATAAAATCTGGCACCATAGCAGAAATAATAGGTAAGGTTATAAAAGTAGGAAATTTAAAACTTGATATCCAGGTTGAAATATGGGTTGAGGAAATGTTTTCAGATATTCGTTTCAAGGCTGTTAATGCAATATTTACTTTTGCTGCCATTGATGGAAATCACAAACCTATTAAAATGGAATTCATTTAGTTTACCAGCCAACCATAACTATAAACAAATACAAAAGTAAAGTTGGTGTAAAGAGCGGCCTTAGGGATATGCTGCGAACGGCGCATTTGTCTCAGAGTGAAAGCGCAGTAGAGGAACTTAGCTAACGAAGGTACAGGGGTTTGAAAAACCTTTCCCAGACAGATTCTCGGGGGAGGCAAGTTGCTCGATTATAGTTTTGTGGTTTATGTACCTATATGTCCATTATATAAATCGGAAATTGGAGAAATCAAATCGTAATCATTCCAGTTTAAATTTCTATCAGTCAATGAAAAGCTATAGAATTAATTTTCGTCCAAATATTTCTTAATGGATGCCTAGCTCAAATGATTGATGCCCAAAAAAAAACGTTAGCCAGTTTCCATATCAGCTAACGTTTGTTTTTATTTAATGTTCATTACTTTTCCTTTACTAAGGAATACTGTTATTGTGCGTAAACAAATTTAATTCTATCCATTTGATGTCCATTCGTAACACCCAAGAAATAAACACCATTTGTAAGATCAGAAACATTCAATTGAAATGTATTTTGAACACTTTGCTGTGCATCGAATTCATATTGTTTGATTTTTCTTGCAAATACATCGTAAATTTCGATTTCTACCTTGCCGGAACGAGGACTGGCATAATGCACAGTGAGAGTTTGTTTCACAGGAACGGGATATACAAGTAGGTTTTCCATTGTTTTAGAAATATCAGGAGTCCCCAAGCCTATCACTTCATAACAATTGATAGAGGATTCGCCTGTGATCGGATCGCTAATTGTGAGGCAAACCTGATATGTTCCTCCCTCTTCATATTCATGGGTAGGGGTTAAGGTTGTTGAATCTATTGTTCCGTCGCCAAAATCCCAAGTGGCCTTCGCCGGGTCACCAAATGCACCACCAATAAAATCGACAGGGTATCCGCTCGCTTTAAAATGACTTGTTGTTCCACAAAGCAATCCTGGACTAATTACTTTCACACAGTCATCATTGCATTGTGCGTTTACATTGGCCATCTTTGATTTTGTATAGGTTTTGTTTGTTGTAGGGTCAAACACACAAAGCGTAACCATGTAGAGTCCGGGTTCTGCATAAGTATGCCAATCAACAACACCATTGGCTGTTTGTCCATCGCCAAAATCCCAATATAATGAACCTCTTTTGAGTCCTTTTCCTGTTTTGATATATAAATTGTTTCCGGTATTGCTCAAGCATAGATCAAAATCCACAAGCACAGATCCCTCTTCTACACCAGGCACTTCAACCGGTTTGCAGCTCAAGTTCGAAATACCATGTGGGTTCAATACTTTCAAACAAACATTGTATATTCCGGCTGTTGTGAATGTCACAGAAGGGCTTTCCAAGCTGGAGTAAGTGCCGTTGCCAAAATTCCAATAATATTGAAGATTATTTCCCACTGAGTTGCTAAAGAAATTCACTTGCATATTTGCACTATCAACCGTATAAAGAAAATCTGCCTCGCAGTCGCGGAGAGAATTTTCACCGATCGAAATATTTTTCACAATTTTACTCATACATTCATTTGCAATATCATAACTTATAAAGGCTATAGGATATATTCCATCATGTGGAAAATACATGCTGGGATTCAAATCGGTGCTTGCTTTTCCGTTTCCAAAATTCCAATATACATACGAAAAACCTCCCTGAGCATTGGCTTGGAAAGAAACAATGCTATCCTGAGGATCATATTTGTAATTAAAATCGGCTTTGCAGTCAATACTGTCAACGGTAATATTGAGGCTATATCTGTCTTTTTTTCCATAACCCACTACATTCAGGCTAACCGTGTATGAACCACCTGCATCATAACTATGCGTTGGATTTGCTTTGTTGGAAGCAGAACCATCCCCAAAGTCCCAGAGATAGGTTAATCCGGATAAATTGGAGTTGGATTGAAAATAAATAATTTTACCGTCGGGATAAATATCGAAGCGAGCATTGCACAAATGTAGGTTTCCTTTGACAATTCTTTTTGTTTTTGATGTAATGCATCCATTGGTATGTTCTGCTGTAAGAGTAATGTCATACACGCCATCGTCAAAATCACTTCCGCTTATGCTTGTTCCCTCAAAAGTTTGACCATTGCCCAAATCCCAGTAAGCTGAAACAATGTCATAACCATCTGCACCCAAAACATTATCATCGAAATGAAATTCAGGATTACAGTCGCCATTCATGGATGTGTTTACGTACAATTCTGTGTTCCAGATGCAATCATTTTTTTTAACATAGATTTTTGCCTGATATGCTTTGTCTGCTTGATACGTACGTACATAAGAAGGATCTGGGCTTACCTTTAGTTTGCTTCCATCTCCAAAATCGTAGGTTGTGAGTGGTTCGGGTGTTCCACTATTTTGAAAAGTAACATCAGATCCGCTTATCATAGAAACATAATAGTTGGCATCGGGTGCTCCTACGGTGAACCTTCGCTCATCAAAATTTAATCTGTTCTCTTCAAACCGTAAATAAAAATCGGCATTTACTGAAGTGTGGATTAGTGCAATTCCATTGGGGTAAGCTTCCGACCATGCCGCATTATCCAATGAAATCCAGTGTCCGTTTGCTTTGGGACCTTCAACAAAAAAGTCTGGTTTACAAACAACCATGGAAGAAGCTGGCAAATATGTACTTCCATATTGACTAAAATATTCATAAGCCCCCATATCAGAAGTTAGGTTGTTTCTTGGCAGGCCATCCAAGTCTTTGTCATATCCTGTTATTGTTGTGTCTAAACCTGCATTTATGGTTTGCGATGTCTTTTTGAGCCTGTAATCAAAAGTTTCAAAAGGCATGTTTGTTGTTCCTGCTTCAAAGTTTGGGTTTAAAAATTCAGGCGAGCCAATTTTTTCGCCTGTAATAAGCTGCATTCCACTTATCCTTGCAGGATCTCGAATGAGGCTATTTAGGATTTTCAAGTTCTTGGATGTGTTTGCATTTTGAATAAAAGAAACAAGACCAGCATAATTATCATATAAGATGGAATTACGTATATAGGCTTCAGAGCTTGCATCTATATAAATTTGAGGCCCATCGTCCAAGCTTAAATTGTTTGTGAAGGTTGTATGTGTGAGAAATATTTTTGAAGTGTTTGTAAGTGAAATTATAGTTCCAAGCCCATATCCTTCATTTTGCCCGATAAATGAACCAGCCAGATGAATAGTGGATTGCTTACTTGCAATAGCACCGCCGGTTAAAGCAGAGGCATTGTTGAGTAGGTTGATATTGATCATATTAACTGTTGAAGAATTTGCAAACACGGCTCCTCCCTTCTGGGAAGTATGGTTGCTTTCAAAACGACAATTTTTTAGATTCACACTACTGCTATTGGTTACATAAATAGCTCCCCCGTCGGTGGATTTGAGAAAATAGCTAAAATAGCTAAACACAAAAGAAGCGTTTGCACTTGCATTGATCTCTAATCCGGCACCTCTACTTGCCATTGCTGTATCTAAGGATGTGAATATCACAGGACTATTTATAGTTCCATTCACAAGAATAGTTCCCTGTATGGTCATTTTGGCTCCTGATTTGAATTTTATATGAGTTCCCGGTTCTATCGTTAGCGTGGTTCCTGAAGTTACATATACAGTATTTTGAATATGAATTTCTTGGGTACTATTCCAAACACCGGAGACGGTTTGATTATCATATACTACCTGCGCATTGGTTGTGCTTTGCAATAGCAAAAACATCGTAAAAATAAACCCAAACCTGATTGATTTGTAAAAATATATCATTTTCATCTCATTTGAATATTGGTAAAACAATTTAATTCACGAAAAATTCTAAACAAAAGGATTTTTGAAAAACTCATACACTTATCCCGTGTATTTTGGATTTTCAAAAGATTCAATTCACTCTCGTTGTCGGGTATAAGTTAAACTAAAAATAAAAGACTTTATTGTCTTAAATTGTTTAAAGATTTTACGTTTCTTGTTCTTTCGTTTTGGTAAAAAATACAGAATTAAATCATGCTTCCAGATCCAAAATCAAAGCGTTCAATTGAAGTTACTTTACAGGTGTAGTTATCAAAGAGAATGGATCTGGTAATTCCTGAAAACATAAGGTCGTTATTAAATTATTCATATTATGCGACCTTTTGATCAAAGCAAAAAGTGAGGAAAAAATATTATTTCTGAATATTTCATAATTTTGTCTCTAAGATATTAATTCGGAATGTACACTTTTAAGAAAAAAATACGTTCATATTTTGGAACAAAACTTGTTGAATTAATTTGTAGTTAAATTTATAACCCATGAAGTTCAGATTATTCTTACTTTTTTTATTCTTGTTTTCTGTAAGAAGTAGCATTGCGCAAGTAGATACCATGATAAATGGATTAAAGGGATATCTTTTGCAAAGCGAAAAGATAGATGGTTTGCTTGTTCCTCATGTGAATCTGCGGCAGGTTACCATATACCCTCCAAGGGTTTTTCATAGTAAGCGTGAAGAAAAGCGCTATAATAGATTGGTTTATAATGTAAAAAAAGTTTATCCTTACTCCATCATTGTAAAAAATAAAATTTACGAAATCAACAAGGAACTTGCCTACATCGATAGTCGTGGTGAGAAGAAAGACTATATTAATGTGATGGAGGATAAACTCAAAGATGAGTTTGAAGGTCAGCTTCGAGAAATGACCTATACGCAAGGGCGCATATTGATTAAGCTTATCAATCGCGAAACTGGCGAAACTACTTATGAAATTGTGAAAAAGCTCAAAGGGTCACTATCTGCTTTTTTCTGGCAGTCAGTTGCACTTATTTTTAGTTCAAGCCTTAAATATGAGTACGATGCAGAAGGAGACGATGTGCTCATTGAGGAAATTGTGGTTAGGATAGAAAATGGGCAACTATAGTGTATTGAAAATCAATCACTGTATTCGATTATTCTATAAATATCACCAAAGTATAAGTTCTAATTTGTTCTCTGCTTTGTAATGAACCTGAAGTTGAATTTACTTATCAAAAAAGCTTTATTGATAACATTTTAATAAAATTATCCCATCACTTAAACCAAAAATCAAGATAATTGTATATATTAGCGACTTAAAATATTTATAAAGACTTAGGCTGTTATTCTTATTGTATATAGATAAAAAAATCTGAATAAATTTGCCAGCAAAAACGCTAATTCTGTTGCAATAAATGGATCGAAATGGGAAAAGTTCTGTCGATACTCAATAACAAAGGTGGTACAGGAAAAACCACCACCGTATTAAATCTGGGTGCAGCCTTATCAAAAGAGGGGCGCAAAGTCTTGATGATAGATCTCGATAGTCAATGCAATTTGAGCACTTCTGTAGGAATAAGAGGCGCCACTTTTCATATTGGTACTTACCTTCTGAACCAAAGTTCAAAGGAGCAAACCATTGTGCCCGCCGAGCATTACGATTTTATACCTTCCTCCGACAATCTGCTTGATTTTGAAATGAAAATCAATGCTGAACCTGGTAGGGAGTACATTTTGAAAGAAAGTATTGAAAATTTATCAGAACAGTACGATTTCACTCTGATTGATTGTCCTCCCAGTTTGGGCACAATTTCAATAAACGCCTTGGTAGCGTCCGATTTGTATTTGGTACCCATGCAAGCAGAAAATTTTGCTTTTATAGGTTTAGACCGCATTTTGCAAGTTGCAGAAAAAGTTAAAAAACGCATGAATGCAAAATTAGAAATGGCTGGTATCGTCTTTGTAAAAATGTCGCATCGAACAAAATTCAGTCAGGCTGTCATGTCCAATATTGAAAATAATGAGGAATTAAAAAAGAAAGTATTCAAAACCATCATTCGTCAGGATATTTCCCTGATGGAATCATCTGCATTTAGCAAAAACGTGTATCAATATGCGCCCAAAGGAAGAGGAGCAGCAGATTATACATCTTTAGCAAAAGAAATATTAAAGAAATATGGCAAAAACAAGTAAACAAGTAGCTGATTTTCAACAAGCATTACTTTCAAATACAAAAGTGATTGGAGATAATGAGGGCAAGAAAAAAAGTATTCAAACAACAAAGAAAGCCAAGGATACCGGCCAAATTGAGATTGAAAAAGCGATACAAGATAAATTTGCTGCCCTTGCAAAACGTCATGAATTTGAAATGAATGAACTGGCAAATCTTGCCCTTGAGCATTTTATTCAAATTGAAAATATCGTTTTCCCGAGTACTGACAAATAGTTTTTTCTCTCATGTTGGATATATTCAAAAAAAAGCAGGAGATAAAGTTATATGCGCTAAGCAATTCTGGTTCTATTTACTTGGAATGGTTACTTGAAAAAAATCTTAAAATAGAGTTGAACAGAGGAATTGAATTGGGTTCTAAAAGAAGGATAGCCCCCAGTGAGGATGAAATCTCTGAGCAATTAAATTCGCAGATTCTTTTTATTTGCCTTGTGAAAAATCCTTACACTTGGTTATTATCCATGCATCGACGTCCAAAGGGTTATGATGCCCTGAAAGAATTAAAATTCAAGGAGTTCATAAGGTATTCTATGGGTGATTATCGCAATGCAATGGAAATGTGGAATCAAAAAGTGAATTCGTATTTGCGTTTTGCTACTTACGCAAAAAACATTGCTTTGATCAAATACGAAGAACTTTTACAAAATCCTCAGGTGGTTTTGGAGAAATTGAGTGTAGATTATGAAATAAAGAAAAAAATTTCTTGGTTTTCGAATACCAATCAATATATCAGTTCCAGCAAAGGGGTATTGAAACAAAAATTTCATGCAGATTATTATTTGAGAGATGAATGGATCAGAGATCTCAATACCGAAAACCTTCAATTCATCAATAAATTTTTGGATGAAAAACCCTTAGATGCTTTATCCTACAAATTACTAAAATAGTAGGCATAATAATTGTTTGAAAATCTGTAAAAAACTTAAATGGGACGCATTGTAGTTAATCTTGATTCGAGGCGCAATACTGTATCACTTGAAAAAGCGCAGGGAATACGGTCGGTTCAGATTTTGGTCATTGAACCGAGGCGGGATCTTGATTTTCGAAAAGAGCGTACCTTAAGAATCAAAGTAGAACAAGATGGTCGGGTAATGCTAGATGAATCAATTTCCACCTACGTGAAAAGCAAATTGAAAAAACGAAGAACAGCCAAATTTGAAGATAGCGAAACCTATTCCAATTTTGATGTAGTGGTGATAACGGTATATGACTTAAATGAGGATTTTAAGTTTGCTGTTGATGTTTTGTTGAGTATAAGCTAAATCCTGTTACGATATTTGAAGGTCGAATCTAAGCTTGTCAATTTGTTCGTCGTTTAGTTGTGTTATTTTTTTAATCAAATCATTTGATAAACCTGCTTTTATTGCATTACTAGCTGCATTATATATTCCTTGTTCTATTCCCTGTTCTATTCCCTGTTCTATTCCTTTCTCAAATTGATAACTCATAGAGGCATGGAAACCAAGATAATCATTATAACTTATTTCATATTCCAAAAGTTGCTTTTCGGTATAATTGGCTATTTTGGCTAATTCAAATCCTTTTTGAAAAATAGGTTCATTCAAAACAGCAGGTATTTCATTTAGAGATTCTAAATTTTTAAGAAAATAAATCCATTTATCTTTATGAGTAATCAGTTCTTTTTCAGTTTTATTGAAACGAGGCATTACTACAAAAAAATATTTTAGTTTGTCATAAAACACTTTGTTGTATTGGTCTTTGAATTCTACCTCTACAACGCACTCGCCTTCATTATCATTTTCATCAATCTCAAAATCCAAAATTCCAACAAAATATACGGGTTTTAACTTAAAATTCCATTCAATTTTTTTCAAATTGGGTTCTTCACCTTTTTTTACTATATGCAAAACTTTTCCTTTAGGTGCTTGATTTCTTATCGGAAAGGTCATATACCAAATAACTCTGTCCTTGAAAAACTCCAATTTTGCTTTTTGCATTTCTATTACAAACTTGTCTTTCTTACTGTTTTCGCAATGAATATCGTAAATGACCTTTCTGAATGGCGTAATTTCGGGATTTATCTCAGAATTTCGAAATTCCAGATCAACGATTTGATATTCATCAGGCAATAGTTGATTTAAAAAATCTACGAGTAAATCTTTGCTTCCTTCTTCACCAAAAAGTTTTTTAAATCCAAAGTCTGTATAAGGATTAATATATGTCGATTCAGGTTTCACTAATTCACCTAAGTATTCTTGTTCCATTTTCTGTCAAAGATTATTTACGAATGCAAATTTACCATTTTTTAAGCAATTTCTTCATTTTTTTTATCGAAATTTTGGCAATATGAATTTGGAATATGGTCAAAAAAAGAAGCTGCCTTTGCAGACAGCTTCACATAAAAAAATTGCATTGTATTAATTATCGGGTGAACAATAATTCACGATATTTTGGTAGAGGCCAGATGGTATCATCGATAACCAATTCCAAATCATCAATATGCTCGCGAATAGTTTCCAGAAATGGTTTAACTTTCTTTGCATAATCTTGAGCTTTGGCTTCGGCATGCTCCAATCTGTTTGCCACTTTGCGGGCTTCGGTCATTTCAAATACCAAAGACTTGATTTGGGTAATATGATTGTTAATGTTCTTAATCAACTCAATGCGATGACCAGCCATTGTTTTCACTTCATCTTCGCCAAAAATATCCAATAAACCTTCGATGTTTTCAATCAAGGTATTTTGGTATTTTACAGCTGTTGGAACGATATGATTGATCGCCATATCACCTAAAACACGACTTTCAATTTGAACTCTTTTGATATATTTTTCAAGTTCAACTTCATATCTTGCTTCAATTTCTCTTTCTGAGAAAATTCCGTTGTCGATGAAAAGTTTTTTAGATTTTTCTGAAATATATGCTTTCAAAGCATCAGGACATGTTTTTACATTGGTAAGACCACGTGCATCAGCTTCGTCAACCCATTCTTGGCTATAGTTGTTGCCATCAAAACGTACAGCTTTTGATTCTGTAATGTATTTACGAAGAACTTGTAAAATAGCTTCATCTTTTTTGATGTCGGTAGCAATCAATGCATCTACTTCATCTTTGAATGCTTTCAATTGATTAGCGACAATGGTATTGAGAACGATCATACCTGAAGCACAGTTTGCAGAGCTACCCACAGCGCGGAATTCGAAACGGTTTCCAGTGAATGCAAATGGAGATGTGCGGTTTCTGTCTGTATTATCCATCAACAATTCTGGAATTTTGCCAATATCCAATTTGAGTTCTGTTTTTTCGTCTGGAGTCATCTTGCGATCAGAAACTTTATTTTCGATTTCATCCAGCATTTTTGTTATTTGTGATCCAAGGAAAACAGAAATGATAGCAGGAGGAGCTTCGTTTGCACCCAAACGGTATTCGTTACCGGCAGACATAATGGAAGCACGCAATAAATCTGCATGGTCAAATACAGCTTTCACTGTGTTTATAACAAAAGTCAGGAATTGAAGATTTGTTTTTGGCGTAGATCCTGGAGAATAAAGAATTACACCTGTGTTGGTAGAAAGTGACCAGTTATTGTGTTTGCCGCTACCGTTGATTCCTTTGAATGGTTTTTCATGCATAAGCACTCTGAATTTGTGGCTTTGAGCAACCTTGCGCATTACATCCATCATCAGAAGATTGTGGTCAACAGCCAAATTACATTCTTCGAAAATAGGAGCTATTTCATATTGATTTGGAGCCACTTCGTTATGGCGCGTACGTGCAGGAATTCCCAACTTGTAGCATTCTATTTCTACTTCACGCATGTAAGCCAATACTCTTTCAGGAATAGAACCAAAATATTGGTCTTCTAATTGTTGGTCTTTTGCAGAAGCGTGTCCCATAAGGGTCCGGTCTGTTATAATAAGGTCGGGGCGAGCAAGGAAAAGAGCGTCATCAATCAGGAAGTATTCTTGCTCACAACCCAAATTTGATGTGATTTTGGTAACTTCTTTATCAAAAAATTGACAAACTTCTACTGCGGCTTTGTCCACTGTGCCTAAAACTTTCAATAAAGGAGTTTTATAATCCAAAGCTTCGCCTGTGTAAGATATGAAAATGGTTGGGATACACAAGGTAGCTCCATAGATAAAGGCAGGTGAAGAGGGATCCCAAGCTGTATAACCGCGAGCTTCGAATGTATTTCTGATACCACCACTTGGAAAGCTGGATGCATCAGGTTCTTGTTGTACCAATTGTTTTCCGTCGAAGTTTTCGAAAACGCCACCTTTTGTAGGTTCAAAGAAAGCGTCGTGTTTTTCAGCGGTACCACCTGTCAATGGTTGAAACCAGTGTGTGTAATGAGTTGCACCCATTTCAATTGCCCAAGACTTCATTCCTGAAGCTACTTGATCTGCAATTCTGCGATCAATTCTTTGTCCGCTGTCGATTGCTTTTTTAACGGCTTTGTAGGCTTCTTTCGAAAGGTACTTTTCCATTTTGGGCATATCGAACACATATTGTCCGTAAAAATCTGAAACCTTGTTCGAAGGAAGTTCAACTTTTTTTGGTGCTCTGTCATACAATTGTTGAAGAGCCATTTCACGAAAACTTGCCATAACTGATGCTTTTTTAAATTAACTATTTTGAGTTTGGAAAAAATCATAATGTATGGTGCAAAAATAAGTTTTTTTTAAATACCCCCCTAATAATTTAACAACTATTTTCAAAAAAACATAAAAAAAGTTTGAATGGGTATCATTTTTTGGATGTTTTGAAATTATTATTGAAAACGTACTTGAGGATAGTTCATGGAATTGATAAAAGGAAAACCCATCTAAAATAAAAAAATTGAATTAAGCATTTAGCTTCGGGAAATTCTCAAAAAAAATGGAATCTTTGTAAAAATGAGAAAAATGGAAGTATTTGAAGATTTTAAAGGTCAAAACCTATTTGAATTCCTAGAAAGATTTCCTGACGATGAGTCCTGTAAAGCTTATCTGGCGGAATATAAATGGAATGAAGGTTTTGTGTGCCCACAATGTGGGTGTACAGAAGAGCGTCATCTCAATGAGCCTTCCACAAAGCGTTGCAAACGATGCCTTCACAAGGAATCCGCCACAGCAGGCACCTTGTTTCATAAAGTGAAATTTGGACTTAAAAAAGCATTCTATCTTGTATTTGAAATAGTTACAACATCAAAGAGCAACTCAAGTATCGTTTATGCCAATAAGCTGGGAATTCAGCAAATAACTGCTTGGTTATTTTGCCAAAAAGTGCGTTATGCAATGGAATATAGTAAGTTATATCCATTGGAAGGGAAAGTAGAAGTAGATGAAACCTACATTGGCGGAGAATCAGAAGGTAAGCGGAGACGTGGAGCTGAAAATAAAATTGCGGTAGTAATTGCAATTGAGAAAAACAATTTGGAAGATGGAATTAAAAGAGCTTATGCTCAGGTAATTGACAATTGTAGTAGCGACGAATTGAGCAAAAATTTTGCAGACCATGTGGACAATTCAGCCCAGATTAAATAAGACAAATGGACTGGTTACTTGCCAATAATGAAAGTGTGGAATATAGAGATGGAAAAAAGTAAAGGCGGGCAAAATTTTGAATTGATGCATCGCTTTATTATGGGCTTGAAATCATGGATTCGAGGCATCTTTCACTGTTTAAACCCAGGACATCTACAAAAATATCTGAATGAATACTTTTACCGGTTTGACCGAAGTATTTTCAAAGAAACTATTTTTGACAAATTGATTGTTCGAATGGTCAAACATGAACTAAGACCTTATAAACTTATTATCTTAAATAAACCGAAGCTAAATGCTTAATTCAATAAGGTTTTAAAAAGACCTTATTCTACATTTCTACTATCGTGATTTGTCTTTTTACCCCTTGCCACTCAAATTCAGTTTTGTTCCATTTAATTCGTTGCTCCCATGGAATAATTGTTGAGTGTGCAGGTTCAAAAGCAATCAGATAACCGGAATTTAACCCCACAGTATCTAAATACCGTGAAAGTTGTATGAGTGATTTTTCTTGTGTATAATTTTGATTTTTGATTTTTAGCTCTAAAACAAATTTATCGCCCGAAAATTCAATTAATAAATCCGTACGACCCCGCCCAAGCGCCATTTCCCGATTTATTTTTCCGCCACCGTTAATGATTCGCTGTAAAAATGCCATAAGAAGTAATTGTTGCCCACATTCTTTGTAACTAAAGCGATCTATCCAGCTTTCAGCATTTTCACGATAGAACTGTTGAAATTCTTTCAATAAAAGATTCATGTCCAATTTACCGTATTTTAAGAACCATTCTGGACTTAGGACTGGTATCATGCCATCCTGGAAAATTTTATTCAAAACGCGAGGAATAATTTCTGAATATATCTTATTGGATATTTTAATTCCTTCTGTACTTTCGATCACAATTCCCAAATCAATTGCATATTGCAAGTCATCATTGTATGATTCTTCTTTTACATTGTTCCCGCTAATTATGCTTTGTACAATATTCATGATTCTTGGATCTTTTAATTTGTCCATTAAACTATCCAAGTGTGTATCGCGGCGTTGAATCAGGTTTTCTTTGGCGGTATCAACAATTTCTGTAGTTATTTCTTTTTGAGAATCTTGTTTGAGAATTTTAACCGTGATTTCATTGGCAATTGCGTTCACTAACCAAGGTTGACCTCCTGTATAGACGTATATTAATTCAATGACTGCTTCTGAAAACTGTTGACCTGTTTCATCTGTGTATTGTTGAAAAAGTTGTGCTATTTGTTCTTTGGTAAAATTTTTCAGGAAAAAAGATTCTGCTTTGATATTGAAGGGCGAACCACTTCCCATTTCACCATCTATTTCTTTCACTTTATTTTTGTATTCTCTTATGTCGCGCAAACCTACCAATGCAACGGATGCCGGAAATGCTGAAGGTCGCAATTGAAAGCCATTTCTAAGTTGACGTAAAGTTGCCACCATTTTATCATCAAAAATCGAATCAATTTCATCTATGAATAATACAATGGGTTTCGTTTGTTGTTGTGACCAGTCTTTTAAATAATCGAATAACAATCCAGCATCTTTTTTATAGCTTGCTACGGGTGGTGGTAGCTCATCTGCTGGAAGAAATGATTCCGCCAAAGCTGCCAATGATTTTATGGTCAAAAACATAGCTTCCTTTAATGGCATTTGCCTTGTTCCGGCATTTTCCATCGAAAATGTTACAGCAATATATCTTCCTTCTGAATTAATTTGCTTGGTAATTGAGTGCAGCAAAGTAGTTTTACCCGATTGACGAGGAGCATGAATAATAAAATATTGATTGTTTTGTATTAATCTATTTATTTCATTGATTATTTCCATATTAGGATCTACCATGTAGTGCCAATCGGGTCGGCAAAAGCCTGTGGTATTGAAATATCTTTCCATAAAATTAGTTTGTTGTTTTTTCAATAATAAAATATATCATACTTAAATTGTGCTTTCTTTGTTTCTCTACATTTCAACAATTGTGATTTGTCGATTCACCCCTTGCCACTCAAATTCAGTTTCGTTCCATTTAATTCGTTGCTCCCATGGAATAATGCTTGAGTGTGCGGGTTCAAAAGCAATCAGATAACCGGAATTTAAACCTACAGTATCTAAGTACCGGGAAAGTTGTATGAGTGATTTTCCCAGTGTATAATTTGGGTTTTTTATTTTGAGTTCTAAAACAAATTTATCGTCAGCAAATTCAATCAATAAATCCGTACGACCACGTCCAAGCGCCATTTCTCGATTTATTTTTCCGCCACCGTTGATAATTCGCTGTAAAAAAGCCATAAGAAGTAATTGTTGCCCACATTCTTTGTAACTAAACCGATCTATCCAGCTTTCAGCATTTTCGCGATAAAATTGTTGAAATTCTTTGAGTAGTCCAGGCATGTCTAATTTTCCATTGATGATAAACCAAAGGGGATCAACGATTGGTTTTAAGGAATCTTGCGCACCATTATTAAGAACCCTTGGTATTATTTCATTATATATGGCATTGGAAATAACAATTCCTTTATTAGTATTTGATACAATACCTAAATCAATGGTATAAAGCAAATCATTGTTATAAGAATCATTTGCAAAAGCTTCGCCACTTATTATTGCCTGTACTATATTTTTAACACGAGGATTATTGAGCTTGTCCATTAAACTGTCCAAGTGCGTATCGCGGCGTTGAATCAGGTTTTCTTTGGCAATATCGACTATCTCTGTACTTATTTCTATTGAGGTATCTTTTTGCAATATTTTAACCGTGATTTCATTGGCAATTGCATTCACTAACCAGGGTTGACCTCCTGTATAGGTGTATATTAATTCAATGACTGCTTCTGAAAACTGTTGACCTGTTTCAACAGTGTATTGTTGAAAAAGTTGTGCTATTTGTTCTTTGGTAAAATTCTTCAGGAAAAAAGATTCTGCTTTAATATTGAAAGGCGAACCACTGCCCATTTCGCCGTCTATTTCTTTCACTTTGTTTTTGTATTCCCTTATGTCGCGCAAACCTACCAAAGCAATAGAAGCTGGGAATGACCTAGGGCGCATCTGAAAACCATTTCGTAATTGTCGTAGTGTAGATATTAATACTTCGTCCCAAATAGAATCAATTTCGTCTATAAACAGCACAATGGGTTTGGTTTGTTGTTGTGCCCAATCGGTCAGATAACTAAACAGTAGTCCGGCATACTCCTTATAATTAGCAATATCAGGAGGTAATTCATTTTGAGGAAGTATTTGTTTTGCTGCAATATATAGTGTATCAACCATTAAATACATTGCCTCTTTTACCGGTATATTTTTATAACCAGCATTTTCTAAAGAAAAAGTTAAAGCGATGTATTTACCCTCAGCATTTATTTGCCGGCAAAGCGAGTGCAGCAAAGTAGTTTTACCCGATTGACGAGGAGCATGAATAAGAAAATATTGTTCATTTTCAATTAATTGATTTACACTATTCATCAATCCTCTGGTTGGATCAACTATATAGTGCTTTTCTG
>Ga0316608_1000240_pt1 | contig 28271 bp, 42 predicted proteins | sample MIS2016152B_MG_FD_207673 | JGI IMG/M metagenome (GOLD analysis project Ga0316608, IMG submission 207673) | Microbial mat bacterial communities from Middle Island sinkhole, Lake Huron, Michigan, United States - MIS.2016.152B | ecosystem: Environmental > Aquatic > Freshwater > Lake > Sediment...
AGGAGGAAGAATAAAATGAAAGGCGGCACTTGCAAAACCTGTGCAAGGTTTAAAGGTAACGGCAAATCATGCACAAAAAGCGGAGGGATGCCAAATTATGAAGGCGATTCTTGCGGCGCATATAAATTTAAAAAAGCAGACTACATCAGTGACCGTTATTTTCAGGAACAGCGGATAGCACGGGCCAATAATATGTTTAGGAGGATGGCATGAATACAGCAGAAAAATTACCAGAAGTTATATCAGAAAAAAGCATGGTCATGGGTCAATCACCTATGGCGGCGTTTGAAATGGCGTTATCCCACAACGTGGATATTGATAAGCTTGAAAAAATGCTTGAGCTTCAGGCCAGATGGGAACAGATGGAGGCTAAAAAGGCTTACACTCTTGCCATGGCTGCGTTTAAAGCCAACCCGCCGAAGATCAACAAAGATAGGCACGTTAAATTTGCGACTCAAAAGGGGACCACTGAATATTATCATGCGTCCCTTGCCAATGTTACTGAAAAGATTAACTCTTCCCTTGCTGCCCATGGTTTATCGGCTGCATGGAAAACAGAACAAGACCCCACAAGAGGGATCGTTGTCACATGCACTATAACCCATAAACAGGGGTATTCAGAAAGCACCTGCCTTGCAGCAGGGAAAGAGCAATCCGGCACGAAAAACGATATCCAGGCCATAGGATCAACAATCACTTATCTTCAAAGGTACACATTGTTGTCACTTACCGGGCTTGCAACCCATGACCAGGATGACGACGGCAAAAGAACAGATCCGCCTGCCATGATAAACGAAAAACAAATATCCACTCTTTACGATATGATCAATGCCACCGATACCGATGAAGTTAAATTCCTGGCCTATGTAGGGGCAGAATCTCTTGAATCAATTCCGGTTACTCTTTTCGGTAAGGCCATGGCCGCACTCAAGGCAAAGGAACAAAAAAAATGATTATCGAAAAGTCATTTGAGCAGGGGAGTGAAGATTGGCTTGCCGCAAGGTTAAAGTCTATAGGTGGTACTGGGATACAAAGCATTATCACATCAACTGGGATACCTTCAAAAAGCCGGGCAGGATATCTTTATGAAAAAGCGTCTGAAATAATTTCAGGGAAAGCTAAACCTTTCTATCCAACATGGGAAATGAGGTGGGGAAAGGACCACGAACCGGAGGCAAGAGATTTGTTTTCGTTTTTGATGGGTGTAGAGGTTGAACAATGCGCCATGATTTGGGCAGACGGAAAAAAACAATCTCATATTTCCCCGGATGGTAGGGTTATAATTGGAAAGCCCAACGGACTTGAAATAAAATGCTATCAGTTAAAACATTTCGACGCTGTTAAGGAGTCAAAAAAAGTACCGACAGAACATATTTTGCAGATACAAAAAGGGCTTGCTATTACAGAATGGGAATTATGGTGGTTTATGGCTTATTTCCCAAACCTTGAACCCGTAATAATCCCGGTAGAGCGTGACGAAAATTTAATCAGGATCATAAAAATTGAAGAGGCATTGTTTATTGAAGACTTGGACAAATTAATCAAAAAACTAAAAGGGGAATGAAATGGACCTGATACCGAAACAGATCAACCCTGTAAAACTTTTCTCAGAAAATGGCCTTGAGCCGGTCCTGAATGAAATCAAAAGCAAGGCTGATGAGTTCTTAAAAACCGCCTCTCTTGAAACTGCTTCCAGCCGAAAAGAAATAGCTTCATTTGCACGTACTATTGCGAGTTCTAAAGTTTTTCTTGACGATATGGGTAAGAAACTTGTTGAAGATCGGAAGGCAGAAATAAAGCTTGTTGACAATGAAAGAAAACGGATGAGGGATGCACTGGACGCTGAAAGAGACCGGGTTAGAAAGCCGTTGTCAGACTGGGAAGCAGAAGAAGAAAAAAAACAGGAAGCCCGGCGTATTGAAGCGGCCTTTTTGATGGATTGGGATGAAGCCCTACACATGGATGACCTGTTTACCCGTGAACGTGAGATCAAGCGCAAAGAGGCAGAATTTGCCAGAATTGAGGCAGAAGCAAAAGCCAAAGCCGAAGCCGAACGCCTTGAAAAAGAAAGGATCGAGCGGGAAGAACGTATCAGAAAAGAGGCAGCCGAGAAAGCAGAACGAGAAGCACAGGAAAAGATTGAAGCCGAAAGGCAGAAAGCGGTAAGAGCAGAGGAAGACGCAAGGGCGGCAGCCGAAAGGGCTAACCACGACAGAATTGCGGCAGAAGAACGGGCCAAACTGGAAGCGGAGCGGGCAGAGAAGGCCAAAATTGAAGCCGCAAGACAAGCCGAGATTGACAAGCAGGTTGCCATCAAAAAAGCAACCGAAGAAGCTGAACGGAAAGCCGCTGAAAAGAAAGCCGCCGAAGAACTTGAAGCCAGAAGGATGAAAGAAGCTGCGGAAAAACAGGCTGCTAATAAAAAACATCAGGCCAAGATCAACAATGAAATTCTGAATGATCTGGTAACGGTTTGCGGTCTTCCTGAAATTGGAGCTAAGGCCGTTATCGAAGCCATCGCAAAAGGCAAGATCAGAAACGTAAGGATTCAGTATTAATGAAAACCGTAGTTATAAAATCAGAAAAATCGGTCACATACTGCCGGTCACTCCTGGAAGAATTGCCGCTTGACGGGACTAAAGAGGTTATTTTCAAAAGTGTTGATATCTCTTCAACAGCAAAACAACAGGGGCTGCAATGGTTATGGAATGGAGAGGTTGCAGCCTCCGGAGTTGGCAGAGATGATACAAAACAGGGTGTCCACATAACAGCTAAATGGATGTTCGCAAAACCAATACTTTTAAGAGATGATCTTGTATTCGGAGCGGTCTATGCAGGCTTTTCGCAAATGGTTGAACAGGTAGACGATAAATCGAGGAAAGAAATGTGGCGGGAATTTACCGAATACCATATCAGCACTCAAAAGATGACCACAAAGCAACGTGCTGAATATTTAAGAGATTTTGAACGGTATTGGATCGGGAAGGGGGTTGATCTTACTGACCCCAAAATGCGTGGGGTTGACTTGGATAGATACACAAAGGGTTTACAAGAATGATCTGCCCCCAATGCAAGACGGACCTGTTTTGTCCCTGCAAGACTTGCCAAGCCAGAAATCCAGGCGGTACGGTGTGGATATGGGTCACAAACAACGGTCCATTTAAATGCCCGGCTTGCGGAAGGATAATCGGTTTGAATGAGGCGTCAGATATAGAATGGGAAGAATTTCAGAAGGTAAAAATACCTTGAAAAGCAACGGCCTTGATTTCCCGGATAATTTTTTTGAAATCTTCGGATTTTACAGATGCCCCAAAATAAAGGCTGCCAGGGATGCAAAATACCGGGCATGGATCAGGACACAGCCTTGTGCCGTATGCGGCAGACCTGCCCCGTCTGTTGTCATGCACCAAAGAATATTACAGGGTGGCGGGACCGGAATGAAACCCTCGGATTATGAGACTTTGCCGGGATGTCCTGATTGTCATTATCTCGAAGGGCAAAAAGGGTTTTTAAGCCTGTGGAATGAGAAAAGCTCCCTCAAGTTTAAAGATAAAGAAGAACTCAGATGTTTTATAGAAACTGAGTGTAGGAACCTGTTTGAAACGTATAATATACCGAGGGCTTTTTAAGGCGTAATTATAAAGTTTTGTAGTATACCAAAAAAAGCTAAAAAGCGTTAAAACATGGCAAGAATGCGTTGCAAATGGCAAGTATTTGAAATATACAGAACAAGGAGAACCAAAATGACTGAGCAAGAATTGAAAGACATGAAACTGCATGACTGCAAACAAGCCTTGACAAATTATTACAGGGATGGTATGTTTAATTATAGAGAACTGAACCCCTCTAAGGCTAAAAAGGATTTTCTTTGCAAACACTCAATAGACAATTTAGAAGCATAGGTGAGTCGGTTTTACGCTTATTCTCAATGAGCTATCCTTCCGGGTTCAGCTTGCCTATGCTTCTAAGCTGTTTAAGGAGCATTGCATGAAAAATAAATTAACGCAGGAGCGTTTGAAGGAACTGTTGAACTATGATCCTGAGACTGGTATTTTCACTCGAAAAATAGGGCGCGGCGGCTTTAAAATTGGGAGCATTGCCGGGACCCCCCAAAATAACGGATATATTCAAATATGTATTGATTATAAGATATTCTTAGCAAGCCGCCTGGCTTTTCTTTGGGTGGAAGGTTATTTCCCCGAAAATGAGACAGAGCATTGCGATCGGGATCGCGCAAACAACTGCTGGTCGAATCTTAGAGAGGCTTCTCGGAGCTGCAATCTGAGAAATCGTGGTGTATTTCGTAACAACACATCGGGCATAACAGGAGTATCTTGGTACAAACCATCATCAAAATGGCAGTCGCACATACAAGTTAATGGGGAAAATATTCATTTGGGGCTGTTCAAAACACTTTTTGATGCTGTCCAAGCCCGTTGGGACGCTGAGGTGAAGCACAATTTCCCGAATTGCAACACAACGTCGTCAGCTTATCAATATATCATCCAAAAGGACAAAGGAGTAAGATAGCAATGCCGTATAGAAAGTTTGATACTGGAACTTGGCAAGACCCCTGGTTTGAAAATTTATCAGCAGAATGTAAATTAGCATTTATTTATTTTTGGACAAATGAAATATGTAATCCCGCTGGAATTTATGAAATATCCGAAAAGAGAATATTGTTTGAACTTGGATACCATATCGATACCATATCAGACAGCTTGATTGAAAAAATAGTTTGGTATCCTGAATATAAAACGATATGGGTTAAGAATTTTTTTAAAAGGCAATGTCAAAACGGTAAATTTGCGGTAGCTGCTTTAAACAGCCTTAGAAACGATTTGTTTAAAATACAGGTATTTATAAATTATAATCACGATTTATTGGTTAAGCACAATATTGACTTATCCGGCTTTAAAAAAGATACCATATCTATACCATATCTTATAGAACAGAACAGAGCAGTACAGTAACAGAACAGTTTTTCATCATGTTAGAGTATTAGCATTATGTATAGATATAACTAAATAGCAGATACCATGTTTCACGAAAATTGTTTCACGGAGGAAAGATTGAATAACAAGTTTGAGTCAGGCCGGAAGGTTTTTCTTGAATCGTTTCCGGGTTGGAAGACGTTTCAAACATTTCCAGAGCATGAAGGATTACCAGGAAAATTAATTAGGCAAGTATCGGTTAATCAGGATCAATATCCTTTTGATGTAAATCCCACGATTGAATCAATCCCGGTTAATATAATCCAGGGGCTTGAAAAACTTAACAGCATGAAAGCCTGTATCTCGCTGACAATCAATGAAACTGACGGAAAGGGCAGAAAGAAAGAGAATATTAAAAGAGTTAGGGCTTGTTGGGCAGATATGGATGGGGTACCGTTACCAAAAACATGGGAAGAAGAACCGTCAATTATTGTTGAAACTTCACCTGGAAGGTATCATGTTTATTATTTGACGGATGACGTTCCTTTAGAATCTTTTACGATACTTCAAGAAGGCATCGCCCAATATTTCGGAAGCGATCCGCAAAACAAAGACTTGCCAAAGTGTTTAAGAATACCTGGTTTTTATCACCAAAAGAAAGAACCATTTTTAGTCAGAATAGTTCAATATTCAGGGCTTAAGTTTTCGTTTGGTCTTTTATGTGAGCTTTTCCCACCTGTGCAAAGAAAGCAATGGAGTTCATCTAAATATCAGACTCCTGTTAAGTTTGATGTAAATCAGGAATTTAAAGGAAGTTATGGCACAACAGAAGGAGGGAGGAACGCCCACCTTTGCAAACGAATTGGCGGCATGAAAAAAAGAGGGTTATCATGGGATCAAATAGAGGTTGAGGCGTTTAGGGAAGGGATGGCCTGTAATCCTCCAATGTCAGAATGGGAAATAAGAAATACGTTAAAGAGCTTAAGCAGGTATTAATGGAAGAATTAATATTAAGGCCAATTCAGGAAGAAATGGTTAACCAAGTTAGGAACGCTTTCAGAAAATCAAAGCGGGTTATCCTCAAGGCCGCAACATCGGCCGGGAAAACGGCCATAGCTGCAAAGATTTTTCAGAATGCTGTAAGCCGGGGGAAAAGGTGTCTATTTATTGCCGATAGGATTGTCCTTGTGTTGCAAACTTCTGATGAATTTAACAGATGGGGCTTAAGACACGGGATAATCATGGGAGATCATCCTGAATATTATCCAGATAGGCAAGTTCAGGTTGCCAGCGCTGCCACGTTGTTGAATAGAAGAGTAGATCAGTTCGACATAATTCTTCAGGATGAGTGCTTTGATGGAGACACTTTAATATCAACGCCGGGCGGATTTAAAAAAATAAGTCTTGTAAAAAAAGGTGACGTAGTTTATAATGCTTGTGAATTTGGTGTAGTTTATGGTGTAAGTAAATCATTTAAGCAAACATTAAGGATGAGGTTATCAAATGGAAAAGAAATTAGATGTACTGGAGACCACCCGTTTTTCACAGTTAGTGGATGGAAAAAAGCCAAAGAGTTGGGCAGGGGAGAGAGGTTATTTAGCAAGGAAGACGTGTCCGATTTGTGGACAAGAGTACCATCCGAGAATGGAAATACGTTCAGATGGTTCAAAAAAAATAGTGGAAGACGAAGCGACATGGAACAAGAGCATAACATGCTCAAGGTCTTGCACAATGAAATGGAAGAACCCTTGGCACAACAAAGATATTGTAGCGAAAAGTGTGAGAAAGAGAGCGGAAAACAAAACGAACAAAATAAAAAACAGGGGTGGGAATGGTCATGTTACGGCATCACAGCAAAAGCTATGCGATGTGCTTGGAGCTGGTTGGGAAATGGAAGTTATTCAAAAAACGAAGATAACAGAAATAAACGGGATACCAATTCCAAAGCATTACAAAATAGATGTGGGCAACAAAGAGAAAATGATAGCCATAGAAGTGGACGGGAAATCACATCGTTCTTCAGACAGGCAAGATCAAGATGCCAGAAAAACAAAAGTTTTGACTCAATTAGGGTGGAAAGTATTGAGATTGACAAACCAGGAATCGGCTGTGATGTGTATAATCTCAAAGTATCACGACATCCTTCCTATTATGCTGGAGGAGTTTTAGTGCATAATTGTCACACAATATGCAAGGGGGCCATAAAGGCCTTTGATGCAAACCCAAACGCTTATATATTAGGGCTTACCGCTTCACCTTATTCTAAGGGACTTGGCAAGATATTTGATTTTTACATTGAACCTTTTTCAGTCAAACATTTAATTCAAAAAGGGTTGCTTTGTGGATATGATGTTTATGGCCCTGCGCCGATTGATTTAACAGGAGTCAGAACGACCGCAGGAGAATACAACCAAGATGACTTAGCGGTAGCTGTTGATAAGCCTGGGCTTACTGCCGATATAATCCAATCTTATTTAAAGTTTGCAAAAGGCAAAAAGGCTATTTGCTTTTCAACCAATGTTGCACACGGTCGGGCATTAGAAAAAGAATTTAACAGGCATGGCATATCAGCAAAAGAAATTAATGCCTACCAACCAAAAGAAGGCCCTGAATCAGCAAAAGAAATCATAGAAGAGTTCAGAAATAATAAATTCAAAGTTTTAATTTCTGTTTCAATAATTATCAAGGGGTTTTCTGTTTCAGACGTTGAATGTGTATCCTTGGCTATGGCCACAAAATCAATTATAAAGCTTACCCAATGCCTTGGCCGTGGGCTTAGGTTGCACTCTGGCAAAGAGAAGTGCATAGTGTTGGATCACGGGACGAATTTTGAGCGTTTGGGATGGCCGGATGACTTCCAGTTTGATGAACTTGACGATGGTAAGCACGCTGAATCAAAAAACAAGAAGCAAGATCGTCCTGAAAAATTACCAAAATTATGTGTGTCATGTAATTTTCTAAAGCCTGCCGGGTTTCAAACCTGCCCGGCGTGTAAATTCACCCCAAAGTTTATTCAAGACGTTGAAGTATCAGAAGGAACTCTTCAGAAATTGCAAAGGAAAGCAAAAAGCGAGTTTACTTTACAGGAAAAGCAGTCATTTTTGGCCCAGTTGAATCAATATTGCCAAGATAAGGGTTATAAAACAGGTGGTCATGGTTGCTTTGGATATGCTATCAGGACTTTTAAAGATCGGTTCGGAGTGATACCGAGCAACAAGATATCTTGGAGCAAGCGGGAGCCGGTAAGTATTGAAACACGGAAATATATCCAGCACATAAACATTAAAAATAATTATAAGAGGAAACAAAATGAGGTTATTCAGCAACCAAAGGCGCCGGTGGCCGGATTAGAAAAGGAGGGTAAATAATGAAGCTCGGTATCTCGATCAAGGTCGACGTAACGAAAATTGACAAGAGCCGGATTTTTGAAGGTCAGAAGGGAAAATATCTTGACTTGACAACATTCATTGATACCGAAAAAGAAGACAACTATGGTAATCATGGTTTCATATCTCAATCGGTGACAAAACAGGAAAAAGATGACGGGGTTAAAACTCAGATCCTGGGGAATTGCAAGATTTTCTATGGTTTGCAGCCTGGGAATAAGCCTGACCAGGGCAGGAGGCCGGAGCAGAGACGGGAGGGACCGCCGCCGATGCCGGATGATGACAGCGATTCAATCCCCTTTTAAAATTTGAGTTTTTGGCATACCACAAACGGGGTAAGTAGGTTGCTATCAATTAACATCCAAAAGCCCCTTAAACACAAAATTTAGGCCATAGAATGGCAAGTTTAAGCAAAGGATCAGACATGGACAGTATCGAAGTTTTGGAACAGAAGGTTATTCAGTGGGCCAAGGACAGAAATATTTTTTCAGAGTCAACCTCGGAAACCAGACTCAAAAAATTTGACGAAGAGGCTCAAGAGTTTAGAGATGCCCTGCTTTTCGAAGGGCTTGATCAAATTAAAATGGAGGCAGGCGACGTGCTGGTGACTTTGGAAAATATCATCCATCCCCTGGGCCTGGATTTTTATATGTGCCTGAGTGCGGCATACGAGAAAATCAAGGACAGGACAGGCAAGATGGAAAACGGGACTTTTGTCAAGGATACGCCGGAAGATATTGGACAAACCGGACCCGGATGGCAGGGGGAAAAAAAGGCCGGAAACATCAATTTGAAATTCGTGGACCAGGCCACAATCAAAACCCCGGAAAAAATGGCTGAACTGCATTGGAATTATATCAAATCGCTTTTGGTTGCTCATGGATTTGATGCGGATGACAACCTGGAACTGATAGGATTTCATTACCAAACGGCGTTTATTCACGGGTTTAAACATGGGGTGGAATCGATATGACCCCTATGCAACGGACCCTTGAAGTTATCAAAAAAGACGGGTTGAAATATTGGATTACAGAACACTGGAACCAATATAGCCGTAAGCGTCAAGACCTTTTTAACATCATCGACGTGCTGGTGTTGGACTGTGGGATGGTGGGTTTTCAGGTCTGCGGATCTGACATGGCTTCACACAAAAAAAAGCTTCTGGAAGATGAAAAAGAAAATACATTTGCGTGGTTGTCTCAACCAGGGGCAAGGCTTGAGGTTTGGGGATGGCGTAAGCTCAAGAAAAAGCGTGGCATGAAGGCTACAGAATGGAAACCACGGATAGCAGATATCTTAATCGTAAATGGTGAATTGTATTGGGAGGAACGGTCATAATGTCAACCGAAACATTCAGCGATATCAGAGAGGTTATTATAAAAATAGCGGAAGAAAATAAACAGATGCGGGAGGCTCTGGAATACTACGCTGATAAAGATCAATGGAAAAATATTGCAATGTTGGACCGGGGCGATTCTGCTCGTAAGGTTTTAGGAATGGTGGTGGAGTGATGAAACCAATTTATTATATTTGTGCCTGTGGGTGCAAAGTACCACAAAAAAAGATTAAAAAGTTTCAAAAAATGGTAGATTCTCAGAGGTTTTGCCAGTTGAGATGCCCGAAACATTTTGACTCCATCCTTGGCCGGGCAGAAGAATATATTTTTAAATGTCAACGGCCAGAGTGCGGAAAAATGTTTTCCGCTGGGATAGGTGCTAAATACTGCGATGAGTGCAAACCGATAGCAGAAAAAGAAAAACGGGCGATAGCAAACCAAGAATACTATAACAACAATCCTGATAAATTTCATAAAGTTAAAAATTCCCCGCCGCCTGACGGATTTGAAACTGATATAAATTGCCATTGGTTCGGGAATGTTTGCGGATCTGTTTGTATCAGTGGGAATGTTCATTGTAGTATGAGAAGGGGATATGATTTGCCGGTGGATAGGGATGATGAGGTGGCGGCGTGAAAAAATGTCTATTATGCGGGTCTGAAACTTTTTAAAAATAAAAAAGGAGATAGAAATGAAAGAACCGCAGGAAGATAAATACTGGTATGCAGGGGAGTGTGGTCCGGGAAGTCAGTATCCAACAGGGGAAACTTTTTCAGTCGGGATTTTTAAATGGGTGAAAAAAACATCCGGGAAGGGGTTTAAAAAATCAGCCGTGGTTTACAGGGTTAAGGGCATAACCAACAAACCAGAAAGAGTTTATAACCGGGCTGAAGAGGTTTGTAAAATGATGGATGCCTGCATTTGGACAAAAAAAGAGAAATCGGAGACGGTTAGGGGGTAGATAATGCAAGAGTTTGGGAAATTAAACCGGAATTATTTTGAAAATATATAACATCATCCCAAATATTTTTAATACCAGTGGAATAAAAAAGCCCGGTTTTTACGCCGGGCCTATTCCTAAAATTTATATCTGGTTCTGTTGGCCTTCTCTCGCTCCTTCTTCCTGCCCCACATGACCATAACCCAGAGCATTAGCAGCCAAATAAAAAACTCACCAGGAATGCCGTCAATAAGTGCGTAAAATTCTTGCATTTTAATCCTCCTGTTTATGATTGCGCCTGTATTCTGCCAAGGCCGCTATGATAACCCCGGGCCAGTTTCTTTGAGACTTTAACCACGCCCACATTCCGGGAGGGAGTTCTATTTCTATTTTCATTTTTTCCATCCATTAAGATTCGAGGTAAAAATTTATGGTTTCTTGTAGGTGAGTTGTTGTTAAATCAAGCATCTTTGCAAGCTTTTTAAGCCCGGATCGATTCGGTTCCCATGCGTAACCATTGATCCGGACATATTCAAGCCAGTATCCTTTCCCAAGGTAAAATTTTTCCGTGTCTGTTTGAGTCATATTAAGTCCTTTCAAATTTTGAGGTTTTAATCAAAAAGTCATATACTTTACCCCGTCAAAAACTTAACAAGCTGGGGTTGAAATTGATGTTTTCATAAATTTATCGACCATGCCCCACAAGGTCAAATTTTATCGACCGTATGGGGCTTGATGGCCTGGTTATCCCTCATCATCATGGCAGTGTTGACCATGGTTCCGGCATTTTTGAACGTGCCTTCCGGCAAATCCTCCCAGTATGCGGCCAGGGGTTTCAGTTCTTTTTGTTGCCTGGGGCCGTTCGCACAGAGGGCGACCAAACGTCCGCCGGGCTTTAAAAAGGTCAAGGCGTGTTTGATATGCAGGATATCAGATCCGTTTTCAAAGGGGGGATTCATGATTATTTTGTCAAACTTTCCGCCCAATTCAAAGAGGGTCTTTTCCAGAAAATCCCCACAAATAACCGGCTTATGATATTTTGAGGCCAGCACATCAACCAAGGATAGATTTTTTTCCACTATTTCAATCCAGCAATCAACATTCAGTCCAAGTATGGTGTCAATGATATTCCCGGTCCCGGCGCTCGGTTCAAGCACTCGATCACCCGGATTTATCTCGGCAAAATTGACCATCCTTTCGGCAAGATCTGGCGGCGTGGGGAAAAGCTGGGGAACCGCTACGGTTTTGATGCCGGTTCTCAGGGTTTCTTTCATGGCTTCAATATTCTGTTTGATTTCCGGCTCAGGATTTTTATCAACCGTAGGGGCTTCCGTCGCTGGAATTTTATTGACCGTAGGGGTATTGATGACTAGTTCGGGCTTGTCATGGACCTTGCTATCGGTCAGGAATACGCAAACGTCTTTCCGGCCATATTCTTGACCTGCTATCCGGGTGATAGCAATCCGGACCCTGTGGGAGTTCTCAACCGTCTCGGTCCCCCTGTAATCATCATAAATCCGGGAATATTGTTCTTTGGTCATTTCCACTTGATCAAATCTTTTCATTTCCCCCCGGTGCCATTTATCAGGGATCATGATAAATCCTTCAGGTGCCTTGTAATTTAAAAGCGGCAACTGTTTAGGCCTGGCTTTTGGTTTAATCAGATCCCCGGCGCCCTGTTCGTCAAGCATGGCCTTTTCATATATCAGGCGGTTTTCGGCATGTTCAATCCATCTTTTATTTGCCTGTTCGATTTTTGGAAGGCGGGATACCTGTATCCAGCATCCACCCCTGGAAGCACCACAAAAAACATGGGGAACCTCTGTTTTTGCTTCTGGATGGACCTTGCAAAAAGTTTCCCGGCAAATCGGGCAGGACCAGGGCTGTTGATTTATGATCTGGTCCGGATTTTTGGGCGTGTATTCTGCTTTTAGTTTCCTGATTTCAGCCTCAATGGTTTTAATCCGCCGGGCTCTGACCGCCGGGAGTTCTTTATATTTTGCGTGTTGCAGGGCTCCGGCGGCTCTCTGTTTCCAATATTCGGAAGTATCCCACAATCTGATAGCTTTCCTCATGCCATTTTCGATCTGTTCGGCGTGTTTCCGGGCGTGTCTCTCTGAATGATGCCCACATAAAATAGGCTGACCCAAGGGGATACCGTCGCAAAGGTCTTGAACATTTTTATGAACCATACCAGCTTCCATGGCCCGTTTTTCCTGATATCCTTCAAACCTTTCGGCCCGATCCGCTGCCCGGTCAACCAGGCTTGTATCTTCGTCCTCAATCTCTCCGGCCATTTCAAGGGCCAGGTCTTCCCGGTCCGGGGTCCAGGATGGAGCAAAAAAGATTCCCTGTTTTGGAGCCCATGCAAAACCGGCGGCTTTGACTTTGGCGTATTCTTCTTTATCCAGGCGATAAGCTGGATAGATTCTAATTTTGTTGTCTTCCGGGCTGAAAGTGGCCCGGTGCTGGTATTCTGTTTCTGTTTCAATTGTATTTACAAGTGCTGTCTCCATTATTATTTATCCTTTAAATTCAATTTTTATGTTAAAATGTTCCTGATACCATTCAAGAAAGTCTATTTTTACGCCCACCATAAAAAGATACCCGGTTTCCCACAAATCATAAACCAAGTATGGTGTTCCATTTTTGGGCTGAATTGTTCTTTCAATGCCTGTGATTTCCATTTTTCGTATCTCCTTATTCATGATTAATCGAATATCCTCAATTCCCATTTGCTATCGTCTTGATAAAGATAGCAGGGATGACCGCCGTTTTCTTTGATCTGTTCCGCCTTCAATTCCCTGGCCTTGACCATGGCCTCATCCTGATTATCAGCATACCATTTCCCGCCTATATTCCGGCCATCATAAAAAAGACCACAAGATAATTCATTCCCACCTATGATTATTCCCGTAACGTCGTCGTATCCCCAGCGTGTCATTTCAGCTCCCATTTCAATTTTTATTAACCGTATCCCATGCCATCAAATTTTATTAACCGTATGGGTATTTATCAAATTGCCTTGACGTTCTTAATATTTCTTGCATCCGGATGGTTTTGAAGAATCCAGAGGCCTTCTTTTTCATCCGGCAGGCCATGAACCATACCGGATGAGGTGGTTATTTTATATCGGTGTATATTTCTGTCAACCTTGCTTCAATTTCCGCGATATCCCCTACGTGACCATAGTTGATATCATCCGGGTTTATTTTGTCAGTGACGGCATTGAGCTTTTTATAAATCTCTCTGACCATAAATTTTGAGCTTTCCAGCGTCGCTATGTATTCTGATAATGCTTTTTCATTTTCCATTTTATCCATCCTTTTTTTATCAACCGTCTGCCCTACGATTAAAAATTGTCAACCGTAGGGCATGAGGTCAGATTTAAGCGGCTATTGATCTATTGTTTTCAGTTTCGACCGTTTCAGATCCGTGCATGATCCGGATGTCATCCATGCCAAAAGACTTTTTCGATCTTTTCCGGTAAACATCCTCATGATAGTACCAGGCTTTTTTATTCCCGGAAAACCGCATCCGGCAAGCCTTTAAAACGTCGGTATGGTTATAGGTCAACCCGGAAACCCATAGCCATGAGCCGATAATTTCAATTTTAACTCCGGTAAGGTTTTTCAGGGTATTTATTTTTTCCATCATGGTATCAGTTAAGGCTGTTTTCTTTTTAGATTCTCTGAGCTGTTCGCCGGTCCACCATGTTTCACATTTTTTCAGAAAATCATAAGCAGCATTCACGAGCTTCATTATTTCTTCATTCCCTCCTTTGTCCGGGTGATGTTTTAAACATGCTGCCCGGTACGCCTTTTTTAAACCATCTTCTGTTTTTTCTTCTGGACAAAGTATGCTTAATGCCTGTATCATATCCATGATTTAAATTCCTTTCACTGGGGGTTTTTATCTGCCCGGCTCATGTTAGCGCATGGCCGGGCTTTTTATTTATCTGTTTTCTTTTTCGGTACTTTCAACGGCATTAATCATGGCATCAATATTTCTATGCAAAATAGCTGCCTTTTCGATTAATTCCATGATCATCAGATGTTCTATGGCATTTGCCTCATGGCCAGCGTATCTAAGATTGTCAAGGACTTGTCCGGCTAAAAATGAACTTGTTTTTAAAGCTTCAATGTTTTTCATGATCTTCTCCTTTATGCCCGGCTTACCGGGCTTTGGTTGGGTTATAAAAATAGAGCTTTTTTGATTGTGTCATATGCCTGAGCTTTTTCGGCCAGACTTGATATAGTTTTTTCCTGACAGCTTCTTACTTCTCTGAGCGCTGCAATGGTTTCTTTCATGTTTATGTTTTCGGTTTCAAGCAAGGTCATTGCTTCTTCACGCTCTACGATTGCAACCATCCTGCTTTCGTGTTCATCCATCAGGCTTGTTTCTACTTCTGAGATAACGGCATTGCAAACAACATGCTTTGTAATTTCTATAAATGTATCTTGAGATAAGCAGCATCCAGCGGCCCAGATAAATGTCTTTCTGGTAGGTTTATCAAGGGATGAGTACCAAGTTAAAATATCTTTCATGCTTTTCATGCCAACAAAATCTTGAAAGTCTAAAACGTATTTTAATCCATTACCTTCTTTAACTATTCCGTGTGTTTCAAAGCTGTTTAATATCTGGTTTATATCTTTCATTTTAAAGTCTCCTTGTTTGGGTTGTTGGCTTGTGCCGTTATATATCTATAATGCAATCATGATGCCAAAGTAAATCAAAATTAAATAAAAATGGTAACGTGTTGATATTGTAATGAAATAATTTTAAATAGTCACAATGCAATCCATGCCAAGGTATTTTTTCATCAAAAAATAGTAAAGAATACTGACGGTATGTAAAGAATATTTTTTACAATGTGTCAGCTTTTTTTATAGCCTGGTATACCAATGGTATTTTTATATTGACAAATGGAAAATACAAGAGTATAAATTAAGTATGGATAATCCGCAAAAAGTATCTGAAAATTGCCTGAGGAACCGGAAAGCTTTGATATTCAAGGCTTTTATTGTTTTGAGGATGGACAAAAAATTAACGTGATACCGTACCAAGGCCCGGAAAAAGAATTGGAATATCCGATTTTCCCAAAAGGCAAGCGGGTTGAATATCTGGCCGAAGGGTGTCTGATGGTGCCCAAGCATGGTGGGACATAAAGATATAATCAAAATGGTAAGGGTTGAACATAAAAATGTTGTTTAGCGGGAGTTGTCATCAAAACAGAACCCGGATTGGAAACAATCATAGAAAGAAAAATGAATCCGTCGGGGTGCTCATGGCCCCGGCACAGGCAAACAGGTTTAAAGGCGTCAACAGCGTCCGGAGCTATAAGTCCGGAACGGAGGCTTCGTCCACCTCAGAAAACGGATGCCTGATACAAGCCCGGCGGGTTGTCTGGTAAACGCAAAGGTCCGGCAAGCTAAGTGCCGGTTAATTACCAGTTTATAAGAGGGTGTCGGCCGGTTGAATCAACAGCGTTTGAGTGAGTTGTCACGAGCTGCCCTTGACGGGATCAGGGGGATTCAAAAATACAAGACGCCACAAGGGGGCCGATAACAAAATAGGCTCATTACTTTTTTGGCATTGTAAATAAAAGTAATATGAAATTAAAAAAACACGGTTGGGTTGGTAATGGAGTATGTGAAAAGTTTTACATGATATCAACGGATATTGATATGAAGATTAATTGATATGACAGGGCAACAGATAGGTAAAATGACCAAAATAATCAACATCATAGGCAGGGGCCAGGGCATAAGTAAAGATGTCAAGGTCTATGGCAACTCCTTTATTTTACAGCTTAAGCAAGGCCGGTATGGGTATGATCGAGACTAAAGCTAAAGCCAAAAAGCCAGCAAAAAAAAGAAAGCCTTTAACCAAGGATAACCCGGCCCGTATGGTAAGAGATGTTAGTATAGCAAAAGATAGGCTAAGCGGGTGTTCATATTCCGATCTTGCCAAAACCTATGGCATATCCATGATGCAGATATCCAGGATACTAAATGACAGCGATATAAAGGATATAATCAATACCGGTACAAGCACAATGGTATCCATGATCCCTCTCGCAAACCAGGTATACCACGACAGGTTAAGGGACAACGATAAGCCAGAGCTGCAATTAAAAGCTGCTCAAGACGTGGCAAAAATATCAGGTATCATGCCCGGCGCCGTACTCAATCAAACTATCAACAACATCTACAACCAACAAAACAATATCGTTACGACAGAGACCGCCGCTCTGGTACGTAGGCTACTGCCCGGATTTGATGAGGATATCATAGATGCCCAATAGCCCATATATTTTTTTCAGAAACATATCAACCAATCTTGATATGTTGATACCAAACTCTGCGTTGGGCTTAAACAGGGTAGGGGGTATGGGCATCACCTTATCACACACACAGCCATGTGAGACACTTCTGTCTCATGATACAATAGTGTCTCATAGAATCCAGCCCCATTCCACAAAACAAGCACAAAATCCAACATACTGTAATCACAACAAAAAGGCTTCTTTTTGCACCGCGCGGAGACTTCACCAAAATGCAATACCTCAACTATCAGGCGCCATATTGCGGAATACCTCAATGGGTTTTGCTGGCCATAATATTTTTAAAGGTCATGATGTAACAACCGATATCATTGGTGCTGTAGCGTCTTGCTTGTTTGATAATCAATTTACGTCCGATAATATAGAAACTGTAAACTTTTTGTATAATTAGGGGTTATTGTGGATAAGCCATTGAAAAGACAGGCAAATAAGGCAAGCAAGGCCACTGAGGAAAACCTCAACTGCCAGAAACAGGAGGCCGTGGGGGGGAGCGGATCAGGAGTCCCGGCCGGGATGGGACCCATGGAATCCCCCCCAACACACGAGGCCCAAAAACATGAAATGGCATCCCGTTTCAATCCCAAGTACAAGTTGGACCGATGTCCCAAGTGTTCGATGATGAGCATGAATTTTATATACGTGAGTGAGGCCCTGTTGGCATGTTATTTATGCGGGACGGTTTTTGTTTGCAAGGAAGTGAGGGACGATTTCAAGAAGAACCTTGACAAGGGGAATGTTATTGATCACGTCTAAGGCTGCTATAGATTTAGCGACTGTATTCAGGCACGCTGCGAGCTGCAAGGCAACTGGCCAGTTAAAGGCCCTTATGAAGATGGATTATAACATTGTCGGTATTTTTTCTGGAAATCAGGCTGGCAAAACTTGGGGAGTTGCATACACTTATTTTTTAAGGATATTGGGTATTCACCCTGTAGAACGGTTGAATAAGCTTGCAAGAAAGATCAGGTGTATGAGTCCCTCACTTCCACAGCCTGGCGGGAATGATGACCAGGACAATACACAGTATTTAGAGTTCAAGAAGCTTTTACCGGCTGAGATGATAGTCAAGGATGTAACAGCGAGGAATTCAAGCGTGATTGTGAGAAGGCCTGACGGGTCTAATTCAATACTTGAGTTCAAGTCTGTGCATCAGGAGATGCAGGATTTAGGAAGGATACAGCTATCTTCTTGCTGGCACGATGAAGAAACACCAAGAGGCCATAGGGATGAATGTAAGATGAGGCTTTTGGCTGAGGGTGGTGACGAGTTGTTTTCACTGACCCCGACAAATGCGCTTTCTTATACTTATGCTGAAGTCTGGCAGAGGGCCGAAGAGATTTACCGGACCCCGACGATACAGAAGAAATTCAATTTACCTGAAAGAGAATATCCGAATAAGGGAACGAATATCGGATGTATTCAGATGGCAACGGATGACAACCCGACGCTTGAGCTTTCTACAATAGACTTTTTATTTCAGGACATAACTGACCCGGCTGAACTGGCATTAAGAAGATACGGAGTTTTCAGTCAGATCTCAGGGAGGGTTCACAAGACTTATGACCCGGCTATTTGTTACATTGATTTCAAGAAGCTGTTTGACCGTATTCCTTACGAATGGATGCACACCATCGGGATAGATTACCACGAATCGAGAATTCCATGGTCGATAGGATTTATGTCTTGTTCTCCCGATGATGAATGGTTTTTATGGAAAGAGCTTCACCCAGCGATAGATGGGCCTAACGCTTACAATACTTACGACATTACAAAAATGATTTTAAGAAGCTGCGACGATTATATTTACAAAGCCTGTTTAATGGACCCCTTGGCGAACAAGAAACAGTCTAACACAAACACGTCAGTGATAGACGATATAAACAGGCACGTTCATCAGATAAGACGAGACACCGGCATAGGAACGAATATGTTCTTTCAGCCATGGGACACGAAAGGGGTAGGTGGAAGGGACGAAATTTCAAAAAGGTTCAAGAACGCTTCAAGAGTGGGAAGACCGTTTAATAATCTTGTAAGAGAGAACGGAAAACTAAGAAGACTCCCGACACTTTGGATATCTCACGAATGCCCAAAGTTTCACAAATCAATCATGAACTGGTGTTATGGTGAATTTGTCACAGCGAGCGTCAAAGCTGTAAACGATCCAAAGCCGACACCGCAACAGAAGAACTCTCATGATTGTATGGTCCTGGAGTGTTTGGCTAAAGACAACAGGGTTTTAAACGCTTCTTTTTTAATCCATAACCCGGCAAGGCAGGTAGCATGATGGACGTGAACAATATTTTCATAGATAGGGATAAAAACTTAGAATCATTTTTGGAAATATATCCTAAAAAACTAAGAAGAGGTTTTTTAAGACGATGGATAAAGAAAGGGATTGGTGGTTATTCTCAACCGTTAAGAGTTTTAAACCGTGAGAAGCACGATATTATATCGGTTATAGACGATTTTAATGGGCAGGTTAACCCGGATACAATGACCATTTTTTATTTATTCCCATTTTTGAAAAAAGCCGGAACGCATATTATAAAAGATGCAGTGCGTGCTTACGCTGATAAAAGAATAAAAACAATAAGTATAAAGAACGGCTATAAAGAGGTCAAGTCTGTTTTTGATTATTCGGTTATTGGAAGTTCAATAGCTATTGAAATGAAAATAGAGGTTGCATGAGCGAGAATTTATTTTGCGAAGGCAACAAGAAGGTAACGCAAGCCACAAAAGACGGCTGGTATAGAACCTTCAAAGGATACCCTGAGATCAACGACACGGCCAGGAACATGCTCAAGGGAATGACAATGGGCGAAAGACTGTTGTTTTTTTGTGAATATGTGACCGACGATTCAGAATATGCTTCATTTTTAACAAGGGATTTTGAAGATGGAATATGGGGATAAAGAAACCCAAGATATAACCCCTTGGGAAGATAAGGTTTGCAGTCAAATTTATGACGAATGGAAACAAGGAAGACAGTATGTATCTGACTTGAACGATATGTTCGATGATATTTATGACATGCTCAGGGGTGAAAGGCCCTCAAAGAAGTATGATTTTCAATCGAATATCAACATTAATAAGGTTTTTCAAGCTTGCTGGACCGCTATCCCTTACTTGATGAAAAAAATGTTTGGGGCGACTCCTATCATTGGGATTTCCTCTTTTGATAAGAAGGGAGCATGGCAGAGGGAGCAGATTTTAGAATTCTGGCATCAGTTGCAAGGACCGGCTAATTCTCCACACATCCCCTTTTATTTGGTTATGGTTTCCATGACTTTAAGAACTCTTTTAAATGGTGTTGGGTATATGAAAAAAACCTGGCGCCAGAAAATGAAAAAGGTAACCCGTGAGATACCGGTAAAGATTCCTCTGGGGCCAGATGCAACAGGGCAGATGCAATTTGAAAAGACAACCACAAAGAAAACCGAGTCTGTCCCGATAGAAGATTTCCCACAGAACATGGTTGTTAACAACAAAGACATAGTTCATGACTGGCTTTTACAACCGGGTCAAAGCATACGGCAGGGCAGGTTTGTCATACATAGAACGGTTCAAGACCTTGGCAGCCTTTATGAAGCAGGTCTTTATGAGAACCTTGACCAGATTGTAGGGGATGTCATCGAAGATGATGAACATTCAGAAGCCAAAAAACACGATGACCAAGAAGAACCACCTACATCAGATATTTACACCGACGTTGAACTTTATGAACGGGTAGGACTTTGGAACGTCAAGAAGGAAGGTAAGAAATGGGTTCCGTGTTTTGAGAAAAGAAAATATGAAGAAGGCTTTGAAAATAAATACATGATTGCCGTTATGGCAAGGGGTGGTGAAGACAGTAAAGATGTTCTAATCCGGTTTGAACCGTCAGAATATGAAGAGATAAATTATATAGATTCTCATTGTTATATGGACCCTGAACGATGGAATTCAATGGGGATGATAGAACCGGCCATAGAAACATTTCTTGCGATGAACGACATTATTAACGGTATTCAAGATGAGATGTGGAAAAACCTTATGCCGCCTGTAATTGTCAATGAATACGCCCTTTGGAAATGGGACACAATGAAATACGCCCCTCACCAAAGGTGGTTACAGGGTGGCGATCCTCAAACAGCGGCTTATTTTGTGCCTCCTTCAAACGTAACGAGGGATTCATGGCAGTCTTATTCCCTGCTTGACAATGAGGGCCAGCAGATCTCTATCACGAACGCCATGGCGGGAGCTGGTAACGAGAAAACAGCCACAACAAACGTGATGAACGCCCAGTTATCGGCAGGAAAACAAGATTTCATTCTTGAAATGCTGGAAAAGACCTGTTTAATCCCTTCGGCACAGATGGATATTAGGTTCGCAAAGAAATTCGCCCATAAAATGAGCCTGAATTTGATAGTTGCGGCGGCGGCTGCTAAAGCCGGTAAACAGGCAGAGGCTTTTAATTTCTCCGATTGGGAAGAAATATACCAATATATCCCAGCCGCATCAAGTGTGAAGCTTGCTGTACAGAAAGAAAAGGAAATTCAGGAAGATATTCAGTTAATTCAGATTTTAAGCTCTGTTCAAAACCCGAATACTCCCAAAGTAATTAATAAATTTATTGCCAACATTCTCAGAAACAGAAATTCCCCGGAAGAAGCAGCGCTTTTTGATGAGGACTATTTTGAACCGGCATCAGAAGCAGGGCAGATAGCAAAAATGGAAGAGGCGCTTTCGGGCACATCCAATCAAAACGGGGTTGAAATGTCTGGTCAAGAAGCTTCTGTAAGGCAATCAACCTATCAACCGAGGGGCATTTAATGGAACGACTTGGAACGCTTGTATATAAGCTTTTGTTTGGGGATGTTTACAAAACAACCATAGACCCGAACAAGCCCGAGAACGTACCCCGTATAAACGCCATGCTTGAGGCCGAAAGGGAAGAAAAGAAACGCTTTTGGGAAGGGCCCGGGAAAGTTTTATTTGATAGCTGGCAAGCGAAAGTCAGAAACGGGGCCTTTGAATTGATAACCAAACCAGATTTAGAATGTAATTGCAAGACATGCTTGAAAATAAAAGAGCTTTCAATGCTCATCAAGCTGCTTGCCGATGCGGAAATAACCATAAACAAGGAGTAAAAAAAAATGTCAGACGATACTTTACTTGATGGTGAAGCCGGAACGGACGTACCAGTATTCACACCAGAACAACAGCAGTATGTTTCTAAGATGTTCGACGAACAGACCCAAAAATTGACCTCTCACTTTGGGCGGATTGTGGCCCAACAGTTTGAAGAAAAGGTTATGCCAAAGGTCAAAAGCGTTGATCCGGACAAACTGAACGAAGAGCTTTCAAACAGGCTTTTCGGCGGTGATGTAACTGGAACAATTTTGAAAGTTGTTGAGGAAAGGGAAAGAAATAAAACTGAGTTGGAAAACAAAAAGATTGAAGCGATTCAGTCTGAACTTGTTAAATACAAAGACCAGCCACTTTATAAAGAAATTTATGCTGACGCAGAAAACTTGGCAAAAGAAGCTGTAAAAAAAGGATATCCTCCAGGACCGGCAGCAGAGCTTGCAGTCGAGAAGGCAAGGAGCAGCTTCCTTTTAAATAAAGACCCTGAACATAGATTAAATATGTCCGGTGGTGGAAAACCTACTCCAAGGACAAAAGCTGTTGAATTACCGGCAGATTTAAAAACCGCCGCACAAAGAGACATAGCTGACGGCATATTTAAAGATGAGGCCGATTATATTAAAAATCTTTCCCCGTCAACACGGGCAAGATACGGATTATAGGTTTCCCAGAAATGGCTAAACCAGAACAAGAGGATCATGAGTTCGTTCGGTGTGCTAACTGTGGTTTCCCCTGTAAATTAAGCAGGGATAAAATCAGAGCTGGCAACGGCAAGACCTATTTCGAGATCCCAAACGACGGACCCGCTCCACATGACAGTATTGTTAAATTTGGCTGTCCATTGTGTGGATTGGGAGAATATAACACAAACTAAATAAGGAATAAAAAAATGGAAATAGTACGAGATTTGATTGGAGGGTGCAAACCTTCCCCCATCTTGCTTCCGTATAATGGTGATCTTGCTGCCGATTCTACTACGAAACGGTATAAAGGTTCTCTTGTGAAGCTTATGGATTTTGACGACATTGACCACGGTACGTTTTTTACTTTTGCGGGGCTTGCTACCGCTATGGAAAACCTTACCGGTATTCTTGAGGAAGAGGTTTCAGCAGGTTTCCTACCGGATGACGCTGCATATAAAACACCTTTAAAAAGTGTTTCCCCTTGTTTTCCTTCAACTATTATACGGGCTGAATATGGGCAGACAGACGCTGCCGCTGCCGCAAATTATGATACCGGCGCAACCGCAACAGCCGCAAGTGCAACATTCACTATTGGAATTACCACCGCTAAAACCATGATTGGTGGTTGGGTGTGGTTCATTAATGGAGCAAATGCTGGATATCTTCATTACATCACCGATAATGATACCACGACAGCAACATTTGCAACCGCAGTCGCCGGAGCTGTAGTCGCTGCCGATGATTTCCTGGTAATCTGTTCACCTGCCACAAGGTTGCTTGACTTGAATGCGACATACACAGGCATCAAGAGTGAAATTGACAACAATGTAAGAACTGATGCTGTGGTAGGACTTATGACTTACATCTCTGCCCCTGGTATTCCTTTTCAGCAGCTTGACAGAAACAAACACGACGGCTTGAAGATCAGTAATGCGAAGTTTTACCACGACTTCACCATTCCAGTTATGAACCTGTGGTCAGCCGGTGTGAAAACATCTTAAGGAGATAAAAAATGGGAATTGCTTTAGCTTCAAATTTTGGGGATGCGCTTGACGCAAGAGTCCGCAAAATATACGACAAGGAATACGAGGAAAACGTAAAAACCTCCATGATTCCTAACCTTTTTGGTATGGAATCGTCCAAGAGATCATATGAAATCCTTTCCGGTATTGGCGGAATGCAGGATATGCAGCCGTTTGACGGCATGATTGCATATGATACCCCTCAGCAGCTTTATGACAAGACCTTCACATTCCCTGAGAAAGCTTTGGGATTCAAGGTTGAAAGAAAGCTTGTTGATGATGACCTGTTCGGTGTAATTGACAGAAAACCGTGGCAGATGGCGGTATCTTCCGCAAGAACAAGAGAAAAAGAGGCCGCTGGTATTTTTAACGGGGCTTTCGTAGGAACTGACGGGCCTGATAGTGTCTCTTTGTGTTCCGCATCTCATCCCTTCTCACCGAGTGACGCAACTGTCCAGAGCAATGCAGGATCAACGGCGATGACAGCGGTGGCTATTGAGGCAACAAGGAGAATCGGTCAGACTGCTATTCTGAATGATCGTGGTGAGCTGCTTGACGTGAATTATGACATGATCCTTTGTCCTCCTGCCCTTGAAGAAACCGCCTATGAGGTCATTAACTCAAGCGGTAAGGTAGACACAGCCAACAACAACAGAAACTTCCATCAGGGCCGGTACGATCTTGTTGTTTGGCCCCGGCTTACCAGTGCAACAAACTGGTTTATGATTGATTCTGTTCTGGCAAAAAAATTCCTTCTGTGGTGGGACCGGATTAATGATCCTATCAAGATGGATGAGGACTCTAATACCCTTGTGGCATACTGGTACAAATATGAACGGTATAGCGCAGGGTGGGCAGATTATAGGCCAGTATATGGACATAATGTAAGTTAACTTAACCCTACTGGGGGGAGTAAATCCCCCTGGTTTGTAAACTGGTAGGAGGAATAAAATGGGATATACACATATTGATATAAGCGCACCGTCAAACCTTGCCATCGGCTCTAAGGGGTCTGAGGTTGTTGTGGCTGGTTCAGGCGGGACGCTGTATCAGCAGGGAGTTGCTATTAGTGCAACAGCCGCCGAAATAAACCGGGCGGCTGACGTATCTGCAAGTGCCGCCGTTGCCGCCAATGCTGCAACCTTAACCGTAACGGCAGACTTACACGCCGGGAAGGTTATTCAGTTTGGCAAAACAGACGGATGCATCGTAACGCTTCCAGCCGCAACCGGAACCGGGAATATTTATAAATTTGTAATCGGGATTACGGCAACATCAAACGCAAATATCATTAAGGTAGCGAATGCAACCGATGTGATGAACGGTTCTTTGAATATTCAACAGGACACTGACGTAGACGGGACCTTAAAAGTTTGGAGAGCCGATGCTGGTGACGACACTATGACATTTGCAGGAGCAGCAACGACCGGTGGTATTGTAGGCGGGTTTATACAATGCGCTGATTACAAATCCGGTTTTTGGTCATGCCAGGCATTCACTCAGTCCGGCGGTGGTTCAGAAGCTACACCTTTCAGTGCATCAGTAACCTAAAGGATAACCAATGAAAAAGAATATTAACTTAGCTCTTTTAACGCCTCAACAAGAAACAGAGATACGTAGAGAAATAAGCGATCTTGAACGTATGATAGTCTCAGATAGGCAATTAAAAACCCCTAAAATCCAAGATGAAGCAGAGTTCAGGGCGAATATTCAGAAAAAAAAGAAGTTGCTTGATGATCATACTCCAAGACCCTTGAAGCCGAAAGAAAAAGACATTGCAGCGAAAAGGGTCAAGGAGCTTGATAAGATCATCGCTGAACATATGCCACGGAAGCGGGATTATTACCGGAAAGCTACTCAGGATATGGACTTTGAAAGAGCTGTAAATCAACAGATGGCTTTTCAACAGAACAAACAGTTACAGGGTATGATCCTTGAAAGAAAGCATCTTCTTGGAAGACTTGAACCCCAAGACCCTTATATAAGAAACATTGAAGGCTTACGCAAATGAGCGTTACCACTATAAAGCAAAACATTCTTTATGGCCTTGGGGAGGGGTCAAGCGTATCTAATGATACATACTTGGCTTACTCCCTGAGATGGGCAAACCGGGCATATCGGGAAATCTTCTTAAAGGCCGGATATAAGTTTAATTTTATTAATAAACGGACCCTTTTAAAAACAATTGCAGGTCAACAGACATATCAGGCCCCGTCTGATTTTATTGGTTTCGTGACTATCAAAGATGAGACAAACGACACCGTTATTGATCAGATAACACCCAGTGAATTTTCAAGAGATGTTGCAGGGGTATCCATTACATATGAGGAATTCACATCTTCATTTGACACGGCTGTAGCTCTTGATAATACCGGTATCCTTCAATATTCAGAGAAAGTATACACTGGAACAACTGAATACACCCGTGGAACCGATTACACCATAGCATGCGCCGCAGGGACCATTACAGTGTTAAGTACCGGCGGGATGTTGGATGCCACTGATTATTCCGTTGATTATATCCATTGGAATAATGGAACCCCGGACAAGTTTTGTTTTGAGTACGACAAGACGAATTCAAGGCATATTTTCAGATTTGATCCCATACCAGATGATGTCTATACGGTTTCCCTTGTTTACCCTCATAACCCATCAGACTTAGGTTCTCATGAGGCTATTTGGCCTTATATGGAACATGCTATTGAATGTGGTGGAATATACTATGGCAGTCTTGAAATCATTGAGGATGGACAAAAAAGGGCAGAGTTTAAACAGATTTACATGGATGCCGTTTCCGATCTGGTTAAGACCGATCAGGACATGATACCGAAAAATCATAGAATCCCTGTAGTCATGAAGCGAAGCGATTACACAGACAGGAGTATTTAATGGCTCAAGCCCCCTATGGTCATTGTGAATTTGGGGTTGATTATGCAACACCTCCCCATGAATTACCTGATTCAGCCCTTGCCGATTCTTTAAATTGTGTACCGACAAGGAAGGGACTTTTAACTGGCCGCAAAGGGCATTTAAGATTCAACAGCACATCTTTAGGGTCAAGAACAACATCAGTACACGAATTTAGAAGCGGGACCACGCGGAGCAAAATTGCCACATACGGAACAAAAATAGGTGTTTTCTCAGAAGCTACCGGAGATTTCGTTGACCAGATAACCGGGCTTACGGATAACAAAATGTTTCAGTGGGTAAACTTTGGTAAAAAGGCCATATGTGTAAATGAAGGCGCAAATGTGCCGCAATACTGGGATGGTTCAGCAGGCGGTGATTTAGGTGGTTCTCCTCCAACAGGTAAAACTATTATTCAATGGGCAAACCGATTATGGTTCGGGGGTAACGCAACAGAGGGTGCAACCTTATCTGGAAGCGTATTGAATGACCCTACGCTTTATACTGGAAGCGGTACGGCTACAGGAGCAGTATCTCAGCCGGTAGGAGATGCCGGGGATCCCATCACCGGGATGTATGGTTACTTTGATTATCTACTTGTCGGGAAGCAAAACACAATTTACAAAGTGGCCGGAGCACCTCCAACAGACGCAACAAAACTAAGTATCTCACCTCTTTATTCAAGGGCGAATGAAAGCGATAATGTTGGCTTTACTTCTCCCTGGGCGATAACTCAGGTTGGCAATGACGTTATTTTTCTTGACGGGTTCGATATCAAAAGCCTTACAGGTATTCAAGAGTTTGGAGACGTAAAGCATAATTCCATAATTCCACATTTCAGGGATTATTTAGAATCCATCTGCGATAAAGATCTTCTTCAATACAGTAAATTTTTCCATTACAAGCGGGAAGAACAGATTTGGGTATCAATGCCGATGACTTCAAGCACTCATTATGTTTTTGTCCTCGATTATAAATTCAAAGATAAGACCGGGAGGTTTTCTGTTTTTCCGATTGGTGGAGTTATAGCAAGTTGTTTCGGTGGGTTTGAGAACGGTACAAATGATGATATTTATTTTGGAGACGAATCAGGTTTTGTCAGACAGCTTGATATTGGAGACAATGACGATGGCGCTGCAATAAATCGGTATTTTGTCAAAGTCTTTGCCGGTAATGTTCCAGCAAGCGGGGCCTATGGTTATGAATCAAGAAGAAAGCAATTCCTTAATTCAGAAACCTATATTTATCCCACGGAATCAACCCTTACCATGACACCCTCATACTCTATTGATGTTTACGATCATGAACAGGTTCTTGCAGCAACATACACGGCATTAGATTCAGACGACGTATCGACTTGGTATGGGTCAAAAACAAAACGGAAAAGAGTTCCGCTTCTTGGAATTAATGGTGGTACGCTTGCCCTAAAATGGACACATAGCGCTATCAGTGAAAATTTTATATTTTATCCAAGTCTGTTAAATTTCGGATGGAAACAGACGAACATGATCGTGTAAGTAAAAGGGGATATTATGGGATGGGATGATAGTGGTGACGGCGGAGATGGAGGCGGCTGGGGCGGTGATGGGG
>Ga0316608_1000241_pt1 | contig 28262 bp, 21 predicted proteins | sample MIS2016152B_MG_FD_207673 | JGI IMG/M metagenome (GOLD analysis project Ga0316608, IMG submission 207673) | Microbial mat bacterial communities from Middle Island sinkhole, Lake Huron, Michigan, United States - MIS.2016.152B | ecosystem: Environmental > Aquatic > Freshwater > Lake > Sediment...
ACTATTCGCTCCAAATCAGCACTCCTGCAGGTTTTAATGTTTTTTCGCCAACAAGGATTTTCGCATTGGCAGGTATATTCATGGGGTAATCGCCAGACGAATAATTCACAGCAATGTTAAAACCATCGCGCCAATAAACATAAATACCCTGGGGATAATCTTCGGTTGTTGCTTCGGCAGCAGTATAGATGCCGCGCAATATATCCTTTTCCAGTTTGGAATCGTCGGTATCCACGCCAATATAGGTTACAGTGCCTTTCCCGACCTTATGCTTTACTACGGCAGCTTTGCCCTTATAGAACTGATTATTGAATGTGGCAATAACCTCACTGTTCTTTCCGGGCAAAAGCAAATCGGCCCAGTTGTTCCAATTATAAAGGTTCGACTTCATCAGAATTTCGCCTTTGGCATTCCCCGAAAGCATATCCGTTGCCTGCACCTGTGCGCCAATGAGGCCTGATATCGGGGCTGCCCATCCGGCTTCCCAGAAATGACCCCGGCGGTCTTTGGTTGCCGTGCGGCATGTAATTACCAAATTTCCGCCATTTAACACATAATCATTCCATTTCTTTACCAAGGCCGAATCGACCATTTCGTATGCCGGAACAATAACGAATTTATATTTCGACAGATCGGTAGTTTCCGGGATAACATCCGTCGGGGCACCCAACGATTTGGCAAGTTCCAGGTATTTAACAGGGTAGTTCCATGCATCCCATTGCCATGTTTGTTTTTGCCTGTCGATAGTCCAGTAGTTTTCGAGATTCCAGAGTATCGCTGTTGACCGTGCAGCTAGCTTTTCGGGCATTTTTGTACCCGATTTGTATTGTGTACGGAGTTCTTTAATTTCTTTCATAAACAGCATGTACTCTTCTCCACCTGGGGAAGGAGTTACGCCATCCGTTTGTATTACACCCGAATGGTATTGCTCGGCGCTATATAGAATCTGACGAAACCGATATGAGCAGGCAAGTTTTCCGCCTGCCGCAAAGGAATGGTGCAGCCACAACCGCACCGTGCCGGGCAAGAGAAGCGGATTGTAACTTCCCCAATTAACCGGGCCTGGTTGCATTTCCATTACTCCGGTTGCTCCGCCCACAGATTTATAATATTCCGAAGCAAAGAGGATAGGTTTACTACTCCCTAAGCGGAAGCCTAAGTCGCCAAAATTATCGGAACCACCGTTGGGATAAGCGGTATAGGTAGCAAAATCAAGTTTCTTTGTCCGCCTGGGATCAGAACCTGTGCATACAGCAGTATAATTGGTGGTAATATACTGATTTTTGAGAATGTAATTTCGCAGAATTCCTGCCTGTAGGTCAAGAAACTCGGCTTGAGAATCGGCCGAATATCTCTTAAAATCGAGCAATGCATGAGGGTTATTGCCCCACCAACCCACAAGGTTAGTATTCGGAATGATAACCTCATCGAAACTATTGAACCATTGGCTCCAAAAGGCTGTTCCCCAGGCTGAATTAAGCGCATCGACAGTTTTATACTTGTTTTTTAACCATTGCCTGAAAGCTTCCTGCGACGAAAGGCTGTAATCGGGAAGAGCTGGTGGTTCGTTGTCGATTTGCCATCCGGTCACATGCTCGTTCTTCCCGTAACGCTTGGCCATTTCGGTCACAATTCGTTCTACAAACATGCGGTATTTGGAATTAACAATAGATTCCAATCCACGCGTGCCATTTTCGGCCCGGATGTAATGACCATCCATGATGAATGTTTCCGGGTATTTTAGCCTCATCCAGGTAGGTGTGGTTGCAGAAGGAGTGCACATTACTACCTTCAGATTGTATTTTACACATAGGTTTACCACTTTATCGAGCCAGGCGAAATCAAATTTTCCTTCGTCGGGTTCCATTTTGTACCACGCAAATTCGGCAAGGTGAACAAACTCAAAACCCATTTCGGAGATCTTCTTGATATCTCGTTCCCACTGGTTTTCGTTCCAATGTTCCGGGTAATAATAAATTCCGGTTGTAATCAGGTCTTTTTCAGGAAAAAATTTATTGATTTCCTGCGACTTCGAGGGAAATGTCGAAATCATCAATATTGCAACGGAAAGTATGAGAATTACTTTATTCATGTTAAAGGAGGTTGTTTACCGAATCAGTTAGTTGTAATCACGTCTATTCCTGCATATCCAGCCACATCATCGCCCGAGGTGTTTTTCAATGCCCGTAACTTAATATACCGTGCTTTCACCGTCGAAAAATTCCGTGTTTGTAATACCGGATTATTTTTGATGTTTGAGAATTCGCCCTGATCAACCTGTTTCCATTCTGCATTGTCGTTTGATATATAAAACTCGAAATTGGTAATGATACCGGAGCTCCACCTGTTCTGGTCCGGCAGGTAGTTGAATCCGCTCAGGTTATACAGATTGCCTAAGTCGATAATTAAATCGACCGGCATTTTTTTGTCGCGTTGGTGCCAAACTGTTGCCGGGTTGCCGTCCAGGACATATTTTGCATTGTCATCGGTGTTATTAACTACTTTCCAGTTTTTGCGGCTAATGTCGAATTTCTCCAGACTTACCGGGCTGCTTTTACCTGAAGCAGGGTCGTAGGCAATTGCCTTAACTTCAATTTTGCCTTCGGTTTTAACCGGACCTGTAAACTTTGTCGATTTAGATGTAGGCTCGCTACCGTCTAAGGTGTAATAAAAATGCGGGCCAATATCGTCGGAATTAATGACGATCTCACCCGTTTGATTTCTTAAAATGGCTGGTGCATCAAGAATTAAAGGAGCGTTATAAATACCCAGGTTAGAAATTACCGGGCAACTTTTTGAATCAGTTATATGGATTCTGACTTTCGATGCATAAATACTCGGAAACCTAAGAATGCGCTTGTAACCAATAGTGGTGGCTTTGGCTATTTCTTTCCAGTTTCCATCGACAAATGCTTCAACGGTAAATGCTTTTACCCGCTGCCCTAAACGAATGTACTCCTGTGCCATGAAACGGTTGAACAAGGTTGGTTTGCCCAAATCAATCGTCAGTGAGGCGTTGGTTACGTTATCGTCGGTTGCCCAGTAGGATTCTTTATTACCATCAATGGCCTTTGATGCATTATATTCTCCGGCTTTTCCCCGGACATTCGATGCTTCGGCCTTTGCTTTTTCGGCAAGGTTAACTGCAAATGATTCTTTTACAGCTTTGGCCATTCCGAGGGCTGCTTTTTCGTCCTTTTCATGGATCAAACCGTTGGGCATGATCGGGAAATTAAGCAGCAATGTTCCGTTGTGCCCTATAGAGTTGTAATAGGTTTCCATAAGCTTGGGCACCGATTTCACTTTGTCGTCTTCACTTGGATGGTAAAACCATTCGGGACGGATTGAGGTGTTTACCTCAGCGGGAACCCAGGCATTGCCATCTTCCACGCCGTAATGTAACATTTCCCATGGCACTTCGCCGGTATTGTTCAATAAGCTCCAGTTGGTTTCACCTACATAGCCATCTTCGGTTCCAACCCAGCGCAGGTCGCCACGGTCGCCGCCATCGTTCCATATCACAATGTTGGGCTGCAACTTACGAATCATAGCATATGTATTTTTCCAGTCGTAATAAGTAGTACGATCAATTTTACGGGTTTCGTTGGCTCCGTCATAGTATCCATCTCCACCGTTAGCTCCATCGAACCAAACCTCAAAAATTTCTCCATAGTTGGTGAGAAGTTCGGTAAGCTGATTCCGAAAATAGGTTATATACTCTGGTTTTCCATAGTCAGGATGGTTCCTGTCCCAGGGTGATAAATAAATACCCAATTTCAACCCATATTCTTTGCAGGCATCGGCCATTTCGCGGACCATATCGCCCTGGCCATTTTTCCAGGGAGCATTTTTTACGGAATACTCGGTGTATTTCGATGGCCAGAGGCAAAAACCACAGTGGTGCTTTGCCGTAATTATAATCCCTTTCATTCCCGCTTCTTTACAAATACGCGCCCACTGGCGGCAATCAGCTTTTTCGGGATTAAACAGCTTTACATCTTCATTACCAAACCCCCACGACTGGTCGGTATAGGTGTTTAATGAGAAATGGACAAAAGCATAATACTCCATTTCCTGCCACCGTAATTGGTTTTCGGTTGGAACTGGGCCAAACGGAGCCGGGGCTTTGGTTTGTGCATTTGAGAAGCTTGTAGCTAATAAAACAAAAGCTAATATGCAGGAAATTTTTATGCTCATATACATCGTAAATTAATTCTGTTAATATCTGTTCTAATCAAAGTCTTTGACTTAAGAAAGACCCTTCGACTTCGCTCAGGGTGACACTTCGAAGTAGAGTCATTCTGAGCGGAGTCGAAGAATGGATAGGAAAGATAAATCCTTAAGTCAACGACATTGCTATGCTAATTCAATTTATTAGACTCGAATACCATATTCCCATTCATTATAACCTTCATTTTAGTTACCTGGTTTAATTCTCCGATAACGAATTCCAATTCGTATCCCGCTTCTCTTACCATTGCGAAAAATCTGTTTTCACCAATGGGATACAAATAGGTAGAATTAGGATCATCGGTAATTTTCAACAAATCGCCTTCTTTAATAATATGAAATGTATTTCCTTGAGGTGGAGGCGAATATGTTCCGACATATTTATCGAGAATAGCACCCGATAATTTCACAAGAGGCGGACATTTAACCTTTTTCGCCGTAAAATCGATTTTCCCATTGGCGGTCACCACCAAAGAGTCGTCCTTTGGAAATTCAAACTGTATGTCAAAGCCCCTTAAGTATAACTCCTTCTGAATTTGAGCCTTATTTAAAAAGAAAGTGTTTTGAGTTTCGGGGAATAGGGTTAGCATTGGCAGGCGATTGCTGAATAATTGCAACGTATTGTCGGCTTTAAACAAAGCTAGGGTTCTTCCATAACTATCGACATACAGACCGCTGCGACTCTTGAGAACATCGTCAGTCAGTTTTATAGTTTTATGCATAACATTGCCATAAGTAACCGAATCATTTGAAGAAAGCAAATGTTCTTTCGTTCCGAAATCAACTAGCGGATACTGCCAATCGGAAAACATGAATTTTAACCCATCCCAATAGCCTTTATAACTCACGGTTTCATGTACTTCTTCGGGCAGCTTGTCATACTTCCATTTTAATTCGTTGGGAGCATATTTTTCCAGAATACTGGCGAGCGAATCCACACCCATCCCTTTTCCCTCGTTCGCTATCGATAGATAAAGCCTGTTATGGATAGTTGGATTTTTTATTAATTGGTCTTTGGTTCTATCCAGCAAAATATTGTTATCCCACCACATACTCGGACTAAGCGAAATATAACCGTTGAAAAATTGGGGGTCGCGATGGAATGCATTCATTACAAACACCCCCCCGAACGATGTACCGCCAAGAACGCGATAGTTATATGTTCTATAGTTTTTATCAACGAACGGGATCAACTCCTCTTGTATAAACTGATACAATTTGTCGGCGCCTCCTCCGGTTTTATTATTTCTATCTTGTGTAGGTGTGAGGTCGCGTGTGCGGTTGTCGCCTCCCGTATTCAAACTAACCAATATCATTTCAGGCATAAAGCCGTAACGCGTTCTGGAAACCCAATCAATAGTCTGCTTGGTAAAGCTGAAACTCCATTGCCCATCGAGCAGATAAAAAACAGGGTACTTTTTTGTACTTTTTTCGTAGCCATCGGGCAACCCAATCATGACGTTTCTGTCCTCGCCGAGCGCTTTGGAATGTAAGGTAAATGAAATACCCGTGGTTAGATGAATTGAATCAGTTTTAACCTGACTAATGGCAGGGATTTGCCCGAAAGTAGAAACACAAGCAAGTAGAAAAATCGCGCAATGCGACAAGATTGTTTTCATTTAATTTTCGTTTTTTTTAATGGATAGTTAAGTAATATTATCTGCGAACCAATTTACAATATTTTTTAATGTTTATATTTTAATGTCGTTTAGATAAGTCCAAATTTTGTTCCTAAGTGCTGGCAGGCGTTACAAACGCACGCAGTCACAAAGGTTTTTATATCTAATATAAATTCATCCAATCCCGGGGAACTTACTGTTAATTAACTGTTTTCGGTACAGGGATTGCTTATCGCAATCAAAAAGATATTTTGTCATTGCCGATTTGTTTTGTGCATAACCCTAAAATGCGTGTTAAAATTGAGAATACTACTATTTCAGTAATGGCTTTTGTATTTTAATAAAGTATATTTTCAAATCGTTTATCAATATTAAATTTATTTTAAAATTAACGCATCTACCGCCACTTTGCCCGATCCCCGGTTCACAATATTAATTATATGTTTGCCTGCAGTCAGCCCGGTTTCTTCAAAAACAACCTGCTGGGGTTTTCGGTCGCCAACGGTTGACAAATCTATGGTGGTGCGGGTTTGTCCATCAATCTGAACTTCAATCTTTCCGGCTCCTGCTTCTTTGGGAGCAATAACAGCGATATTATTGCCTGTAAATGTACAACTCAAAACATCTCCGGGCGTTACGCTGTAAGTTATGTCATTGTTATAATCACCTGTTCCACGGTTGCTCTGGCGAAACCAGCCTGGATATACCACTCCCGGATCATCATCGTTAATCCAGGTTTTGTCGTGTGTGATGCGCAAAACCCTGTATCGTTGGGATAAGACCTGATTGGTGATTTCAGGCAAAGGTTGCACCTTTTTGCCTGGCATTATCGTCAATCCCTTTTCATTCTGAACAAATGTCATAGGAATGTTTGAGCCAAGGAGTTCTACTTTGGTAACTTTACCCAACGTACTTCCGCCTGAATGGAGGGCATTGAGTGCAATTGCACTATCTTTCCAATCATAAACAGACGCATAAACAAACCCGTTATTGCGGGTATAGTTAACTGTACTATCGCCACAGATTTCAAACGGTCGCGATCCGTAAACAGCTTCACCATTTGTTTTCAACCAGGCGCCTACATCCTTGCAGGTACGCACTATTTCAGGGTCGAGATCGCCACGCCCGTGCTGGGTAAGGTTGAGCAACAAGGTTCCGTTGCGGGAAATATTCTCCATCAGAAATTTAACAACTTTTGGCGCGTCCATATATTCCAAACCGGTTCTATAGTGCCAATCTGTAACACTGGCTTCGGTTTGGAAGGGGTATGCCATGATTTCGGGCTCAATATAAAATTCGTTGCTTTTAACCAAAGCACGGTCAACCAACGGCAAAAGTTCTGGAGTGTTGCCAAAGCTGTTGTAACGACCGCCAACGCCTTTAAGATTGATTACGGCCTCCATTTTTCCCTGGTTCCACTTTAAGGATTTGTTGTAATAATTCGCAATCAGCGTAGGAGCCAGAAAGCCTAACCCCATGTGTACGCCAAGATCTATCTGCGAATCACCGGCATGTTCGTCGAAATATATCATATCAGGTTGGTACTTTGTAATGGCATCGTCAATGCGCCACATAAACTGGTTGGCAAAGGGTGACTGTAAAGGGTTATTTATATCGTGAACAGGGCCATAGAGATCAACCGGATCCATTCCTTCCCACCATTTTCCTTTACCGTCAGCTATTGTTTGAAGCGCATCGTAGAAGACACCTTGCTTTGGGCCTTTTTTGTCGCTGGTGTAACGAACAGTCATAAACTGCCCCCAGGTACGTGCCGGAGTGTTATGAAAACCAATACCAAAACGCAAACCATGTTGCCTGGTAATCTTTTCCCAGGTTCCGACAATATCCTTTTTAGGGCCAACATTGACGGAGTTCCAGGGCTGATAGGCAGAGTTCCAGCAATCGAAGTTATCGTGATGAACGCCCATAGCCATGAAGTAACGGGCACCCATTTCTACATATAGATTCATCAAAGCTTCCGGATTCCAACGGTCGATTACCCAGTTGTGGCAAATGTCCTTATAGCCATAATCCGAAGGGTGACCAAAATGACTGAGGTGGTAATTATATTGCCAGTTGCCTTCCATATACATGCCACGCGCATACCAATCGCCACTTTCGGGCATGGATTGCGGATCCCAGTGTGACCAGGCCCCGAATTTCGCCTCGCGCCACCATGCCGGAACGGTGTATATACGACTAAGTTCTTTCCAATTGGCTTTATAAGGGCCATCAGCTAACGGTAATGGGGGGAGATTCCAAATGTCAGGATGCAATCCCAAATCTCCGTTACCTACGATGATTTGATCTATATTAAGCCCCACATCAGCAGAATCTATGCGAATTAATAAGCTTGCTTTATCAGGAATGGTGATGTCAATGGTTGCAAACAGAAATGAACCGCTGACTGCCCCCGATGAATGAACATTCACCTTAACAGCAGGCTGGTTATTAACTGCAACACTGATTGTACCGACATTTACCGAAGCATAGCGAATAGCCAATTTAGCTGTTTGAGGCAGGTTTACAAATTTTAGTGCCTCACCAGTATTGGCAAGACTGACTACAAATCCCCCTGTAGCAGATTTATCGGCTATTTTTAAAGCACCGCCAGTAATCTCAGCTTTTTCAGCCTCTCTTATCGCCTTTTCGGCCGAAATAGTTTTTGAAGGTTCAGTAGCTTTTGTCTGGGTACTGAAACCTATTAAAAACATTAAAAGCAAACTGTTACCTATTGTTTTTAAGAATATGTTCATTTCTTATGCTTTATATCTACTCCACTTTAATAATTACCTCATCTACTTTAATGGCATCCGAAACAGCTTTTAACCGTATTTCTCCCTGTTTCTTTTCCGATTGGACCAATACCATGCAATATCCGTTAAATGCCATACGTTGATTAGCCTTATCAGGCTCGTGACTGGTTGGGTTACCATTGCCAGTGCCGATAATTTTTCCTGGCCCTTCAATAGAAAACTTTACCAGGTTACTGGCGGTGGGTACCACCCTACCTTTTTCATCTTTAATGGCTACTCTGATTACAGCCACATCACAACCATCGGCTTTTAAAACATTAACATCGCTATTTAAAGCTACTTGTGCAGGAGTTGAAGTGGTTTCAACTACATCTTTGGTTACAAGCTTTCCAGCCTTATACCCTTTTGCTTCCAGCTTTCCGGGCTTATAAATAACCGGCCATATAAGTTTCTTATATGGCTCGGCTTTTTTCTTTCCCTGACTTTTACCGTTCAGGAATAACTCAACCTCATCGCAATTGGTGTAACAATGAACTTTGATGGAATCCCCTTCTTTGCCTGGCCAGTTCCAATGAGGGAAAATGTGGACTACAGGCTCATTTGTCCAGGCAGATTTGTAGGCATAATATCCATCTTTAGGGAAACCGCAAATATCCATTATTCCAAAATGAGAGGATACACAAGGCCAAGCAAATGGTGTTGGTTCGCTCCGGTAATCGAATCCTGTCCATACATACAAGCCTCCAAGGTAAGGGTATTTTACAATATCGGCCCAGTCTTCTCCCGGGTATGGCCCCCAATCGGGTTTCACTATTATGGAGTTAGATGTATAACCTTTTTCCCAATTGGTTTCATACTCACCGCGGGTGGAAACGAAGCTTGTTCCTTCGGTACAAAAAATAACCCGGTCGGGATGTGCTTCTTTATCTTTTACATAAGCCAGTTGCTTGTCGCCATAATTATACCCTACAACATCCAGCACATCTGCGTAACCGCCATTATTACGAGCATGATTCATGGCAGCAGTAGTGGGGCGTGTTGGGTCAATTTTATGGGTGGTTGCTACCAGTGTTTCCAGAATTCTTGTACCTGTTACAGTTCCTTGAATCCATTCTTCGTTCTCCAAGCACCACATAAATATCGAAGGATGGTTACGGTCGCGGTAAAGCATTGCTTTTAAATCATTCAACCCTTCATCGCTGCCCGACAAAAAGCGATTTTCATCAACAACCATAAAACCCAAGCTGTCGCACATATCGAGCAATTCGGGTGTAGGCGGGTGGTGCGAACAACGGTATCCGTTGCTTCCCATTTCTTTCAACAGTTTAAGCTTATACCAATTGATTTTATCGGGAAGGGCAACACCAATTCCGGCAAAATCCTGATGGTTACAAGTCCCTTCAATCGGATAAAGTTTACCATTCAGAAATACCCCGTTTTTATTTACTTCCACCTTGCGAACACCAAAGGTTGTCTAGTAAGTGTCAATTATATTGCCGTTTTCAAGGACTTCGGTCAATACTTTGTAAAGATAAGGCGTTTCGGGTGACCAAAGCAATGGTTTATTAATTGTGCCGGTTTGTGCGATTTCCGTCTCATCATAAGAATCAATAGATTGACTCGTCGTTTTGGTATCAAGCACAAGCCCTTTTTTATCTACTATCTTTGAAATAAGAGTAATATTTTTGTCTGTTTTGTATTCGTTTTTTAGTGAGGTTGTAATGCTTACTGTAGCTTGGGCGTCAGATATGGTGGGCGTTGTAACAAACGTACCGAACCGGGCAATATGGAGCCTGTCGGTTTTAACAAGCCATACATGCCTGTAAATTCCGCCGCCTTCGTACCACCAACCTTCAAATTCGCTGGCGTCGACTTTCACTAATATGACATTTTTCCCTTCGCTGCCATAACGAAGAACATCAGTTAAATCGTAATTTGATGGGGTGTATCCACTTTTGTGGTTACCTAAATAATGGCCGTTTACCCAAACTGTACTGTTACGGAAAATCCCATCGAACTCGATGGATATTTTTCGTCCTTTATCGGTTTCAGGAATTTCAAATTCTTTACGGTAAAACCCAATGCCCGTTGGCAAGTAATCATTGGCCGCAGGCTGGTTGCCCAAGTTATTGTCGTTTATAAAAGTACCTTCTACCACCCAGTCGTGCGGGAGGTTAACTTCTTTCCAGTCTATCGGGTAAAAAACCATGTAACTGCTTGAATTTGCATAATCAATAACAGTGTCCTTCGTAACAACTTCGACATTTATATCGCTTATCCCACCCTGTCCACCGGATTTAAGCACTTTCTTTATAGCAATATCGCCTTTGTGAAATTGCCAGTTGAAGTCAAAATTGTCTTTAGATCTATGACTTGACCTTATTGATTGTTGGCTCTGGGTGTTTCCATTGATTGAGGAAAAAAACAACAGAACAATCGCGAGACTACCAAATATAAAATTCCGTTTCAATCTAAAGTTCGTCATTTGCGTTTTCTTTGATTTACTTGATTTCTATAAATTCAGGTTCGTATGGTGCAATGGTAAAATTACCTGTATAGTCCCTATCGAGAAGGATGCTGCGCGATTTTCCCTCCATTTTTATTTCTTTTGGTTCGCCGCTTATATTCAAATACAGAAAGTGCTTTCCGTCAATTTGCCTTGCCATTACACCCGCTGGGACATTTGGGCCTTTTTTCATACCTAGTTCGGTAATCAGTTCATCGATCAGGCCGCCCAGTACTTCTCCTTTAGCGGGCAAACCAAGGTAAATTGCCCTTCCTTTGCCGTATTTGTTCACGGTCATTATGGGGTAGTCCTTGTCGAGGCTGGTAAGCGTGCCAATAACTGTGGCTCCTTTCGGTTCTAGAATGTCGAACCTTGCCGATTCGGTATCAATTGCTTTGCCCTTATAGGTAAACTCAAGTTTTTTGCCTTTGTACGATTTTCGCGATATTTCATTCATGGGTTCGGTTTCTTCGAAACTGCCTACCCGAATGCCAAATACATCGCTCAACATACCCGGATGGGTGGTGGCAAAAACCTGCCCGGTGGTGTCAACAATGGCCGAATTGGAGGTCATAATAACGGTACCGCCGTTCTTTACAAAGTCGCGGATTTTGGTGGCTGTTGCTTTGTCCATAACGGCAACTCCCGGAACAATCAACAACTTGTAATCCAGGGTGCTCTTGCTAATATCGAGCATGCGCGAATCCATGTTGCGGTAGTAAAACATATCCCAACAAGCTTGAATTTGATTGTCGTGCTGTTCGGGAAATGCTGCGCTTGCAATCTGGCTTGGGAAAGAAAATGCCAACCCAACTTCGGCCTGAAGTTTATACGGGAAGAATTTTTCAATCTTTTTAAATTCGGTAGCTATTTTCTTGTATTCATCGTATTTACGGTTGGGGATACCGTCCCAGTCGAGCATCCCTTCGAGGTATTGTTCTTCGCCCGCCCACATACTTTGCCAGGTCCAACCGCAAACCATTTGGTTGCCATACATTAAGGTTGCATAAGCCGATTTTCGGATGGAATTTGGCACCGATGTCATGGTATTGAATTCGTTGCACCAAAAGGGATTTTGGCTTTCGAACTGGATCCTGGCTATCCCAAACGAGGCATTCATTACTCCCCAATTGGTTATTAGCGAATTGCCCGGATAGAACCCACAACCATGACGTGTCATTTTGCCTGAATAAGCAATTTGGGAATAATCGAAGTATTTCATCCAGCTATAATACCAGGCATTTGTATTGGTCAAGGCGTTGGGAGCGTTGGCTTTCACCTGATCCAATACGTTAAACAGAAGTTGATTTACTTCATTGGAAATAAAGAGCCTGAAATCGAGAATTTTTTCGGGCGCCCCATTTTTTTGGCCGGCAGAAGGCAATCCTATTTCGTTAAAATCGTTAATCCTTCTGGACCAACGGTGGGTTGCCCATGCTTTGTTTAAATTGTCGAGGTTGGAATATTTGTTTTTTAGCCAGATGGTAAACCGTTGGCGAACAGTTTCGGAGTACGAAATGGGTCCATCGCCCGATTCGTTGTCGATGCCAAAAGCGAGCAAGGCTGGGTGGTTGGCATACCGTTTCGAAATGGCATCGGTAAACCGCAACGCATACTTCTGATAATTTGGGTCACCCACATCGTCCATATAACGGTGATTTGGATAAAGCACACTTCCGTTGGCATCTACAACATCAATTGATGGATATTTTTGGTGCAGCCAAATTGGTGCGGGACGAATGGCAATATCGAGGATAGCCTTAATGCCCGCCTTGTTCAACTCGTCCATTACTTTGTCGAACCACTCAAAATCGAAAACCCCGTCGGATGGTTCGTAGCTGTCCCAAGCCAAATGGCCCAGCCGCAGAACATTTAAGCCGGCAGCTTTCATCAACTGAATATCGTTGCTGATTTTTTCAGGGTTTTTATCGTCGTGCGGATGGTAATTGGCGCCAACGTAAAGTTGCTGGGAGTTTCCAACGAGATTCGAAAGTAAAATTAGCCCAATTGAGAACAACAAGGAGTTGAAGATTCGCTTCATTGAATCGTTTATTTTTGGTTGTTAATACTAATTATCATTTTCGCCGAACCAGCAACTCTATTCCAGATCGGTGGTGATTCCTTATTAAAGGATATCACCTTTAAAAAATTTTCGTAAGTTACACTATTTATTTTACCATACCAGCATTCGTGAAGCATGGGTGTCGACAAAATTCCCTTTTTGAAAAATAAACTACGAAGTGGTTGAATGAGAATACCCCAGAGTGATGCCGATAGCCATCGGGACAAGGGGGACGGGAAAGATCGGTTTTGCAGCCCTGCAAAGGGTTGATATTAAAATTGATTTGCCGCCAACCAAATAAATGCTAAAGAATCCATTTCCCTGAAACTTGGTTTTGAGTCCTTTCGTCTGGGATAATCCGATTTTTTCGTGGGGTAACCCCTCATTGTGCAACATTAAAAAGGGCAAAATAATCCTTTGGAAATGAATGCAAAACCATTTACTTTTATTTCTGGAAGAAGACACACCCGTCTTGAAGTGAGCAGGCCAACTTTTGGGAGGATCGTATCCGTTTGTAAACGGGTAACCAAAAATATTAAGAATTTAGATTTCTGAGTTATTTCGGCACATGCAGGGGTATAAACGCAAATAGATATAATGGCCATTTAAACCATTTTGGAGTATATAGAGATGTTTACCGCTAATGCTATAAAGAAAATTAGACTCATCAAACTGATTCGATTACAATTAGAAAATCGTAAATTTGAACTGAATTAAATAATGAAAATTGAAGTGAAATATCATAATAACCAATTACGCGACTATTCATCTTTATTTTCAAGGAACGAGGCGCTGTCTTGGTTTAAATTGGACTTTACTTCTCTCAATCGCAAGATAGAACGGTACGATGAAAATTGGCTTAAATCAAAGAAAGCAACCTACTTAGACTACCTTAAATATGTGTATTCGGTTTTAGCTATAAACTATCAAAACGAATACATTTTTAAAAATGAATTTTTAAATGAATGGCTTATTTCTGAATTAGGCGAGGATAATTCCAAAATATTCAGCGAATTCAGGGTTGGTAATTCTGTTGCTGACCTAGCAATGTTTAATGGCTATTCGAAAATTTTTGAGATAAAAACAGAATTTGATTCGGATATTCGATTACCCCTACAACTTGAAAGCTACAAAAAAGCATTCAATCAGATTTACCTCATAATACCTGAAACTAAATTAAGCATCTACGAAAAGTATGATGAAACAGTCGGTTTAATCACTTTTAATTCTAAGAGCGATAATTCCTTTACTCTTAATCGTAATGCTTCAATTAATTTTGAAATTGACCCTTTTACCATAATGAGCGTTTTACATACAAACGAATATAAATCAATTGTGAAAAAATATTTTGGTTATCTTCCACAGATGACAAGTTTCAGCCAATTCAGAACTTGTAGTGAGCTGATTTTTGAAATACCCCAAAGCGAATTGAATAAACTTTTCATTGCTGAAATTAAAAAAAGAGGTATTAATGAAGCATTATCTTCTAAGTGTTACAGAGAGTTTAACCAATTATTTTTAGCCCTCAAAATGAATCCAACTAAAAAAAACAAGATGATTAATTTATTAAAGACACCACTTCAACATTAAAAATTATGTACTATCCTTTTTTGAGAGCAAGGCAATTTGAACTGATAGCTTTAAGAGAGTTAGTCACTGAAGAAGCAACTCAAGGAGTTATTATTCCAATTTTGGAACCAGTTAAGGAAACCCATAACAATTTAATTCTAGCACATAAAGTTTTCCTTGAAAGAGCTCAAACAGCTTTTTTAATTGTAAATCCAATAATTGGTGAAATTGCAGGGGATAGCCATTTTTATCTTGAATATTTAGCTACATTAGAAGGACAAAATTTTCTTCCAGCCTTTCACTATAAAAATAATGCTGACTTCATTACTCAGAGTATTGCACAATTTGGCCTTACCAATTGTATGATAATCTGTCAAAACGATATTAGTTCAGAAGATTTGGAATTTAGACAACTAGTTGAACAAGCTACCATTACTTCAATCAATGTGAATGACCCAAATAGAAATAGGTCTCTCCATAGATTTCTTAGGGGACTGAATAAAACATACATACGTTTGGACGATTTATTTGAAAAAAAAGCCCGCAATAGTGATTATCTAGAAATTGAAGAACATAGGTTTTCAGAAGAGCATCTTTACTTTCAAGACGAAGGATTCAGTGGATTCTCTGATTATACAGTACTTCCTAGTGAATACATTGATGGAGGAAGTACGCCACGAGCAGTTGTAATTCATTTAACGTATTTAAATGGTCAAAATCAAATTTGGATTAGACATTTCACATCAGAAACAAATGACTCAATTTCTAATGTTCAAGGTAAATTTGCAGAAGCTGCTGCTAAAGCTGTAACATATTGCAGACTTAGCGGAATTTCTAATTCAGCAATTGTTGAACTAGAATCATATTATGACAATGAACATTATCCAGGTTTGGGAACTGTAAAGAAATTATCTATTAAAAACCACTTATTGGTTTTAAGCCAATATTTAAAAAATAGATAGTTTTATGAAGGTCTGTTCAAATTGTTTTTCTGACAAGGAACTTAAAGGATTTATTTCGTCAACCACTGAAAATGGTGATTGTGATGTTTGTAATTCAAAAAATCAACAACTGCTGGATGTCTTTGAACTTTTTGACTTCTTTCAGGAGCTGTTAAATAACTTTAAAGTTAGTGTAAATGGTATGCCTTTGAGTTCAAAAATTCAATCTACTTGGAGTTTTTTTAGTTCTCATAGTGTGGCCAACAAAATTTTGAATTTTATACTTCCAAACATATTAACTGACATAACTTCATCAAATGTTAATGTTGATTACACTGATGATATAATTGAAAATTACAATCATTGGGAAGTACTTAAGGAGGAATTAAAATGGAAGAATAGATTTGTAATAAACATAGAACGTCTTGAAGACCTTGGTTGGGATGGTTTTTTCAACACTCAATTTAAATTAAACAAAGATGTTGAGTTGTATCGTGCAAGACTTCATCATCAAAGTGGATTACCAGAATATAAACCTGAAGAAATGTCTTGCCCTAAAAAAGAATTTTCCGGTGGAGGAAGGGCCAATCCTTCAGGAATACCATTTTTATACTTATGTGATAATCCTGAAACAGTACTTTATGAAGTTAGAGCATCATACTTAGATGAGCTTAGCTTAGGAATTTTTGAATTGAAACCAGGTATTGATTCAATAAAGCTTGTTGATTTTACCGAAGATACCCTACTATTCCAACCAAATACAAGTACCATCAACAAAACAATTAAGGGGAAATTATTAAGACAGAAAATTAGTGGCGATTTATCAAAACCAATGCGTAGATATGATAGTGAATTGGAATATATCCCGACTCAATTCATTTGTGAATTTATAAAAGTATTTACAGGAGCCTTTGGAATACGGTTTAATAGCTCATTACACCCAAAAGGAAACAATATCGTTTTGTTTGACCAAGAATTGATGTATTGTAAAGCTGTAAAAAAAATAAAAATTCACTCCATTAATTTGCAAGGTATGGACGTGAAATAGTGAAGCATTAACCATTAAAATCATATAAATTTTATTGGGACGAAATTTCGGCTTCTAAAGTACTGGCTTCTAATTTAGCTCTTAACGAATCGAAAAGAAAGCGCTTCGATACCGATAGCTATCTATACCCAACAATACATATATATAACGTTGCCTGGAATTTTAAGAAACCTTAGCTACTAATAGACAATTTAATAAATGAATTAAAAATTTATAAAACATCTCTATGAGAACTATTCACATCCTGATTATAAGTATTGCCTTGATTGCAATTTCAAGTTGTTCGCGTAAAAAGAATTATGATAAAGGGTTTTCTGTTAGCCCTGAGACTGAAACGAATGATGAGAAAGAAATTGATGGAATTTCCCGAGATTCGATAGAATTAAAAACAAGGCCCAATAGCGTTTTACTGACAGGTTATCCAAATTATCGGTTGACAACTATTTATAAACTTAACTATGACAAAAAGCGTGATTACTATTACACGGGTAATAATAGTTTTTATAGTAATTTTTCCGATTTAGGACATAGCGATGGTAACCAATGGAATAATAATTTTATGCCTGGATTACAAGCGGTATATGGATTTAATTTAGTGAATTTATCATTGAAAACTGTGAATACACAGACACAAAAATTACTGTTCGAAAAGCCGGTTCTGATAAAGACTCTTTATGTTCCAACGTTTACTAATGACACATTATTCAATAAACCAGTAAAAAGAAATTATTATATGGTTTCTGCATATGATGAAGACACAAATAAGGATGGATTTATTAACCTGAAAGATTTAAGACGATTTTATGTATTTGATTTGGATGGTGGTAAAAAGGAGAATCTTGTTCCAAAAGATTATTCTGTGATTAGCTCAGAGTATGATTGCGCAAATGATTTTATGTATGTTTTCGCACAGCTAGATGAGAATAAAAATGGACAAAAAGATGAAACTGAAAAAGTTCATATATTTTGGATTGATTTGAAAAATCCAAGAAATAATGGACTGCAATATGAATAAAAACTACAGGTAACATCAAATAAATTTTATTGGGGCGGAATTGCAAATTTTAAAGTGCTGTTTCTAATTTAGCGTTTAACGTCCCGATAGGAAAACGCTTCGATACCGATAGCTATCGGTACTCCAACAAATTTTAAATGTAACGTTGTGTGCAACGCAGAAAAACAGAAACGATGAAATTGTATGATTGAATCAATTAAACCAACAGGTATTTTAAGCAAATACATAAAAAACTATTTCATTGTTGAGACCGGCAATTCGGAAGACTATTTACCTAATGAAAGAGTTTACCCTTGTGGATATGCAACATTGGTTTTTCATTATGGTTCTCCATCAATATTCCAGAAAAAGAATTCCAGCAAATACATTGAACCAAATTTGGTTATATGTGGGCAACAAACCAGTTATTATGACTTGTCATTATCGGGTAAGACAGGCATGATTCTAATTGTATTCAAACCGCATGGAGTAAAATCTTTTTTCAATTTCCCAATTACCGAATTACTAAATGAAAACCTTTCGCTTCATGACTTGATTAATTATGAAACTATTGAATTAGAAGACAAATTGTTTAACTCTCCGAATAACAGACAAAGAATTAATCACTTAGAAAACTTTCTTATTAAAAGACTGATTACCTTCGGTGAGGGCTTCGCCGTTCATAATGATGAATTTGAGCGAGTTAAATATGCCCTAGAAATAATTGAGAATTCAAAAGGACAAATTAAGACTCGAGCTATTGCACCGGAGGTTTGTTTGGGAATAAAACAATTTGAAAGGACTTTTTCAAAATATGTTGGAATAAATCCCAAAAAGTATGCAAGCATTGTCCGGTTTCAAAATGTCATACAAACGAAAAGAAAGCACGATAATTCAAGTATGTTTCAATTAGCTTTTGATAATGGGTATTACGACCATGCTCATTTTATACATGATTTTAAAAGTTTTACAGGCCTTTCTCCAAAAGAATTTTTTATCGATTTCAAATAAAGACCATTTTTTACAATTTTTTAAAATGCACATACTACTATTTTTACAATAAAAACGGAAAGCATGAATAAAGCGGAATTAAAACATAAAGAAATAATTGACTTTTGTATAGCAAATACAGACGATTCGATTATTAAAAAATATTCGAGATACTTTAAAGAAGGTTATAATGGATATGGCATTGATTCGAAAATTCTCGAATCGCAAAAAACTAAATGGTTGGATGTATGGAAAAATGAAATGACTATTAATGATTACTTAAATCTGGGCGATTTGCTCATTGCCACAGGTAAATTAGAAGAAGCAAGTTTTGCTACCCAGTTTATAGCATCAAAAAAAGATGAATTCTCAATTGAAACATTTGATAGCGTTGGGAAGTGGCTGGAAAATGGAATTCAAAACTGGGCAACTACTGATGTATTGTGTATGTTGGTTTTACCCGAGTTTATTTACAACAAAATAGTTGAACCCAACGATTTTATAAATTGGACAAAATCTGAATCTAAATGGAAACGAAGAGCAGTTCCAGTAACTTTTTATGAAGTGATTAAAAAAGGCCATAGTCCTGAATCCATTTTATCTGTGATTGAGAAATTGATGGAGGATACAGAGGAAGATGTTCAAAAAGGGTTAGGTACGCTTCTAAGAGAAATTTGGAAAAAACAACCTGAAATAGCAGAAGGGTTCCTGTTAAAATGGAAAGATAAATGTGGACGGAAAATAATTCAGTATGCGACAGAAAAAATGAATAAGGACAGTAAAGCAAAATTTCAAAAGACAAAAAAATAGTAACAATGGAGCAAATAAATAGTAACATGATTTCCTATTGTGGATTTTACTGCGATGCATGTCCAAAATATACAAAAGGACAATGTGAAGGTTGCAAAGGCGATACTCCAAAATGTGCCGTTGGATACAAATCCTGTCTGGTAAGATCGTGCTGCATTGAGAATGGCTTTAGTTCTTGCGCAAACTGTAATAAATTTGAATCAGTGAAGGATTGTAAATTATATAATCCATTTATGATACGATTTGGACAATTTATTACGCAGACAAATCGGAGATTAGGGATTGAGATGATAAAGGAAAAAGGGGAAGCCGAATTTGTAAAATACATGATTGATAAAAATTGGGTGACGATTAAGACTGGAAAACAATAATGCACAGCACACAACATTTAGATCATAATCCATGCAGATTTCATTGGTTTGAGAGCGCTTGTAGCTCATAAAAAAAGTCAACGTAAACTGATAGGAAATCGCCCGCAATCCCTTATTGGCCATATTGTCAACCGTTAGCAAGTATTAAAACCCAATAAACCCAATAAACCCATAATAACAGAAAATGGAAGAAAATAAAAACAAAAATTCGCTAAAAAAAATTTTAGACAGATTACAGGAAGATTCGTGGCAATTAGAACTGCTAGTATCTGGTTTTACAATTTTCGGATTATTTTATGCCCTCGATCCTGTAGGAGACGCCTTTAAAAAAGCACTTTATGAAGGCAATATACTTAAAGATTTATATCAGGCAGTATATGTAGCAATCTTAATTTTATTTTTTAATTTAATTATACATGTAATTTTACGCAGCCTCTGGATTGGAGCTTTGGGGGTGCGTTATATATCTGGCGAAGTTGACATTTCGAAACTGAATTATACTGAACGATTTGCGAATTATCTGAATAAAAAAATTGGTTCCTTTGATCACTATATCGAAAACCTCGAAAAACTTTGCAGTGTCATTTTTGCTATTTCCTTTTTGCTCATATTCTATTTTTTTGCAATTATCCTTTTGCAATATTTAATAAATTTTGTTGATTCTTTCACTTCAGATGACGGATCAATATTGCTCCTGGTTCTTCGATATACATTAATTATTCTATTACTCGTAGGTGCCGTTCTTACATTTTTCGATTACTTAACCCTGGGGCTACTTAAAAAGAATAAATGGGTAGCATTACTGTATTTCCCTTTTTATTGGGTATTCAGTTATTTAACCTTATCGTTTTTGTACAGACCTTTATTCTATAATCTTATAGACAACAAGTTTGGAAGAAGAATAAGTTTTATGTTATTGCCTTTTTATCTTTCCGTTCTGTTTATCAGTAATATGTATAAAGAACAATCCGGGTTCATTAGTTATAATTCTGTAACATCGAACGCTATTAGAGCGAATAGCCGAAATTATGAAAATTTAGTAGAAAAAAACGGTTTGTTTATTTCTGTCCTTACTATACAATCTAAAGTAATTACAGATCCTTATATTAAAGTAAAGATACCTCTCTCGGATGCAATTGAAGACCGTATTTTGGAGTTTAATGAAAGTCTGAAACCCTACCAGGACAAACACCTCTATAAATCCTATATGGATATATTTGGGAAAAGTATTGTATCTACATTTAAAGGAAATACAGACAGTTTACATCTTGAATTCCTGAAAACTTTTGAAAAAATATATACCATTAAAATAGATTCTATACCTTATAAAACGGAATTTGTAATTGTTAATGAGGATGATAGTAAGAATCGCGTAATTGGTTTTGAAACCTATATCGGAACAACTTCTTTGGCCGAAGGGAAACATATACTGGTTTTTTCCAGATATAAACATCCGGATACCGACTCAGTTATTACTATGAAGGAAATTCCATTTTGGTATTACAAAGAATAAAATAACACTTGCCAACGTCATATAAATTCTATTCAGGTGGAATTGCCGATATTAAAGAGCTGTCAACTAATTTAGCGATTTACCAAAGTTGTATTGAATTAATACCGAAGGAATTTTTGCTATTTCTTTGCCCTGACGATGAAAATTGCCTTAAACTACTCAAAAAAAATACCTCTTGTAACTAGTCGCTACTTTCTGGCCATTGATCCGTTCCTACAGGTTATATGTCTTCTCGCCTTTTTTTCAATCTCAAAATGTAGTTATTTGTATAGGTTTTTACTTGTAGTTACATTTAATCGCTACTAAAAATAACGTATCTTTAATTGTATAAATGCATGATAAAGAGCTGACTTAAATTTAAGTTCCCGTTGTCAGATATATAGTCAGAAAAACAGTACACATTTTATAACTACTAAATCAATATCAAATGAAGCACACACACAAGTTTTTGGGCCTTCGTTATACGATACTTATCGTATTGGTCCTTGGTATAGCATGCAGTTGTGGTAATAAATGGACCGAAGTAACAACCGATACTACTTCTACTGTAGTAAATAAAGGAGGTCAAACGCTTCAATACTCCACCACTTCGGGAGTGAAAATACTTACGGTTGACCGGTTTGCGTTCAAAGACCTGAACAAGAACGGGAAACTCGATAAATACGAAGACTGGCGATTAACCTCCGATGAGCGCGCCAAAGACCTTGCCTCGCAAATGAGCATCGAACAAATTGCCGGTTTGATGTTGTACAGCGGACATCAGTCTATTCCATCCGCAGGTGGCGGACCATTTGGGAATAGTACATACCATGGTAAAAGCTTTGCCGAAAGCGGTGCTAAACCTTATGAGCTTACCGATCAGCAAATTAAATTTCTGAAAGAAGACAACCTCAGGCATGTCCTCGTAACAATGGTAGAAAGTCCCGAAGTTGCTGCCAAATGGAATAACAATGTTCAGGCGTTGGTGGAAGGTATTGGGTTTGGGATTCCGGCCAATAACAGCTCCGACCCTCGTCATGGAACTTCTGTCAGCGCAGAATACAATGCAGGTGCAGGTGGGAAAATATCGATGTGGCCAGGTTCTTTAGGATTGGCCGCAACATTCGACCCTGAAATTGTAAAACAGTTTGGCCAGATTGCTTCTAAAGAATATCGCGCATTAGGAATCGCTACAGCCCTTTCGCCACAGATTGATTTAGCTACTGAGCCCAGATGGAACAGGGCGAGCGGCACTTTTGGAGAAGATCCTATGTTGGGTACCGATATGGCCCGTGCTTATGTCGATGGGTTTCAAACTTCCGAAGGCAGCGATGAAATTAGCAACGGTTGGGGATATACCAGCGTAAATGCCATGGTAAAACATTGGCCGGGTGGTGGACCGGAAGAAGGGGGCCGCGATGCGCATTTCGATTATGGAAAATTTGCTGTTTACCCGGGGAATAATATGAAGGATCACCTGATGCCTTTCACCGAAGGGGCTTTCAAACTTAGCGGAAAAACCGGAATGGCTGCAGCAGTGATGCCTTATTATACCATTTCGTTTAATCAGGACACCGTGAATAAAGAAAATGTTGGAAATGCGTATAGCAAGTATTTAATCACCGACCTGCTGCGTGGAAAATATGGATACGACGGCGTAGTTTGTACCGATTGGATGATAACTGCCGATGTTCCCAGTGTAGACATGTTTGCCGGAAAATGCTGGGGGGTTGAAACCCTTTCGGTAGTTGACAGGCATTATAAAATAATTATGGCCGGGGTAGACCAGTTCGGCGGGAATAATCAATCGGGACCGGTTATCGAAGCATATAAAATTGGAGTAAAGGAACACGGAGAAAAAGCAATGCGTGAGCGTTTTGAAAAATCGGCGGTTCGCCTTCTTAGGAACATCTTTCGGGTAGGCCTTTTCGAAAATCCCTACCTGGACGTTACAAAAACTATTGCTACCGTTGGTAAATCGGAGTTTATGACCGCAGGTTACGATGCTCAGGTAAAATCTATTGTCATGCTAAAAAACAAAGGGAATGTTTTGCCAGTAAATAAAACGAAAATGGTATATGTTCCCAAACGCACCATTCCTTCGCGAATTGATTGGTTTGGGAATAAGACACCCGAAAGAACGGAAGATCCGGTTAAGATTGAGATTATAAAAAAATATTTTAATGTTACGGACGATCCGAAGCTGGCTGATTTTGCCATCTGTTTTATTCAAAACCCATCACCCGGAACTGGTTATAGTAAAGAAGATGCTGTTAAGGGTGGCAATGGATATGTTCCTGTCAGTTTGCAATATGGCCCTTATAAAGCTGAATTTGCGCGCGATCCAAGTATTGCCGGAGGCGATATATTTGAGAAATTCACCAACCGCACGTTCAAAGGGAAAACCGTTACCACTTCTAATGCACCCGATTTAAAAATGGTTATCGACACAAAAAAAGCTATGGCTGGCAAACCTGTAATTGTATCGCTCGACATGACCAATCCGATGGTTTTTAGTGAACTTGAAAAAGAAGCCGATGCAATTGTTGTCGGTTTTGGGGTGCAGGCACAAGCCATTTTTGATATTATTACCGGTGTTAAAGAACCTTCTGGATTACTGCCACTCCAGATGCCTGCAAATATGAAAACCGTGGAAGAACAAAAAGAAGACGTGCCACGCGATATGAAATGTTATACCGATTCGGAAGGTAATACCTATGATTTTGGTTTTGGCTTAAACTGGAAAGGGGTAATCAGCGATGTAAGGACTGAAAAATATAGAGCCTTCATTAAAAGATAGTTTCCTGCTTTCATTTATAAAATCAAGAAATAGTTTGGATTTTGGCGCAAAGAATAATGTAACAATTTTCTTTGCGCCATTCTTTATTTATAAAGTACCCGGGGATTGAAACCCCCAATCACTTCAATATTTTACTACCATTCCAGATAGAACAATAGTTATTCCGTATTCTTGCTGGCCGAATTTCAGAGGAAAAAGAGGAAATAGACCAATAGCCCATTAACTGTTGCAATAATATTTCACCATATAAAGACAAATCCACCTTCCCACATATTAAAAACCCATTTTAATGTACTGATTTTTACCCTTTATGTAAAATTGATTGACATTTGAACTCTATTATTATAATTTTAAATTACTAAAGTATAAAAGGCAGTTTCTTTTTTATACAAAACCAAATTATCAATTTCACGGCTATCCCAATTTACTGTATTTCTTTTACCTAAATAAACTCAAAGCTTATGAAACAATTAAACATGGCATTCGTGTTTCTGTTTTTTTCTTCGCTGAGTTGTGCCCAAAGTTTATCACCTAAAGTTTATGCAAGTTCCGGTGGTTTCTTTATCCAGTCAAATGGTGCTCTAAGCTGGACACTCGGCGAAGTGGAATCTTCTTCCTATGTTAAAACTACTGTAACACTAACACAGGGTTTTCAACAGCACTTTCTCCTAAATACCTCCGAAAATGAGGTTATTGATAATTCCGAAATAAGGATATTTCCCAATCCATTTCTGGAATTCGTTTTTATCGAAACAGATAATATTTCGGAAACCTATATCTCTGAAATTTTCAATAACACAGGAATTAAGCTGATATCGCAGGAATTCGACAAAGAAAGAAGCATCCTAAAAACCGATCAGCTTTCGGCAGGTATTTACCTGTTAAAAATAACCAATAAAAAAAGCCAAGTGCTTAAAACCCTAAAAATCGTTAAACTTTAAACCCTTTGGATTATGAAAAAAATATCTTTACTATTTGCAATAGTCCTGGCAGTTTCTATTCTTAGTGCTCAAACTCCCCAAGGTATAAAATACCAGGCTGTAGTTCGCGATAATGCAGGCAATGTAATAACTAACCACAATGTGAGCTTCCGAATCAGCATTTTGCAAGGTTCCGAAGCTGGTGCCGCTATTTATGTTGAAACCTATTCCCCCGTGCCGCAAACAAACCAGTTTGGCCTGGTAAACCTCAATATTGGTAAGGGTGTTGCCTCAACCGGTGTTTTTGCAAGTATTAACTGGGGAGCTGATGACTATTTTTTGAAGATTGAAATAGATACCAATGGCGGTTCTACCTTCACCCATATGGGTACTTCACAATTACTTTCGGTACCATATGCGCTCTACGCTGAAAAAGCGGCAAATGCTAAAGAATACGTCGCTGGTACAGGAATCTCAATCGCTAGTACTACCATTACCAATGCTGCACCTGATCAAACAGTTTCCTTAACAGGCGGTGGTGCAACATCAATTAGCGGAACTTATCCAAATTTTACAATTACTACCCCAGCCGGAGGAGTTCCTAAGAGTATTGCCGATGCTGATAATAATACCAAAGTAACCACCGAGAATGCTGCAAACGAAAACTATATCCGCTTTTTTACTAATGGTGGGGAAAGATTAAGAATCACGCCAACCGGAAAACTTGAAACAACAGCTAACAGCATTTACTTAGGAAATGGTGCAGGGAAAAATAATACGGCTACCTATAATGTAATAATCGGCGACAGCGCCGCAGCTAAATCAACCGGAATGTCAAGTTCCGTGGCTATTGGTTACAGAGCACTTTATGCCAATTCATCGGGTGATTATAACGCTGCTATCGGAGCATTGACACTGACAGATAATACATCTGGTTCTTATAACTCTGCTATTGGGAGAGGTGCATTATCATCCAATACAACCGGAAAGCATAATCAGGCGCTGGGGTATTATTCTCTTGCCAACAATACAACCGGGAATAGCAATATTGGAATTGGATATCAGGCGCTTTATAAAAATACCACAAGCAGTAATTGCATCGCAATAGGCGAATATTCATTATATAATCAACTGGGGTTTACCGGTACCGATACCTTAAATAATATTGCCATTGGTAATTATGCATTATACTCGAACCTTCCCTCCTCAAATTCTGATGGCCGAAATAACCTTGCCCTGGGACATTATACTTTGCGTAATAATACCACGGGGTTTGCAAACACCGGTTTAGGATCCATGTCGTTAAGGTATAATAGTACCGGCGATTATAATACAGCTGTTGGAACCTATTCTATGTACAGTAATTCTACAGGTTCGTTTAATGCTGCTTTAGGAAGAAGAGCGGGAGAAACTAATAATGGCAATTACAATGTTTTTGTTGGATATAATGCCGGTGATAATAATACTACCGGAAGCTCCAATACCTTTGTAGGAGCTAGTGCATCAGGAGCAGCTACATTAACCAATGCGATGGCTCTTGGTTATTCTGCAAATGTTAACGCCAGTAACAAAGTAGTAATTGGCAATGCCTCAGTAACATCAATTGGTGGCTATGCTCCATGGACTGATTATTCTGATATTCGTATGAAAGAAAATGTGGTTTACCGAACCGATCTGGGATTGGATTTTATAATGAAATTAAAGCCTGCATCCTATAACTATATAAGTGACCAGAACAAAAACCGCCGCGATGGATTAATAGCCCAGGATGTTGAAAAGTCGTTAAAAGAACTGGGGCTGCAATTTAGCGGATTAGTAATAGATGAAGATACCCAAAAAACCGAAAGCCTCGCATACGGTCAGTTTGTTGTTCCATTAATTAATGCCGTTCAGGAACTTTACAAACAAAACCAGAATTTTAAAAAGGAAATTGATGATCTTAAAATGAAAAGAAAATGAAATTGGTGAAGGTTTATTTTATTTCAAAGCTTCTTCCTATTGCATAAAGCTCTTTTTGGTAAGTGATACATAGGTTAAACTTTGATCCTTTTTTAAATCTTTTCAATAATTAAAAAAAAAATCTTACAAAGCCTGGTTAAAAAATAGCCAGGCTTTAATATTTCATACGTACCTATTAAAAATTTATAGGTATTTTTGGTATTTCTTAATATTATCTATGTGAATAGACCATCATTAACAAATCGACAATTATTTTGCATAATATCAATTTAAAATGACAAACAATTTTAAAATCCTTCCAGGTAAAACTTACTTACTGATATTGATCGTTCTATTTGTAAATGTTTACGCATTGCAAAGTCAGGTGCGCATTGCTGTGAGCAAAACATCCGGTCATTACGAAAACTGGTTAAAATCGGCCGATTCTTCCTGCATCCCTGTACCAATGTATTCGTTAAAAATTGATTCGGCAATAAGCTTGCTATCAACCTGTAGTGGCTTGTTATTAACAGGTGGCGAAGACGTTGACCCGATAAATTTTGGTAAATCCAATGAAATAGCCAAATGCGAAGAGATTGACCGATACAGGGATTCGCTTGAATTTGCCCTGATAAAAAAAGCTGTTTCGATGGGAATTCCTATTTTTGGAATCTGCCGTGGCGAACAGATACTTAATGTAGCGCTGGGTGGATCCCTTTTTACCGATATCCCCACAGATGTTGGCGCTGCTGTTACTCACCGGTGCCCCGAAGGTTCCAAAGAATGCCTGCATGCAGTTACACTTAATGAATCCACGCTATTAATGAGTATTACCAAACAACAAAATGGAATGGTAAACAGCTATCATCATCAGGCTGTGGATAAACCGGCGCCCGGATTAAGAATTACCGCTTCGAGTGACAACGGCGTGGTTGAAGCCGTAGAATCAGACAATACCAAAATCAAATCGTTTGTAATGGGAGTTCAATGGCACCCCGAAAGGCTTGTGCAAAACCCATTATTGTCAAAACCATTGGCAGTGTATTTTCTGAAAGAGTGCCACCAATACAAGCCCACTAAATAAAATAAAATGACTGTCGGCAAAGATTAATAAATTGGTAGAATTGGCAAGTAGCCATATTCGCTGTGAGGCGAAGCCTTAAACTTTAATTCCTATTGGACGGCGCGCCGATCAAGGGAAGTCGAGGAACGAGAC
>Ga0316608_1000242_pt1 | contig 28159 bp, 12 predicted proteins | sample MIS2016152B_MG_FD_207673 | JGI IMG/M metagenome (GOLD analysis project Ga0316608, IMG submission 207673) | Microbial mat bacterial communities from Middle Island sinkhole, Lake Huron, Michigan, United States - MIS.2016.152B | ecosystem: Environmental > Aquatic > Freshwater > Lake > Sediment...
AGAAAGAAAGAGAACAATTTCTAAAAAATATAGTTTCTTATTATTTTTCCACTTTTAGTTCTTATTACTTCAACCGTAAAAATAAAAAATCTTCGATTATTGAAAACTGTTATAATAACGAATTGATAATAAAGGGTTTGCTTCTTCGTTCTAATATTGCAATGCGACAAGCTGTAACAAATAGTAATGATAATGTTATAATTGAACTTTTTAACAATTATCTTAATAATGGGAGAGTGTATTTGAAATTACAAGAATTGGCAATAGAAGAACGATTTATGGATATTGATTCTTTGTCAGAATTAATTAATAATCAAGAGAAAGAACTTTTCAAATCTGAAGTTTTTAAAAATCATCAAAAATTTGAAGAGCTTGATTGGGAGAAAGTTCAAAATAATTTAAAAATTAATGAAGTTTCAATTGAATTTTGTAGTTTTAATTATTATAATAGTGAATTGACAGACAGTATTCTTTATTGTGCCCTATTAGTAACCCCCGAATGCGAATATCCCGAAATGATTTATCTTTGCGAAGAAAAACAACTCGACAGCGTTTTTAATACTTACAACGAACAAAATCCTGAATATTTTACAAAACTTTACAATTTAATTATCTCGCCTTTAGACAGTATTTTACAAGGTTCGGAAACAATTTATTTTTCACCTTCGGGTTTGCTTAATAATGTGTCGTTTACTGCACTTAAAAATTCTGATAATAAATATTTAGGCGATTTGTATAATCTTGTTCAGTTAAGCAGTACTGCTTTGGTTGCAACCGAAAAAGAAGATTTTATTTTCGACAAAACATGGAATACAGCAATTTTCGGAGGAGCTAATTTTGGTATAGATAGTCTGGGTAAAGAAAAACCTTTTGAATATCTGAACGGAACTTACAACGAAGCTACCGAAATTCAAAATATTCTGAAATCGAAAAGTGCAAACCAAACAACATACATAAAATTAGCTTTTACCGAAGAAGCATTTAAAAAACTTGCCGAAACAAAATCACCCGAAATTATTCACATCGGAACACATGGTTTTTACAATCCTGATTCAACAGAAATTTCAAAAAAAGTAAAATCAACATTTATTGAAATGGATTTTAATCGTGGAACAGAAGAAACTTACGTTTTTTCCGAAAATCCATTATTACGTAGCGGTTTAGCAATGGCAGATGCTAACAAATACTGGAGCGGAAATAAACCAATTTTCAGTGGCGAAGATGGCGTTTTAACAGCCTACGAAATTTCACATACATATTTGGGAAACACAAATTTAGTTGTACTTTCAGCATGTCAGACCGGTTTAGGCGAAATAAAAGGAACCGAAGGTGTTTTCGGTTTACAACGTGCCTTCAAAATGGCAGGTGTTGATTATTTGTTAATGTCGCTCTGGTCTGTCCCCGACGAACAAACAAAAGAACTTATGACCGAATTTTACCAAAATTTCATAAACGGCAAAGAAATAAGAGAAGCCTTCAAACTCGCTCAAAATAAACTAAAAACAAAATATCCAAACGAACCATATTATTGGGCTGGATTTGTGTTGGTTGAGTAAAAAAAAGATTTGGAAAATTTTTAAAATTTTCCAAATCTAAAAAATCTAAATAATTTTCAGAATCTAAATAATTTTCAGAATCTAAATAAATACTAACTAATATTTAAAAACTTATGAAAATCACATTATTAATCGCATTTTTAAGTATAAATTTATGCTTAAACGCTCAGGAATATATTGTTACAAAAATAAGCGGTGGAACTGCTAAAATTGGAACTAAATTGATAAAACCTGAAACAGAATTAAAATCAACCGATAATATTACATTTAGTTCAAATGCTGTAAAACTTGCAATGATTGAATCTGCAACAGCAAAAAACTATTTTGCACAACCAAAAACAGATTTAACATTAACACTAAAAGACGCTTTATTTTTAGGAAAATCAACAGGAACACGTGGCGGTTTTGGAACAATTTACACCATTATTGATTTTGAGAATATTTTCAAAGGAGATACTTTGCTTATACTTGATAATGAGCTAAAACTCGTAAATAAATGCACAATGTTTCCAATGAACGAAAATCAGTTTTTTTATATCGAATATTCGTATAATAACGAAAGAATTCCTAAAAAGCTGAATTTTTCGGGCGATACTTTAATAATTTCAAAAGCAGAATTATATAAAGTTGACAGCAAACCAATTTCAGACAGTTTGGTAAGCAATTACAAATTGTTTTACAGAAATCAGACAACAAAAATGTCCACCGAAATATGCGAATTAAATCCTGTTTTTATCGAAACATCTGAAATTAAGGACGAAATCAGTGTTTTAATAAAAAAATTCAATCCTGAAAACTCAGAAAAAATAACTCTAATACAACAAATAACTTTCTACCTAAACACAAACTATGGCAGACCTGAAAAGGAAAATCTGAATAATTGGCTGGAAAAGGAGTTTGGGGTCGAGTAAAAAAAATTGAAATAATGAAAAAACTAACAATACTCTTATTTTCGCTGATAATTTTTTGTTATCTGCATGGTCAAAATGCTGAAGTTATTTTACAAGAACCTCATTATCTAATAGTTCAAGGAATTGACTGGAGTTCTGATAATAAATATATTGTAAGTTATGCCGATAATGTTAAAATATGGGATGCAAAAAGTAAATTACTAATTCAAAATATCGAGGTTACTTCGGGGGAATTAATTAAAGAACCCATTCGTTTTTTTAATAACAATAAGACTTTTATAATTGCAGATTCATACTCATTATCTATCTATAATTTAGATAATTTTAATATTGAAAAACAATTTGAAAGTAAAAATAAACTTACGTCTTATACTATTAGCCCCGATCAAAATTACATTTTTGCAGCTTATGACGACTATACAATAAAAAAATGGGATATCGAAAAATCAGAATTTGAAATATTTAATACACCTCACGACTCGAATATTGATAACTTAGTTTTTATTAATGAAAATGAATTTGTAACCCAAGATGAAAATGGAAATTTATTAAATTGGAATTGTCAAACAATGCAATATCAAAACTCGGAGGATTTTTTTGGAACTTTTTATACAAGTTTTGATTTTAAAAATTTTTGTTCTACTTATTCAAGTGGAAGTATTGTAATTACAGGAGTTGACGATGAAAGTTCAAAACAAATTAAATTAACAGAAAAGGAAATAATTTCGGCAAAATATAGTAAAAGTGGTAAATATTTGGCTGTTGCTTCTTCTTTTGCGGTTTTTATAATTGATATTGAAAATCGAGAAATTTTAAAACAACAAAGATTGTCACATTTTCCTTTATGTTTAGTTTTTAGTCCGGATGAAAAAAGTTTTGCTGTAGGAATGTTGAGTGGTAAAATAAATATTTTCAGTACACAACCGTTCAATTTTGAAGTAATAAAATTAGGAGCTGATATTTCAAGTTTATCTGATATGGCATTTAATTCAACAGATAATATTCTGGCTGCAAATTCAAATAATATAATGAATAATGAGGATATTGCAAATATTCTAAAGTTTAAAAGTACTTTAAATGGTAAAAACTTAAAACAAATCAATTCAGCAAAAGGAAAAATTTATCAGGCAAAATTTAATTTGGATTTTACTCAAATTGCATTTGCAAATGACTATAATTCTATTAGTTTACACAATTCCGATGGTAGTTTGCAAAAAATAATAAATACCGAAGATGTAGTTACTGCACTCAATTTTTCACCAGATTCAGATTTTTTATGTTATTCAGTTAAGGATAAATATATTGGAATTTATAATTTAATTGATGATTCCTTAGAATATCAAATTCCTATAAACGATATTATTTGGGATATTAAATATTCTAATTCAGGAAAATCAATAGTTGCAAAATCTTTGTCATTTATCATAATAATAAATACTCAAGATTTTAGTAAAACAGAATTAATTCTGACAGATTTAGCAATATATGCAGAAGCAGATTATAACAAAAATTTTGTATTGTATCATTCAACAGATAAAAAATTTGAGCTTTCTAATTTAGATTTTCCATATCAAAATGTTGTTTTCAAAGGACATACAGATAAAGTGATTGATTTTTGTTCGGATATAAAATCAAAATTTATTTATAGTATTGGATATGATTATAAATTAATAAAATGGGATATTGATGGAAATGAAATTGCTTCAATAAAATTTGATGAATATTTATTAGGTCTCGATTTTAATCCAAAAAACAATTTACTTTATTCATATTCACTCGAAAGAGGCATAATAGTTATTGATCCTGAAAAATTAGAAATAATAAATTCTTTTTTTATTGAAAACAGGACAATACCATACATTTTTGAGTTTTCTGAAAACGGGGATGTCTTATTCTTTTCAGAAAACAACTCAATGTATTTGTTTGAAACGGAAAATTATACCAAAATATGTCGATTATATTCAGACAATGAAGATACTCCATTACCTTCAATGGTTGAGTTCGGAAAAGATAGTAGCTTTTTTATTACGTCATTATTCGACCCTATGATTGATAAAGATTTTGCAATTAGAGTAATCGATTTAAATAATTACACATTAAAATCTCTTTTGAAAGGACATTATCAAGAAGTAAACAAAATTAAATTTTCTGATGATGGAAAATATTTATTTTCTTGTAGTAATGATGGCACTGTAATTCAATGGAATTTTAATGAAAACAAAATTATAAATAGTTTTTCAAGTCATTTTTCCCCTGTTACAGACTTTACATTGGCAAATGAAAATCAAAATATCGCTTATTGCGATAATCAAAACAATATATTTGTTTGGGATTATGAAAACAAGTTATTAATAAACTGGATAGAAGCTGAAACCGATACTATAATAAACATAATTTATTCAAATGATGATAATTATTTATTCTGTGCAACAAAAAATAGTCTAATAATTTATGATACAAAAGATTATTCTTTAATAAAAAATGTTTTATTGACAGATAATGTAATATATAGAATTGATAATACTTTAAAGAACAATTACATTTTGATTAATGGAACCAAAATTTATGATGTTGAGAGCAATACTTTGCATGAAATAAACACATTAACCCGTAAAACTATTTTTCATTTTCATGTAGATAAAAATCTGATTTCATATCTCGATAAAGACGGTTATTTATTAGTTAAAGACATTAAAAATAAACAGTTGTATAAAATTGCCTCCAATATAACATACAAAAACTTTATACTACTTGATGACAGCGTAAACTATTTATATTTAACAGGTGATAACTCTGCTATCAATTTCTTTGAAATTTCTAAAGAAGAATACATAGGAAAAACGTTTTCTCAATATTTAGGTGGAGGACTATTTAGTTTGGATCAAAATAATTATTACTTATCTAATAAAAAAACAAATGACTTTGTAGCTTTTAAAATTGGAAATCGCGTTTTTCCTGTAGAACAATTCGATTTAAAATATAATCGCCCTGATAAAGTACTTGAATCATTACCTTGGGCAGATACTACTTTAATTCCACTATACCATGCTGCCTACCAAAAACGTCTCAAAAAAATGAAATTCACAGAAGAAATGCTTTCTGATGAATGGCATGTGCCTGATTTGGAAATTACTAATATTGATGAAATTCCATACCAAACTTCAGAAAATAAAATCAATTTAAACATCTCTGCAAAAGATACTTTATATAATCTCGACCGTTTAAATATTTGGGTTAACGATGTTCCGGTTTATGGAATTGAAGGAATTTCGTTAAGAAATCAGAAAATCAACTCCTTTAAAAAAGAGTTGGAAGTAGAACTTTCTTCTGGAGAAAACAAAATTCAAGTTTCAGTTTTAAATGTTGGTGGTGCTGAAAGTTACAAAGAAACTGTTTACACAACATATACTCCCGAAACCGAAACAAAACCAGATTTATACATAGTTTCAATCGGAGTTTCAAATTACAAAGACGCAAATTATAATCTGAAATATGCCGATGATGATGCACAAGCAGTTGCCGATTTATTCAAAACAAATTCAGCAGATTACGGAAAAATCGAAAATTTTACACTTCTTAACGAAAATGTTACGGTTGAAAATATCCAAAAATTAAAAACCGAACTTCAGAAAACCAAAGTTGATGACAAAGTTATAGTTTTCTTTGCCGGTCATGGTTTGCTTGATGACAGTTTAGATTATTATTTAGCAACTTACAACACAAATTTCAAAAATCCGAAAGAAGGAAGTTTACCTTACGACAGTTTAGAATCAATCTTAGACGGAATTCCTGCAAGAAATAAACTGCTTTTTATGGATGCTTGCCACAGTGGAGAACTTGATAAAGAAGATTTAATTACTTTTACAGAAGTTACAACAGAACAGAAAGACGTTCTTTTCAGAGGCAATGAGAAACAACTTGGAATGCAATATTCATTTGAGCTTATGAAAGAACTTTTTACCGATTTACGCAGAAGCACCGGAGCAACAGTAATTTCGAGTGCAGGTGGTACACAACTTTCTGCCGAAGCCGATGAATGGGAAAACGGAGCTTTTACATATTGCTTATTACAAGGTTTAAAAGACAAAAAAGCAGAATCTGATGGCGAAACAGGAATTACTGTTTCCGAACTTATGCTTTATCTCGAAACTGCTGTTCCCGAATTAACTAATAACACTCAAAAACCAACATCAAGAAGCGAGAATTTGGTGAATGATTTTAGGGTTTGGTAAGATTGAAATTTAACTTCAAAAATGTTTTGTCCAAACTGAAAATAGTTGGGAATTGTTATGCTAAAATCATTAATCGTTACAAAAAGTTTATTTTTTTTAATAAATCGTTACAAACAATTCCAAAATTTTGAAAAATCGTTACGAATAGTTTTGAAAGAAGTCAAATTTTGAGCAAAAAAAGTGATAAAATGCTCAAAATATAGTAAAATTTGAGCAAAATCTGCATCACTTATACTTTTTTGGAAGGTAAATTTTAGATTTTTTGTAAAGAATTTCCGAAAATCCAAACCGAAAAAGGGGTTGTTTTTACAAAAATCCAAGCCATAACGTACAATTAAATTGAATTTACACAAAATTTAACGCAGTTCCACCAAATTTTCAATTGCATAAAGCGGATAAACTTCTATTTAATCGTAAAATGAAAAATTTTCGGCTGATATTCGTATTCCTTTTGCTTGGTTTTTAGCTTCCAGAAACAAATTCATACTTTGCATCGAACCTTTTTTACCCGATACTTCAATCGGAATAATTTCTGCATTTGGACAAAATACAAGGTTGTTTTGAAGATATTTTGGACAAAATGCAAACACAATTACTATTTCACAATTTTTGAAATCAAATTTCCAAAATCAACTTTAGCATCTTTTCTAAAACTACAATTTCGGTCAACTGTTTTTTAATGACATTTGATTTACTATTCGTTTTAAATTTCCGGCAAAGTATAATGGTAAAGATAAAAGATTGTATTTTATTGATTTAATATCAGTTAAATTTACATTTGCATCCAAATTTTCACCAAAACTCGGTAAATCGAGATTTAATCTTATTCCGTTTTTTTTATTTTTTTCAGCCAAAAACACATGTAGTGATTTCAATGTTCCTCGTTTTCCAGCTTTGATTTCAAGCGGAAATATTTCGTTTTCAATTTGATATAAACAGTCAATTTCGGTATTTGAGTTTTTGGCTTCTCTAATCCAATAGTTTAATTTTTGTTCCGAATAAACTTCATTCGACGCTATTAATTCCTGAAAAACAAATTGTTCTGCCAAGGCACCTTCAAAATCGGTAACTAAATTCTGTAAATCAACCAACTTAATTTTAGCCAGATGATTAACTAATCCAATATCCATAAAAAGAGGTTTAAATACGTCATCATCTTGATATTGAGTAATTGGCACTTTTACGGAACCTGTATGTCGTATTAAATGAATTATTCTGCTCATTTCAAGTTTCAAAAAAGCATCTTTTAACAATGCAGATGTAACATTTTTATTGATATTTACATATTTAACTTTTTTCCCGATATTATTTGCAACATAATTCAGTACATCTTTTAAATATTCCTGTTGCTTACGTGTTCCATATTTTGCAAAATCGTATTGTATTGAAGATACGATATTTGAATGTATTTTTTCAACATCTAAAAGATTTTTAGTTTTAATGTAAGTATCTACTGCTTCAGGCATTCCACCTATAAAGAAATACAATCTCAAAAATTCCGTTATCCGATTGTGAATAACTTCACTTAGTGAGTTTTCAATAGTAAAATTTTCAATAACTTCAATCAAACCATTTTCATTAAAAGCCAAAAGGAATTCTTTGAAAGTCAAAGGATACATATAAGCAAATTCGACACGACCAACCGGCATAGAATATTGCATTTCGTTTAAAGTGTGGTCTAATAACGAACCTGCTGCAATTATGTGTAAATCGGGTTTTTGTTCATAAAAATATCGTAAAACTGCTATTGCTTTTGTAGAAACCTGAATTTCATCTATAAACAAAAGAGTTTCATTATTTAAAATCGGAATTTGAAACAATGAAGTTAAATCATTAATTATTTTTTCAGGATTATTGCTTTCAAAAATAATTTGCAAATCAGTGTTTTGCTCAAGATTGATTTTCAGATAATATTTGTAATTTTTTTCAGCAAAATTATCTACAATAAATGTTTTTCCAACCTGACGAGCACCTCTTAATATCAAAGGTTTACGTTTATAAGAATTTTTCCAGATTTTCAAGTAATTTTCAATATCTCTTTTCATTTTTATTTTTTTGACAAAAATAATAATTTTTTTAATAACTATTGGTTTTTATAGAAAATAATTATTAACAGTATTGGATTTAAAATATTTTACATGCAAAACAGTATTGGATTAAAAATTTTAAAATGTTATTTAACCATATTTTCCAATGAATTTGCAAAATCAACCTTTGTATCTTTATTGAAGCTACCAAGATATTCTTTTGTAGTTCGCAAATCGGAATGTCCCATGCTTTCCTGAATAAATTCGTAAGAATAACCCATTATTTTTGCCATGTGTGCAAAAGAATGACGTGCAATATAAGTTGTCAGATTGGCCTCAATATTAAGTTTTTCGGCTATTCTTTTCATGTATTTATTTGTTGTTTTTATAAACTGTTTTACCGTTGCTCGTTTACGCTTTGCGTCCATTTCATCATTAATTATTTCAAAAACATAATTATCAGAATTTTGTTTCGGATTTTTCCATTTTTCTATAATTTCCTGCATCTGAGGAGTTATCACAATATTTAGTTTCTGAATATTTCCACGTGAAGTATTTTTAGTTTTTTGACGATAAATTTCTATCATATTTGCTTTTATATTGCTGAATTTCAGATTAGCAATATCTGCCATATTCAAACCATTGGCAAGAAAACTGAAAATCCAGAAATCACGAGAGCGATCTTCTGTTGTCATAGACTCAGGTATATATGAAAATATAAGTTTCAATTGTTCAACATCTAGTTTTTCTTTTGTATTTTTCTCATTTGGAATAATATACTTCTTTTTCCCGAAAGGATATTTTTCTTTTGATATTTTACCCTCTTCAATTGCCTCGTTATACAGTTTTCTTAAAACCCTGACATACATACTTATTGATGTAAACGAATTTCCGTTGTCAATCATCCATTTGTCGTAATAACTCAAAAACTCAGGTGTTATTTGATTGTAAAACAATGTTTTGATTTTATATTTATCAAAAGCAAATTGTCGGAAAGAATTAAAAGCAGAGCGAGTTAATGATGATGTACTGACTTGTTTATTATTGTCTAAATCAGCTATTCTGTTTTCAAAATCAATAAAAACTTCAGAATTATTATTCTGTTTTTTGTTGTAGAATAAATCTTTGAATTTTTCATAATCGAAATCATCGAAAGTTTTCAGAATATCATTTGCTTTTCGTTCAATAGCAGAGAACAATAATTTTATTTCTTTAAATTCACCGCGTGGCGATTTTTCCATAATCCGACTAAAATCCGTTTTGTTAAATGAAAAATCAAGACCTAAATAAAAACAAAACCAATTGCCCTTACAAGCAGGGGGTCACTGGTTCGCCCCCAGTAATTCCCACCAGAAAATCAAAGCCTTACAAGAAATTGTGAGGCTTTTTTGTTTTCTTTGTACACACAATTGTACACACAAATTCTTTGACGAGTTTAGAAAAAACTTTTTTGGAGAATATATAAATGATATTGAAAATTTTATTTCAAAATAAACCAAAAGTAGAAAAATTGGTTTTGATAAATTATTGTCAATATTTAAAAAGAAACAGTTAGAATTACGAGAATTACATATTAGTAGCAATGATGTTAGAACAGATTTATTCAAACTTAATATTATTTCAGAATTCGAAACCTATATATTCCGGAAGAATTATTAGACAAAATTTCGGAATTAGTGTAAAAATTAAAAAACTCCCTGACTTTATATTAGTTGGGGAGTTGTATATTTGATAATAAAAAAATCAAAATTTATTCTCAAAAATATAAGCATCAGGATATTTTGTAATTACTGATTTTAAAGCATTTTCTGCGTCTTTTAAATTATTATATTCACCGAAATAGTAAAAATAGTTGTTTTCAAATAAATACTCTGTCAAATTGGGAATATTAAATGAAGTAAGTGATTTTTTTTCAATTCCCGATTTTATTAAAATTGAATAAATTTTATTTTCTTCAGAAATATTTTTAACTGATTGATTTATTTGATATTCTTTTGGGACATCAATTCTAACTACCTCAATTCCTGATTTTTCGTTAATAACTTTAAATTCAACTCGTCTATTGTAAACTAAAGATTCTTTTATGTAATCTCCTTTTTCATTGGTATTTATTGAAATCTGATTTTCTTCTCCTTTTGCCGATTTTATTAATTGATTTTTGTTTACACCTTTTGAAATCAGATAATTAAAAACATATTCTGAACGTTTTTCCGAAAGTTCATCATTATAAGCAGTACTTCCCTGAGTATCTGTGTATCCAATTATTTCAATCTGAATTTCTGAATTTGTTTTCATATAATTTGCTAGCTCTTCTAACATTGGTAATACTTGGTTGTTTTCTGTTTTATTTGCTTCAAAAATTATATCATAAATTAGCAGATAATCATCAACTTCGGTTAAAATATCTTTCGGATTTAAAGAAGTAAAAATAATTTCTTCATTTTCAACTTTTTTCGCTTTATGTAACACTAAATACAAATCATTTTCTCCGATATTATCTTCATGTACAGATGAATAGTAAAATTTATCTGTATAAGGTCTGAAATACATATCGTCGTAAGGTGTATTTATCGGGAAACCGAGATTTTTGGGTTTTTGCCAGTTTCCTGATTTATCTTTTACTGATAAAAAAATATCATAACCTCCAATATTGTTATGACCTTTTGAGCTAAAATACAAACTGTCATTACTTTCGTTGATAAAAATACAGTCTTCATCATAAACTGAATTTATATTTTCACCCAAATTTATTGCTTCAGAAAATGTTGAATCTGAATTCATTTTCATAAAAAATATATCTTTTCCGCCAAAAGTACCTGTGCGGTTACTTACAAAATACAGATATTTTCCATTTTCGGCAAAAGCCAGATTTGTTTCTTTAAACTCTGAATTTACAGGATAATAATAAGATGGTTTCAGCCATTTTCCATCAATAAAACGTGTTGTAAAAATATCACCGGAATTTATATCCGAATATAAATAAATTATTGAACCATCGGTAGATATACCAACACAAGCATCAGGATTTTCGGTGTTAATCTGTCTTCCCGGATTGTAACTTTTTCCGAAAGTATCTTTGTTTTTTGAAGCAAAATAAACATCTTCGTAATATTCTCCATCGTAAGGACTTGTTATACCGCCAATATTTGTTGGTCGTTTTGATGTAAAAATTACCAAAGTGTCATTTGGCAAAATGTACATTGCATAATCATCATAAATAGAATTAATTGAATCTCCAAAATTTACAATTTCAAATTCCAAAGTGTCTTTTAAATATTCAATCCCGTTTTTACATTCTTCAATACATTTCAGAACAAAATTTTGTGAAACAGAATCTGTATTTGGTAAATATTTGTTATAATAATTTATAGCATCAGTAAATTTATATCCATTCTGATAAGCATTTGCAAGAGAAAAACAAAGTTCCGAACTAATGTTTGGATTTAATGAATATGCTTTTTCGAGAAAATAAATTGCTTTTTCAGCTTTTGAAGTATTTAAATAACTTATTCCTAACATATAACAAACCTCAACATTTTCCTTTTCGAAATTGTAAACTTTTTCAAGATTTTCAATTGCCAGATTGTAATTCATATTTCGAAAAAACAATTCCCCTTTATTTAAATTTTTTTTGGAAATTTTTAAAGAATCTTTCGTTGACAAAATTGCAACATCTTGAGCTGAAAGTCCAAATGAAAATATCACGAAAGTGAATAATATGAATATTTTATTTTTCATAATTTATTGATTAAAACCCTCAAATATGGGTGTTTAATATTAACAATTATTAATTTTTTTTGTATTTTAGAGGTTGTTTAAAATTTATATATATAATTATATACTAACAATTTATCTCGCAATGTCATTTCTTGAAATCTCTTTGATGAATGCAACTAAGTTATAAAAAGTAAATCTGAAATAATTTTGCAATGTACAACAAATTAACATTTTATAATTTCAGTATCTTTATTCCACAAGATTCCTGCTGAATGACATTTATGAAAAAAAATATTTTAACAACCCACCTTCAAGGTTTTTTAAAACCTTGAGGGTTTGATTTGAGATTAATTCCACGAACTTCTTCGTTTAGAATCAAAGTACAATGGTTCTTTTTTGCTAATTGAAAAAGGAGAATTGAAAAATATTACTATTTCGTGCGAACCGCTTGATGCGAATGATACAGGTTTCATATTCATTTCATAAGCATAACCAATTCCAATGTATTTTATAAAAACTCCTGCAGCAAAAAGGACTTCTTTGTTTGTTCTGTAAGTAACTTGTCCCCATGCAATTCTGTTCCAGTCGAACAAAAAATTAAAGTCTGCCTGAAACGGGCTGCTTCGTGTATATCGCAATAAGGTTGATGGTTGCAAACGCCAGATATCGCCACCAAAATAAAAATCATAAGCCAAATACAAGAAGCTTGTCTGAAACAATTTCTGCTCCTGATAACTATAGAGTAAAGGAGTTGAAAGTTCAACACTTAACCCTTTTAAACGGTATTCAATTCCGGCAGAATTGCTGAAAAGTGTTTCGTCAAATTTATTTGAAAATAGTGATGGGTCAGTAAGTTCTTCGGAATAAAGACTTTCGGTATTAAGTTTATTTTGTAAAAAATTTACACTTACTCCAAATGCCAAAGCATGAGTACTTGAAAAACCAATTCTATAAGCGTAGTTCAAACCAATATTTGACATTTTGAAAATACCCATTTTCTGCTGATGAACAAGTATTCCCAAACCCATTGAGTTTGTGATAAGTCCATCAACACTGAAATAAGTATTCTGTGGAGCATCTTTAAAACCAGACCATTGGTCTTTATATCCTAAAAATGCAGTTACTCCTCCATTTACTCCTGTTGCTGCTGGGTTTATGAGAAATAAATTCTGATTATAAAGATTGTATTTTGGAACAACCTGAGCTTCTGTAACTAAAAAACAGAATATTATTGAAATTAGTAAAATTATTTTTTTCATTTTATTAAATTTTAAATTGTTGAAACCTATGGAGTTTTAAAAACCACGAAGTTTTTTCTGAAAATTATTTTATTAATGAAATTGTACCTCTTAATACTTGTTCATCTGGCATTTTAATTACATAGTAATAAGCCCCAATCGGAAGTTCCTGTCCGTTGTAAGTACCGTCCCATTCTACTTCATAACCAAGACTTTGGAAAATAATTTCGCCAATGCTGTTTAGAATATAAAAATCGCAATCGAAGTATAAACCCGCATTCTGAACTTTCCATGTATCAAAAAGATTATCTCCATTTGGGGATATAATTTTATTTGCACGAACTTCTTCCTGACCAGTTAAATAATCAACTGTAATTATAATTTGTCTTTCGAAAGAACCTCCTTTACCATCTTCAGTTTTTACTCTTATTGAAAAAGAGGTAATAGTTTCAAAATAAATATCTTGATTTAGGTAAAGTTTATTTCCATCAATTAAAAAATAACTGTTATCTGTATCTCCATCGCCATCAACGAGGGTATAAGAATGAATATCAGTAATATCAGCATCTTCAGTTTCCAAATAACCAATGAACGAACCAGATTGATAGGTTTCGTTAATTGTGGTATCGCTTAGCGAAATCCATGTTGGCGACATATTTTCCCATGAAACATGAATATTGTACCAGCTTGTATCTGTTTCATCTGCCGAACGTACCCAATAAATTACAGGATTTGTAAAATCATTTGATGTTACTCCACTTTGTTGAATTTCACCATCTTTTCCTCCAATTTTAACAAGAGCATTTTCAGAAGTAGTGTAAGTTGCAACTAAATTAGTAAAAACCTCTCCCCAGACAACTTCAATGTAAATATCATAATTCTCGAAACGAGCTGGTTTTGTTTCGCCGCTAATACTATAAGAGAGAATATTAGATTCGTTACTAAGTGTTGGATTCGACCAAATGTAAGGAGCTTCGAGATTTCCAATTATTCCGTTAACTTCAAACTGAATTGTTTTTTCGATACTTACAATCTGGTCTGCACTTGCATCATAAACTTTAAAGGTTAAAGTTTCGGTAGCAACATTACTGTAAACCATTAAATAGCAAATATATCTGTTGACATTGCTTCTAAAAACAGGATTCGCAATTCCACGACATTCATCGCCAACAAAAGCTGCAATTATATCGTTTCCATCAACTGATTCTGCGTAATTTAAGTTGATTGCTCCCGTAATTGTCATGTTGTATGAAAATGAACTCGGATTTACACTCCAGTCAGGAGGTGTTGCTTTTATTACAAATGATTGGAAAACAATCATTAAAATCAAAAATATTTTTATTCTTTCCATTTTTTTATTTTTTTATAATTGTTAAAACTTCTCAGAAGTTTTAAACTTCCGAGAAGTTAAAAGTTTAATATTTTACAACATTTAAAGTTTCAAAATAATCCCCGGATTTTATTTTAACCAGATAAACTCCTGAACTTAATCCTGAATTCGAAAAATCAACATTATAAGTACCTTTCAATTTATTTTCACTAACCAAAGTTGTAATTTTCTTACCCAGAACATCAAATATTTCGATATTTACATTTCCATTTTGCGGGATTGAGTAAGTTATTGACATTTTGCTGTTGAATGGGTTTGGATACGATGAAATTGAGTAGTTTAAACTTTCGTTGATATTGAAAATATCTGTTGAAACTTCGCCTAAAGTCATTACAAATGGTTGATTTAAAACACCAATTACATTATTAGCTGTAAATGTTGAACTTTCGTTGATTTCGTAAATCAAACCTTTGTCCATATCAATTAATTTGAAAGTAATATTTTCGTTTGAATTTGAATAAACTGTTAAGAAGTAAAGTTCTTCATTTTCAACTTTAACAGTTTCACAAATTCCACGACATTCTTCACCAACAAATGCACCAATTGCATGATTATCTGAAATACTTTGATTAGGTTCAAGTTGAAGTTTTGCAACAATTGACATATTAAATTCAAAATCAGGTTCGTTCAAAGTCCATGTTGTTCCTTTAACAGGATTATATCCATTTCCCTTTATTTCAACACTTTTCATAGAGGCAACCGGAAATGTTAAAGTTCCTGCAGGATTTGTAGTTTTAAACATATAACCTTTTCCTGGAACCATGTAAGTTAAACTTCCGAGCCAGCCCAAACCTTCGTCGTACATTGCAAACTCAAATTGTGATTTTACAATATCGCCATTCAAAGGTTGATAATTTCCAAAAGCATCATCAACAGTCATATTTGTATTTGGAGTATAACTTATCCAGTTCCACCCTGTGTTAATTGGAATTTCAACCTCATCAGCTTTAAGCTTTGAACCCCAATATTTTAGAACATCTTCGCTTGCAAGTTTAACCATGTACATTGCTGTATTAGTAAAACCTCCATTATCAATTAATGAACCGTCCCAACCATAAGTAGATGAGTAATTTGCATAAACAGATTGTCCTTTAATCTGGTCGCCGGAATTTGCTGTTATTGTACTCATAACATCTTGTACATCAGATAAATTATCATTTTGCAGGTTGAAAGAAATCCAAGTCCAGCCTTGATTTAATGCTTGGTCAATACTGTAACTATTTGAACTTTCAATAATTTGAGGGTCGCTTGGCATTCCGATAACTTCGTTATACATATAGTTTAAAACCGGAGTTACATTTATGTGTTCATAACCTTCACTTGCGTTCCAGATTTTGAATGTAACTTCTTCGCCACTCTGAACATTGCTGTAAATATTCAAGAATACTTCGAACATATCGTATTCCTGAATGTATTGAGAATAAGCTTTTCCACGACATTCACCGTTTACAAAAGCAGCAACCATATCATTTTTGTTTGTTGAAAATACACCATCAATTTTTAACTGACCGATAACTGACATAGAATATTGAAAATTAGCAGGGTCAACAGTCCAATTTGGTTCTGTTTCAAAAACATTTAGATTGATATTTAATTTTTCATCGTAACCAAAATCGGAGGTTAAAAATAAAGAAAAAGTATAATCGCCAATATTTACAACTGGGTCAACTGTAAATGTTACAGTTTTGTAGCTGTCTGGAGCTAGAGAACCTGTTGGTTCAGAAACCGATAACCATGCAGGTAAACCTGATATTGTATAATTTTGTTCAGTTCCTCCGATGTTTAAAATATCCACATCAAAACTCATTTCAGTGTAAACCTCTTTTGTGAAATTTAACTGAGCATCGTTCCAGATAACTGAATTTTGTTTTATATATGCAGTCCACGTAACTGGCGATGACATTCTGTTATCGTGTAAATCTTCAACTCGTTCAACTGTAAATTCCAAAATACATTTTTCGATTGCTGATGCTTGTTCATTTACATTGATAATTATTTTATCGTCATTAACAACCCAGTCAAAAGCAATTTCCTGAACAGGACGAGCATCTTTTATATTTGGAACATCAATATTATTTTCGCCTCCATTAACTGCAATTGCATCAACAGCATTTCCGGTAGCATCTTCCAAAGTTGGAATTAATGCTATTCCCAAATCGTTGTATTTATCGAATGGATAATAAGCAAGTAAGCCCATTTCATCACCTTTAAGTTTTGAATTCATATCCATTTTCAATTGTTTTGCAGTTCTTGATAAATTCCAAATTCTTACTTCGTCAATATTTCCAATAAAACTGTTTGTATAGGTTATATTTCCGGGAGTTTCGCCACGCTTTGCACCAATTACCATTTCTGCACCAACTAATCCGCCAAGTAACGAACTTTGTTTGTATGCTTTTACTTGTCCGTCAATAAAAATTGAAGTATTTGCTTGTCTGTTCATTACAACACCCAAATGATGCCATTTATTATCGAGAAAATCTTCATCAGGAATAGTTATGAAAACTCCATTATTCTTTGCATAAATTTCGCCATTTGCATTTACTCCAACAACCCATATATGTTGAAATGGAGGAGTATAATCAGAACCATCGCCTTTTCCGTTTGAAAATAAAACTGTATTCGCCTGAGTTCCGCCTTTAAAATAAAGTTCTAGAGTAAAATCCATTTCATCGGAAATAACAACGGAAGAACCTGTATTAATTCTAACATAATCGTCTGTTCCATCGAAAGTTCTAGCATATCCGGTTGGGAAAACTCTCCATTCTGCACCAAAAAGAATTGCATGATGGTTTCTTGCTTTATCTTCAGCAACTGCACCTTGTGCTTCAGCCATTGTCCAATATCCACCAAGACCAATTTCATTTCCTGCTAAAGATTGATACATTAACGAATAAGCAGTTCCAAAACCAAGTGCTTCTTCCCAAATTCTTAGTTCATGAACAAAACCGTTGAAATAATCTGTACCGTCAACATTTCTACCAATATACATTTTTCCGTTTCCATTAAATGGAGATGTTGCAACAACACCTTCACGTTCAATTAAATCGTTAATATACATATTATAAATCTGTGCAATATCATCGTAAGTAACTACAAAATGAAACCAAGTTTCTGTATCGGTAAATGTTGAAATTGAAGTAATTGACTGAGAACCGGATTTCATATAAAATTCATTTGCCGAATTAAACCCAAGTTCAATTTCGTTTTGGGAGAAAATTGTACCAGCTGTTAAATCACCACGACGAGTCCAAAATTCTATTGTCCACGATTTATTGTCGAGATTAACTCCAGAAACTACACTTGCATAATCTTCTACACCATCGAAAAATAAACAACTTTCGTGTTTTAGTTCAGCACCGTTAAGAACACCTTTTACGGTGAAATTGTAAGGCAATAATCCACCTTGATTTATAGTTTCGTCAAAAGTCAGCATGACTTCATCATTTGGGGTTAGAATTCCATCGGCAGGTTGAGGCGAACCGAAAATTAAAGGTCGTTTTACGTCTTTAATACCTGTAGCAATTTCAGAATCGTTAATAGTTCCATCAATACAAGTTGACATAACTTTAACATCGTAATTTCTGTCCTGCATATCTTTTAAATCGAAAATATAATCTAGATTTGATAAACCATTAATAAAAGTTTTTGGTTCATTTGCTGCATTATAAGCAGCTTCATCAACATAAAAAACCATATCTGTACTCCAATTTGATGTTGAAGTAGATTTATACTGCATCAAAATTTTATCGAAAACCGCATTATTTATGTCATAACCTGAGATTCCGATATTTAAAGTTGTATCTGTATTTGTATTAATAACCCATTGGTTATCGGGATTATTTAATTCAACATTAGTGCAAACAGGTAAGAAATATGCAGAAATTCTCACACTGTCAGCAATATCGTCTTGAAAATCTGTTGGGTCGAACTGACAAGCAGAATGCAGAATTAAAATCAGATTTTCGTAATCATAAACATCAGCAAGAGTTTTATTTACGGTAATAATTTTATTAATTGTTTGTCCAGCAGGAAGTAATATCATTCTTCCATCATAAATTGGACTTCCATCCATCTGAATCATAGCACCAAACTGATTTGAAGTTTCATCCATTGATAAAACCATCCATTGTCCATCGTTAGTTTCGCTTGTGTTGGCTATCTGAATATTAAAAATAGCTTGAGCATCTTCCTGAATATTAACAGCTATTGGATTTTCACAAGAAATATTCGGAATTTCACGTTGCATTGTAGCTATACTCAAAGGAGTTCCGGGTTGATAATATTTTGTAAATTCTCCACCTTCGTAAGGACACATTGTTTGTCCGCCTCGGGTTATAAAAACAGGACTTGATTGAGCTTCAGTTTTTTTAACATCAACACTTACATAATCGGCTGTATTTCCATCGTTTAAAACATACCCGAAAGTTGTTGAATTTGTAGAAGTTGTTCCGTTGACATCTGTTGAACCTGATTTTTCGGTAACATTAGCAGACCAGACAGTTCCCATACCAAGAATATCTACACCAAGTTGACCGCTAACATAATCATTAATAAGAAAATTATACGTGTGAGATACTTCTGTTGAATTTTCATTTGATTGCGAATTTTCATAAATAGAACCGGCATCAAATGAAAGGTTTTTATCTAAAACAGCAGAAAGTTTAGCTTTTTCATTAAGTCCTAAAGTTTCTTCCCAACTTCTGATTTGTTCGTTGAAAAAAGCAACAGAATCAACAAATGTAGAGTCTGATGGCCAGTTTGAAGGAATTGTAATATTATACGAGTCTCCACCTGTCCAACCAGTTGAAGTTTGAGAACCTGTTGTATTATTTAAAGCGAAATTTTCATCATTTTGGTCGCAAATAACGCATTGATAAACATCTGGTTGATTAATCAAAAAATTATTTCTCAACATCTTTAGATTTGGAACTAAATATTTTTCGATGTGATTTTGAGAATATTGAAAAGCTGTTCCAAAAGCCGGATTAATTCTGATGCCTTTTGCTATTCCAATATCATAAGTTTTACCATTATTTTCAAAAGGATTACCCACAAAACCACTACCTTGTGGCATGTCAGTAGGAATTAAATCTACCTGTATTGAAATACCATAAACTATATTGGTTGAATAGCCTATAAATAAATCGCCACCTCTTCCAACATAATCTTCTGTACCACTGGTTTGCCAACGTTGAGTAAGAGTTGTTGTCGAAACTACTGTGCTATCATCTTCATAAGTTTCAGTAATATCTAAACCAGTTGTTGCATCTGCAATTTGACTATTTATTACCATAGTTCCTGCACCAACACCAGCCCAAGTAATTGTTTGAGCTCCTAAATCAATTTTTACATTTCCGCCAATTGTACTTTCAGAACTATAATTAGTTGAACTTGTTTTTGTAAACGAACTTCCTTCTTCGTAGTAAGCGTAACTGTTAGAACCTGGAGGGTCTCTTAAAACCATAGATATTTTGTTGGGACCTGTAGTAATAAAATTATTTCCAGTAGCCAAACCACCAATAATATAACCTCTGAATGTATTTCCTCCTGGTTCCCAAGGTGTTGAAATTACTCCAAGTTTGCCGGTTTTTGCAACAATTGCCATTGTTTTTATATAATCGCCAATTCCACCGGTAGTTATATTTGGCAAACCTCCAATAAAAGTATAATCAACTTCGCCGAATTTATTAATAGTATATTCTTCTTTATCTTTGTTTAAAGATAAAAAGTTTTGAATTTCAACTTTTCCTCCTTTTACCGGAACATTATCAATAATTCCGCCATTATCACTGTTGATATATTGTTCGAAAACAGATATTTTTAAATTGTATTTTCCACTTTGTTTAAAAACCGGATATAACGTTTTTAAAGTTCCATCACTGTTTATCAAAGGGACAGGCAGACCATCTTTTGCAACCATTTCAGTTTCCCAGAAGGTTGGTTCTCCATCTTTATTTGTAACATTAATTGAAGGAATTTCGCGGTAAATAAATTCAAGATTATGCTGATAATTAACACTGTCAATTCTTAAATTTAAAATTGTATCTCCGGAAGCAGAATAAGTTATATCTATAATTACGCTATCAATTTCTGTTTTGAAAGGAAATTTACTTGACAAATCGACTGTAGTTAAAAAAGATTCGTCAAAAGTGTAATTTCCAGCAATAGCAGATGTTATTATATATTTTTCGGGTAATAGATATGCAACAAATTCTCCGGTTATCCGGTCAGGAAAAATGTTAATAAATTTTGGAGAGTTATTTAAAATTGAATAATTTGTAATTCCTTTATTTGTTAATATATCATCTTCATACATATCATTTGTCCAGCTTCCTGAAATATTAGAATTGCCAACCATTAAATCTTTTTCTTTTTGAGTTTTTAATGAAATTTCGGCAAAACCAACATTATTTACAGTTTTACCAAGTCCAATTGGCTTTTCTTCCTGAACAGGACCTCCTGCAACTTTACCAACAACTTTAATAAGAGTTGAATCTGTAAAATTTAAACCCGGAATTGGTTGTTGAAAATTCCAATTTCCTGAAACAGGATATCTTCCGTTATCTGCAAAGACGTGTCCATATTTCGCCACCTCAACATGATGCCAACCAATAGGAACATAAATTTCGTAATTCCCCATGTTGTCCGTTTCGATTGGAGTTCCGTTTTCCTGAATTTGCAACTGACCATCAATATAGAAATAAACACCCTGAACAGGAAAATAAGTATCTTTGTATTTGATATTTCCTGTAACTTTAAATGCCGCAATATCAACAAAATTAATTCCGCTATGAGTGTTAGAACCCGGTCCAATAAATAAAGATTTTTGAATAGGGTCAAATTCGTGAACCTGAAAAATCGGAACAAATTTGTAAATTGAACCAACAGTGTATGGAATTCCGGTAATTAAATAATTTCCAGAAGCATCAGTAATTCCTTTTACAGATAATTGTCGTGAAAACGGTATTATGGTTGATAAACTGCAATTAAATATAAAACCGTGATTTTCGTTAAATTTTGCTCCTTTTCGGGAAATATCGTAAACTGTATTGTTAAACATTTCGTTTAAACGGAAATAGACTTTAAGCTCGGATTCGTTTCCAGCAATATATCTGATAGATGTGTTCATAACATCTTCGTTTGAAAGACCTTTATTCCAAATTCTGATGTCTTCGATATATCCTGTAAAAGAATTAGTTGGATCTCCAATTATTATATTTGAAGTATTAGATGTTGTTGTTGATGTAACTAAAGCAGATGTTCTGTAAACAGTTAATTCATCGTAAATTACAAAAATAACAAGCGAATCGGCTCGTCTGATGGCATTTACACAGAAAAAAGTATCGGTTTTCTGAGGAAAATTTAATGTAACATTTTGTAAACCAGCTGTAAAAATAATATTATTTGCAGAATGCTGAATTTTATATTGTGTTCCTTTTGAAAACAATGTTGTTGCTATAGTTGAAGTTGGTTTTACCCATGCCTGAAATGAAAAACCGGTAGAAAAATCGAAATTATTTTGAGGAACAATAATCATACTTGAAGAAGATGACAGATTTAAACTATGTCCGCCAAAATCGTCTTCAGTTTCGGCAATAACCTGAACTCCTTTTACTCCTGTTCCATTTTCGTAAGTTACACTTCCCGAGACAATCGCTTCCGGAACTCGAAATCCAATATCCTGAGAGTAAACATTTATTGATGAAACTATAACATCACTTTCGCAGCTTACTTCACCTACAATTGTATATTCGTAGTAAATTCCTGCTTCGGCAGTTTCGTCAGAGTAAGTTGAAGTTGGGTCAATTGAAGCTATTACTGTTGCAGCGTCAGCTGAACCATATTCTTTGCGGTAAATTTTAAATCTTTCAATGATATTCTGATTGTTATAATTCCATTTTAACGTGATTTTATCATTATAATAACCTTTTGAGCAAATAAGTTTTTTAGAAGCATCAAAAGTTGTAGTTAAATTCGGATCAATTCTGGCACCATCGGAAGAAGCACTAATATTTGTTTTACAAGAATTTACAGTTTTAACTTTGTAAGTATAAGTTTTGCAGCCACCCGCATCTGAATCGATGTATGATGTTGTACCAGCCGGAAGTTCGAAATTTGCAGTTCCATCTTCGGAAGCTCTAATTAAAATAACTTGCTCTGCATAAGCTACATTTGACCATGAAATATTTATAACATTATTAATATTATCCGGAATATCAATTGGTGTAGATGCAGTTTGCGGGTCAGGAACAGAATAACCGTTTGCCTCAGAAGAATAATGCCAGTTTCCGCACTCATCAGCAGCTCCAACATCATACACATAAGTTACTCCGGGTGTAGCTGTGGCATCAATATATTCTCTTTTATCTCCGGGAATATTGGCAATCCAGGTGTGGTTTCTACCAATATCGAAACCTGAAGAAGGATTGTCTGTATTCCATTCCCATGTAATTTTAACTTTTCCGTCGCATAAATCTTCGGTAGCAGAAACACCCGAAGGCGGATTTCCTGCACCCATCGTAGAACCTGTTGCGGTATTTGACCATACACTTTCTGCAAGTCCTATTGTTGCATCAAGTTTATAAGTATGAGAACCGGAAGTGTAATCTTCATAAGATGTTCCGCTAGAAGTACCAACCTGATTACCATCTCTGAAAATTCGATAAGTAATACCACTCGAACCACCACAAGTAACAGAAGCAGAAGCATCCCAAGAAATAACTATTTTATCGCAAAACTCGGCTTGAGAAGCAGCAACATTTGTTGGTGGATTTGGTCTTGAACAAGTTGCATTTATTTTATATTCACTTCCGTTAGATTCAGCATTAGCAAAAGAAGTACCTTCAAGAGCTCTGAATTCTGCCGGCATATTATATTGGTAAATCCTGATACCGTTGTGAAAACCATTAAAAATTAATTTGTAATAATAATCGCCGCCTTCTTCAACATACCAGAAATTTGAACATCCATCAAAAGAAAAGGTTTCGATATGTCTGGTTCCACCGCTGTCTTCCCATTTGTAAAGTTCGAAAAAGGTGTACCAATTGTTATCAGTACCTTTATACTGATAGTAACAATGGCTGTTAACAGGCAATCTGTCAACTGAATAAAGTGCATTGAAACCAATATCACCATTACACCAATTTTCATCTCTTAATGCAAAATTATTATCAGCATTTTGCGAAAAAGCTAAATTTGAAGAAATCAGAAAAAAAATCAAAAGCAAGATTTTTTTTAGTTTAGGAATATTTTTTTTCATAGATAATTTATTTATAGGATTAGTATTTACATTTTCAGTATTTTCTAAAATAATATTTTCGTTATTCATTGCCTCTAACATTTTTTTTAGAGCCATTGAAATTTCTTTTTCAGTGTTTAAAAACTCGTTTTCAGTAATTTCAACATCAGCATCATTTATTTTGTCCATAATATTTTAAATTTTGAACAAAAATAGATTATTAAAAAATGTAAATTGTAAAAATGAGGGTGTACATTTGGAGTACAAAATGAAGAAAGAATGATTTTCTTTGACAATGATTTCTAAAAAATATTCAACAAACTTAAATACAACTCATTATTTGCAGAAAAAATTGAGGATTGTAATTTCATTTTCCATTCTGAAATAGAATTTGAATTATCGGGAATTTGATTTAAAACAGAAATAATTTCAGTAATTTTATATATTTCAATATTTTTAAGTTTCTCAATATAAGGTTTTAGAATTGAAATTTCGGATTCAGAAAATTCAATATTTTGAGAATTGTTTCTTTCTAATTTTCTAACATTTTCAGGATCAATACTTCTTCCTTCTAATGTAAATACCATTTCTACGCCATCATTTTCAATGTTTTGAGCATAAATAATTTGTTTGTGTGCTTCTAAAGCCATTTTGCAAAAAGTAAGACCTAATCCGGTTGATTTGTAATTGACGTTGTCTTTCTTTAAAATTTGCTGATATTTTTCGAATATTGTTGAAAGTTGATTTTCAGGTATTTGTTTTCCGAAATTCTTGATTGTAACCGAAATTTTATTTTCTTTAATTTCTTTAGTCGAAAATATTATTTTTTGGTTCATGTCCGAAAATCTTATTGCATTGCTGAGAATATTTTCAAAAACTCTTGTAATAACTTCAATGTCAACTAAAACCTCAAAATCAGAACTATTGTTTTCGAAAGTAATATTTTTTTCATCGGCAAGTACCTGAAAATTAGAAATTGCTGTTTCAATAATTGCTTTCAACGAATGAAATTCTTTATTTAATCTGAATTCTGTTGTTTCATATTTATCTATATCTAAAACATTTAAAACCAGATTCAACATTCGTTTGCAGGATTGTAATATAAATTTATCGTCTGATTTTGTCATAATTACGCTCAGAGGATTTTTCAAATCGTGAATAATTGTGTCGGTCATTGTTTTTTTGAAATTACTGAGTTCGTTCAGATTTTCGTTTTGTATTTTCAATTCTTCGGCTTGTGTAAAAATTTCTTCTTTCTGAGAATGTAAAATTTCATTTTTATCTCGAAGTTCACTTGTTCTGAGTTCAATAATTTTTTCGAGTTTTAAATTTTCAGCTTCTAACCTTTTAGAATTCAATTTCAAAAGAAGTCGAAATATTCCGAACCAGAATACAAAAATTAATAAGAATACGGGATATTTCAGTAAATAGAATTTGTTTTTGTAATAACTGAATGCAAATCGTTCGTTAAATGATTGGAAATAAAAATAATCAGTATTATTTTCGGAATAAGTTCCAATTTCGTCGATGATATAAAAATTGTCGTTAATATTTGATATTAAACATTTTGAATTTTCTTTTAAATTATTCCTGTAAATTACAAGTTCATTATTTCCAATAGTAATTAATTCATTTTTTGAATCATTGTCAATATCTTTGTATCCAAGAATATAACTTATATCAGAAATTTTATTTACTAATTTTAAATCAGTGGAATAAACTAAAAGTTCTTTGTTTAAATAATTAATAATTACAATATTTTCGCTTTCATAATCGCAAAAAAGACCATAAAAATCTTTTGTGAGTTCGATTTTGTTAATTATTTGTCCATTAAAGTTGCATATTGTTAGAAATGTTGTAAAAGAAGTATCTGTCGAATTATTTGTAAGTGAAACAATATGAGGTTTTTCATCAATTTTAATAAATTCTGAATATGTGCCGTTTGTCCAACCTTCAAATTCTATTGGTTCAAAAGCAAATTTGAGATTGCTGTTATACAAAAGAATATAAGATGCAAAATCGCCATATTGGTAAACTTTATTTTGCTTTTTCTGTAAAGTTTCCAAAGAGTCGGAATCTTTTGATTTTTTGTATTTTTCATAATCCTCAGTAGAAATCGTATTTCCTGAAGCCGATGTATATGAACCAAGTATGTAATTTTCGTTCTGATAATTCAAAATGTTGAGTTTTAAATTTACAATGCTTGATTTTTCGGTAATTAAGAGAGTTTTTTCTTTAAAATTGTAGTTATAAATATTTCGAGGTTGAATATTAAAACCTGCCTGAATATCAAAAACTATGTTATTATTATAAAAATCAATATTGTAATTAATTGCATCGGTATAACCATTGTAAAGTTCAAATGTATCAATTTCGATTTTGGTAGGATTGTAAATTGCGTCATTATTTTTATTGAATTCAAAAAAATTTAAATATATATTCCCTTCAAAAGCAGAAAGATAATACATTTCCATGATATTATTTTTGTCCAAATCGGCAAATTTCAATTCTTTGCTAATAAAAATCTCGCTTTTGGGAAGGTTATACATATTCAGCAATTTGTTGCCATTTCTGAAATATATTGAATGTCCGGTACTTTCATCAGTATAATATTCAATTTGTTCAATTGTTTTATCGTTATCTAAATCAAAAAAATAATATTTTATTTGGTTGGTAACCGTATATTCATTATTTTTTTCAACTATGTATTTACTGAAAAATTTTTCTGGAAAAATAAAAATCATCAACAAAGTTAATATCAATGAAATTATGAAAATCAATATGTTAATTGTATTTTTCAAATAAAAATTTTAAATGTTTTGAATAAAATTTACAATATTAACATCGGTTTCGATTCCAAATTTCTGTCTCAAACGACTTCTTGCTTTTTTCAGACAATTTTCATTTTGAAAAGTAATAGCAGAAATATCTTTGTTGCTCATATTCAACTTTAAAAAAGCACAAATTTTACGTTCGTTTTGTGATATATCCGGAAATTTGTTTAATAATCTTTCGTAAAACGATTTATGAACCTGTTCAAACAGAATTTCAAATTCTTTCCAGTTATTTTTAATAGAATTAATTTTATATCGTGCAATAATAGAATTAATTATCTTTATACCTTCGGGGCTTGATATTTTTTTTAAATTAAGTAAATCTTCAAATTGAGTTGTATTTAATTCACTGTTTTGTATTAATTTAAGAGTTGTACTTGTTAATGATTTTTTGTTACGCTCAAATTCTTCGTTTATTGCATTAATTTTTTGCTCATAAAGTTCTTTTTCGAGTTCAATATTTTGCTTATGTTTTTCGAAAAGTCGTATCATTGAATTTACCCGAGCTATAATTTCAATATTATCAAAGGGTTTCCTGATGTAGTCATTAGCACCGGCTTCGAGAGCAGTTTGCAGATTACTCGAAGTAATCATTTTTCCGGTTGCCATAATTATCGGAATATTTTGAGTTTGAGTGTGCGATTTTAAAATTTTGATTGCAGAAATTCCGTCCAAAACTGGCATATCCCAATCAAGAATAATTAACGAAGGATTTTCTGAAAAAGCTATTTCACAACACATTTTGCCATTATTAGCTACTATAACCTGATATTTTTGATGGTGTAAAACATTGAAAATTGCTTCAATATTTTCGGGTTCGTCATCGGCAATTAAAATTTTGTATTCTGTATTTTCAGTTGCCATTATAAAATAAAATCATTTTTTTCTCAAGCATAAATGTAAATAAATTAATTAGAGTCCATCCATAAACTCGGAAAATATATTTTTCGAGTTTTGATTTTTTTCAATTTTTCAAATTTTTCAGCTATATTTATTTTCAAATTATATCATTT
>Ga0316608_1000244_pt1 | contig 28106 bp, 28 predicted proteins | sample MIS2016152B_MG_FD_207673 | JGI IMG/M metagenome (GOLD analysis project Ga0316608, IMG submission 207673) | Microbial mat bacterial communities from Middle Island sinkhole, Lake Huron, Michigan, United States - MIS.2016.152B | ecosystem: Environmental > Aquatic > Freshwater > Lake > Sediment...
AACAATTAATCTTTGTAAAATTTTTGTATCTATATTTAAAATTTCGAAGAAGGCAATTGCTTCGGGGGCTGTTCCTTCAAAAAGATATTCATCTTTATTTAAAAAATAATCAGTAGAATCTATTTTGTAAATTCTACTGATTGAATCTTTATTATATATAAATTTAAATTTCAATTTCTTCTTTTATTTCTGCCCCAAATGCCAAAAATATTTCTCTATGTTCTTGAATTAAAAAGTTTAAATAAAAATAAACCTTTCCATTCTCAAAAAAAGTTGAAATGTTATTTTCATTTTTATATACTATTAGTTCGGGGTAGGCATTTGCTAATAAAATTGAATTTTCATTTGTTAATACAATTTGAATAGGCTTTGTACTGTCATGATAAATAATTGAAGTTATTATATCACCATTCACCCCCACCTCACAATTCAAAAAAATACTTTTTAAAGTAATTATATTTACCTGTTCAACTATTTGATTTTTTAAAAGACCATAAACATTTTTTATTGCCTGTTCTTCATTTGTGCTTTCATTATAACTTGAAAAACCTTCATTATAAAATGATTGTCCATTCTCACAATCAATGTTAAACCCAATGTTAAACCCCTCTGGCATTTCAGCGGGATATTTTTCTACTTTTATTACTTTTACTTTCATTTAATTTATTTTATTTTTAACAATTATTTAATATATCTTTGTCTTGAACCTACTGTGTCTAATTCACAATGAGCTGCCACTTGTTTTAACATAATTTCACCTGTATAAGTATCTGTTCCTGTAGGAGTTCTACGAAATGAACCTATTATAAAATCACCAATATTTAATGTTGCTCCAGAAATTATTCCCATTGTTCTTGTATAATCGTGATATTGTGTATTTGCACTGATTGGAACAACAACTGATAATGTTCCACCAGCAATCGGTGCTTGATTAACTTTACTAATAAAATAATCATAATATAAAACAACAACGCCTGCAGCTGTAGTCGAAGGCATAAAATGTGCGTGTATTTCGACGTCAGAATTTACTTTATATGCGTGGTACATTTCAATATTACAATTTAATCTTTCTTCTGTTGCGGCACCATCAAAAGAATAAAAAGAAGTTGGTGTTCCTAAAATTGTATAATTAACAATATCTGGTGCAGCAACGCCTGCAGCTGGAACCGATAAAGAACATACAAAATCATCATAAACAGTTGCTTCACCGTTGAATGTTAATGTACCATCGTTTTCAAAATATGTATAAGATGTTGTCGAACCTATTTTAGTTGTTCCTATAACTTCTAATTTTTCGCTTGGTGTAGATGTGCCTATTCCTACTTGTCCAGAACCATTTATAAAAAGTGCTGAATTTGTTCCATCACTTGTTCTTGCAACATTCATTAAAGTTGCCGCACTATTCATTGTTGAACCAACAGGTGCAATTAAAAACCCTGTTGTTCCAGCTGCAATTGATTCACCAAAATAAAATCGCAATCCATTTGTCGGAACACGTCTTCTCATTCCACTACCGACAAAAGCACCACTTTCAGTACCAGGATTATCAGCATAAGCCACAAAATTTCCAATAGGATAATTTACACTTACTGTTTTATTTGCAACAAAAGCACCTTGAAAAACACCTGATATAGTTCCTAAAAAGTTTTGACTTGTGCCTGTATTAACACTAAAATAACCATCGGCAGTTTGACTAAAATTAACATTATTAAAACCAAAAGTTCCCCCACTCACAATTTCTAAATTTTGTTTTGGAATATAACCAGAACTTATAGCATCAGTCGTTCCAACAGCGAGTTTACCTCTTAACCAAGTATTAGCATTTGGATATAATCTTAAAGTATTTACTGTATAACTTGTATTTATTTCTGAGCCCAAAAACATATAATTATTTGTTGGAACAGCAGTTGCTCTAGCATAATAACCTAAAGTTGCACATCTTATTGAAGGTGAACCTTTTAAATTTGTATAAGCTTCAAAGAAGTTATAAGCGTAACCAGTGGCTGTTAATCTTTCACCATCAATACGAATGCCTGGTCGTATTGATTCAGAACTGGCTTTTAATCTTAACGCAATTTCTGTTCCTTCAACGTCATTGAATATTTCAGTTTTATAAATAGTTGTTCCTGTTTGTCCTATTAAAACTTTATCTGTTGTATTTTTTAAAGTTGTTGTGCCCCCCGAACTAATCCACGCTTGTTCACTTAATAAAGAATAATTGTTTATATTATTTGTAAAATCAAAAACTTTTCTTGTATTGTCCCAAACTAATATTTGTCCAGTTGTAGTTATGGGCGTTCCATCTACATTTATAAGTTCTTCTAATCTATAGTTTAAAGTTGGTCGTGCAAACAAAGTTCCATTAGTTGCGTGTGTTGATATAACAGCCGCAATCGGAATAGCGGGGTTTGGTGCTTGGGGTTGTACGTTTGTTAACCCCCCCAAATAAGTTGTAGAAGCATATAAAATTGTACCTGCTATCCAAGTTTCTCCGTATTGTGCACCATCGGTTTGTATTCCACGTATTTTACCAAATTCTGTTACATAACCTACTTCACCTATTTCAATATCTTCAGTGGCAATACCTAAAATTAATAAGGGGGTTGAACCACTATTAATTAAACAATATTCACCCCTAAAGTTTCCACTATTTCCTATTGAATTGGCATAACATATTACCTTGCCATTTTCAATTTTATATGTATTATCATTTTGTATTTTATAAACTTGTTCTTGCCCCACTTGTAATTCAACATCATTTTTTAATCCAATGTTTAATGTACCATCTTCATTGTTCCAACGCAATTTACCTTCTTGATATGTTGTTGTAGCTGTTGTATTAAAACTAAGTTCGGGCAGTATTAATTCTCCCGTCATAGTGTCACCACTTCTCGTAACATAATCCCCCGAAGGTCTATTTTCTAAAACTGTTACTCTATCACTTAAAGCAATAAAATTTTCACAAGTTAATAAAGTTTCACAAGTTAAAAAAGGTTTTATTGTTTGATAATCACAAGTTAATCCTGTAAATTGTAGGGGGGTTATATAAGGAATTGCACATTCACTTTCAAAAGAAGGTGCTTCAATTATAAAATCCGAATACCAACCAACAGTTAAATCAGTAAGAAATGCATTTACGGGATAAGCTGTGGGATTATTAACTAAAGTTATTTCTCCAATTGACGTAATGTTTTTATTAAAAAAAACAATTAAATCACGAACACAAAGCAATGTATCATTTATAACATCCCCCTCATTTGTTCTATCTGTATTTAATAAATCGACGACATAAATTCTAAAAACATATTCATTACGATTTACATTTAAATTTGTTGATTGGGGAACAATATAAAGTACGGGGAAATTTTTATCTTGTTTTGAAAATTGTTCAAAGCTTTCTAAAAAAGAAGCTTTAAATCTTTTTAAAAGTCCGTGGTTGTCAACGAATTGTCTAAAAATATCACAAACTTGATTGTATGTTCTGTTCATATTGTTTTTATTTATAAATTATATTTTACTTTGTTTTGTTTATATAATGTCAAATTCGTAATCCCATTCTTTTGATTTTAATTCAAAATACATTCTATAAGCCAAAGCATCAGAGAAGTCGGGGGAACGGCCTAATTGTTGTTTAACAATATCTTTTGATGTCATTGATACTTTACCATCCAAATCTATTTTTGTACGTTTAATGATAGCTAATTCTTGTGTTAACAAAGCTTCTTCATTGTTATCGAAACATTCAATAATTATTTCTTTATTATTTATTTTATCTGCCAGTTTAAAATATAATTGTGTCTTAAGATTTTGATAATTATCCCCATCAATAGGTTTTGAATTATTAACTATTTGAACACACCCCTCAATCATATCACATAAACCCCCTCCAACACCATCACTATCTAACACAATATTCTCATTTCCAATACTATATTTCTTTTTAAGTTTTTCTATTTCTTCTTTTTGGGCAACAAGATTTTTCTTTGACAGTATTAGTTTATCTATTATATTAAATCCTTCCCAAACTAAAATAACAGTTTTATCTTTTCCAAGTCTGGCCACGTCAACGCTTATAAATTTTTTGGTAGAAGTTGGGGGGTTATAGTTTAAAAACATTTCAATTATCGAGTCATAGTCAAAAATGGAAGTTGAATCGGAGTATTCCCATTCCCCCCTCAATAAACGAGCTTTTGAAATTTCATCTAACTTATTCAAATTATCGACATAGTGTTTAGAAATATAATTGTTATCTGTTACAAATGCTTGAATAAATTCTTTAAAAATTTCTAAAGTTCCATCTTTTTTCTTTTTATAAAATTCATTATAAGTCCAGCCTTTTGACGGGTTGCAACTAAGATACATTTTTGGAATTAAATTATTTTCATCTAGTTTATAACGAATACGAGATGAAACAATATTTTTTGCTTTTAATGAAATTTGGGGACACTCATCTACGAATGCTCCTGTTAATTCAAGCGACCCCAGACTATCGAAGTCGGGGTCAGAAGGATATGAAAATAAATCTTTTAAAATAACTTCAGAACCATTTTTAAATATTATATTATTTGTTTGTTGATTATATTTATAATCTTCTTCGGATAGTCCAAGTTTTTTTGCTACTTCAAAAAATGTTTTTAAAGTAGTTTGTTTCAAAGTTGTTAATTTTGAACGACCTATTAACCATCTTGTTTCAGGATATTTTAAACACATTATAATTATCCATAAACATCCTAAATAACTTTTGCCCCCGCCTGCAGCACCTCCATATAAGACTTCAGTTATACCATTTTTATTATCTAATAGTATTTTTAAAGTTTGTTTTTGTTTAGAAGTTAAGGTGGGGGCAATATTAATTATTTTTTTTTCCATTATATTTTTTAATTTTTAATATACAAATATACTATTAAATACTGAGAATGGTAAATTTATTCATCACCAAGATTTAAATTTATTTGTATTGATTTTCCCCCACTCGTTAAATCTAAACTTGTTTTGGGGGCAAGGTCTAATAATTTTGTAACAGAATTCATAATATTATTATAAGCATTGTATTGATAAATTGCACGAGCTTCAGCAGCAGCACCCAACAATTCTTGAATCATTTTTTCTTTGCTGTACATAAATTTAATTTTGAATTCTTCTTTAAAACGTTCAATTTTCTCTTGAATATGAGGTTGTTTAAGCAACTTAGCCCCCTCAGTCCCAGCCGTTGCATATGATGCATTTGGAAAACAATGAAGGTAAGCTTGTGTGGCATTCTCGTAAACAGAATAATGGTCTGCGAATTTATCGTGTGCTAAAATATCTTTCTTTTTACTAATCATAATTTGTTTTATTATAAATTATTGTTATTAGAATATTTATCCCTGATATCTTTCAACATATTTTTTTTCATCATATAAGCAGCATTCCTTGTTATTTTTAAATACGTTGATAATTTATCACAAGAATTATATCCTTCGAAAAAAATAAGGGCAAAAAGAATTTGCTTTGGCGAATCTAATTTTTTATAATATTCTTCAAGCCAAATTATTTTAGTTTCTTTTTTTTCATTTTCTTCTTTTTCATCTTCATAAATCATTTTAAAGTCATGAAACTTTTCTGTGAAAAATTGGGGATAAATATAAAGCTTTTTGAAGGGGGTATTAGACCACATAACTTGTCTTAGTATATAATTAACAATAATACTTTCCATCTCCCCCTCGTCCTTAAAAACACGTTCAAATTGAATTAAATAACAATAAGCATCACCAACCAAAGTTATCTGTAATTCTTCATCACACATTCTTATTTTCTTTAAACAATTACCAGCAATCTCTTTAAGTTTACTGTAATTTTTTTGATAGTATTTATCTATCAGTTTTTTGTTTTCTTCCATTTTATTTTAAATTTATTAATTCAACCGCATCTTCAATTAAATAAAAATAACACCATTTCAATTCTTTATCGTTATTATCTTCGAGTGTTGAATGGGGACATAATATTTGTTTAACGTCATATACTTTACTAAACACATCAAATATAGCCAATTTATCATTATAAAATGAAAAATAATAAAAAGGAATGTCTTTATTACTTTTTTGTTTAATTTTATTTAACACTTCATTTACTTTATTTATTTTTTTTCGTTCTAGAATTGCTGTTTCAAATTTGTCATGATTGAAATCTCGACATTTTATTTCAATCAACATTTCTGTTCCCCCACTCACAACAGCAACATCATAGCTATCTTTCCCATTAATGGGAGTGAAACTTTTAATACAAATTTCTGGTTTATAAGCAGTTACGAAATCATAAAATCTTCTTCTTTCATTAATTTCAGCTTGTTCAAATCGTTCTTTTTCAGTCATAATCTTTTATTTATTTATAAATAGTTAAAAAAAAATAAAAATCGTATAATTATTGAAACTTTTTTTATTTTTTTTCGTATATTATATAAATACGTTCTTTTTTTTAGTTTTGTTTAATTATATATTGCCCCACCCTCCAACCAAATTTTTTATTAAATTCATCGTTTTTTAAGGTTTTTTTTAGGAAGGGTGGGGCTTTTTTATTGAATAAACGACATTCGTGAGCAATAAAGCTGCTCCATCAGCTTCACTTTGTTTTTTTTTAACAACATTGTGGGGGCTATTCATTCATTTTTAGAAAAATGAATAGCCCCAATACTGTTAAAATTAATATTTTTTTTAGTTCTAATATGTGTTAAATTAAATAAACAAACAGTTCTTATATACACATTTACCGCCTTTTGGGACAAAACATTGAAAATCAAATAAATATGGAAGAAAAAAAACAATTGAAAATACTGCCATTAATACAAAATTGTCCAATGGACAAAATTGTCTTATATATATGTAAAAAGTTACATATGTTAAATAATTGTTAAATGTATAGTTTTTTATGTATTTGTTTATTTTTTTATTAAATTTGTTTATATTTATTTATGTAAGTGATTGAATAAATCACCGAAAAGGGTTCCCCCGTTTGGCCACGGGGGTCTCTGTCCCTGAAATAAGGGACGACATAAATTAAATAAAACAGAGATAATGAAAAAAAAAGGTATTTATTATTACGTAACAGAAGAACACAAAATTAAAATTGAAAAACAATCTTATTTTGACAATCAAATTTTATATGAGTTATTATCTAATTTTACATCTGTAATAAGAGATGAAGATGATTTTGTATTAGTTCCTTCTCATAAGTTACAAAATATAACACACGATTATAAATCACATTTAAATTTTTTATTAACTAATAAAATTATTTTCATAGACAATGAATATGAAATTGATAAAAAATGTAAAGGTTATAAATTACGTGAAGAAATAAAATCAAATGTTTTAAAAATAGAAGTTGAAAATATTAGATTTCAAAAAGAGAAAATTGCTTTTTTTAATTCTAAAAAAGATAAATTTAAAACAAAAACAAGAACAGAACATTTCTCAAAAATGAAAATAGATTTTAAAAATTTTGTAAAAGAAATACAAATAGAAGAAGTAATGAATGATATACAAAATATTAACAACATTAATGAAAGAGTAGCTCAATTTAAAGCTTTAGACTCAATTAAAAATAATGAACTATATTTTCACAGAAATAAAACAAACAATAGATTAGACACTAATTTAACAAACTTAAATTCAAATATTAAATTCTATAACAATAACAATTACACACAAATAGACATATCAAACTCACAACCTCTATTTCTATTAAATATAATAAAAGAGATAAGAAATAATACTATCCTCCATAATGTTAGTACAAACACCATTGGGGGCTCTGATAATCAGAAAGATAATTCGGGGGATTTTTGTTTAAAAGAAGCTTTTTTAATTAATGAAAAAGAACTCAGTAAATTTGAAAAATGGGTATGTGAAGGAATGTTTTATGATAATTTTATTAAAAACAAAAATATATTAAATAAAGATGAATATTTGAACGAAAGAAATAAAATTAAAAAAATGATGATGTGTGTATTATTCTCAAAAACATCATCATATCAAAAAGAAAAAATGATGTTTAAAAAAGAATTTGAAGGAATAAATAATTATATTAATACATTTAAAGAAAAAAATGGATATAATCAATTTAGTATTATGTTACAAAAAATAGAGGCTTTTAAAGTTTTAGATGTTATATGTAAAGATTTAATAGAAAATAATATTAGTGTTGTTACTATTCACGATTCTTTTATTGTTAAAGAAGAAGAAAAAGAAAAGGCTTTTAAAATTATTTGTAGTCATTTTAAAACTATTCCTCATTTTAAATTTGAAAATTTTAACGAAGTAAGAGAAGAAAAAAAGAAAAAACTAAAACAACATATTGAAAGAAAAACTATTAAAAAAGAAGTTATGAATATAGAAGAAAAACAAATAGAGTATAATGAACAAGAAGAAATTTTAAGTGAGTTAGAAGTTTGGAACATTGTGAAAAAAGAACAAGAACAAAAAGAATTTGAAATGAATGAAAAATATAATGAGTATTTAACTTCATTAGAAACGATTTCAGCCCCCCAATCAATCACACCAATTAACTATGAAGATGTAATTGAAAAAATTGATATAACGATAGTAAAACAACAAATAAATACTATTGAAGATACTTTACTTACATACAAAAATAAAATAAGAGAATTCGATTTTTTTAGATTACTAAACAGAATACAAAATAATAAACTAAAAACAATAGAAGAACTAAATTTTGAATTAGAAGAATTATTAGAATACTGTAATTAAAAAAAATAGCCACAATCCGATTTTCAGAATCAGGAAACCATCTCCGAAAACCAGTATGTGGATAATCGGAACATAATAATCGCCCCCGCCAACGGGGCATAAAAATTAAAACATATGATAAATACAGCTGCAAAAAATAAACAATTATTTTACAAGTTAGAGTTAGACAATTTTAATGTGAAATTTGAAGTCATCGAGAGAAACTCTGATACAATAATTTCAACAATTAGTTTTAAACTAGAAGACAAAAGAACAAATACTGTCAAACTAACTAAATTGGGGGATATTTCTCGCCACATCAACAACGAAACACAGAAATACTTTAGGCAAAAATCAAAGTCCTTTAAATCGTTTAAAAATGACTTTATTTCAATTGTTGATATAGCCGAAAATTTAAATAACAAAATTGATGAATCTTCTCGAAAAAGACAAAATGCCTTTATCGAGATATATTTATACCCCCGCACTCCCTTCTTTTTTACATATTTACGAAAAGATGAGATAAAAGAAATAGATGAAAATGAAAATATAATTTTAGAATATTTAATTTTTCTTGAAAAAACTTTAAAGGAGTTGAAACAAAAACACGAGGAAATCGTATAAAATATAAATTTTAAATGTTTAAATAATGAAAGTAGAAAATTTGTTAAAAAAAATTAAAGAAGAAACTAAATTGAGTAATTTAGTATTAAGTAAAAATTTGGGGGTATCAGAACTATCTATTAAAAATTGGATTAATAGTATTTCAAAACCTTCATTAAAAAATGAAGTAAAAATTAGAGAATTTTACAAAAAAAAATGTATTGAAACTATACCTTCATTTTCTACAACCCCCACTGTCACTGGCATACAGGAGATGTATGGCACTATGACAGAAAAAAATAAGTATTTAAAAGATGCAAGAATTGAAGCTGGTCTTTCACAAAAAGATATTGCTGAATTATTAAATGTTGCACCAGCAACTGTACAAGCTTGGGAAAGAGGAATATTTGCTATGAGTGAAGAATATCAAAAACAATTAAAAACTATCATTGAATTTAACAAAGTTAAAACTGAAGTTGTACATTCAGAAGTAAAAGAAACTCTTAATTTTGAATTTATAACTAATGACAAAGGTGAACAAATGGTTAATGCACGAGATTTACATTCAACACTTGAAATTAAAGCTCGTTATACAGAATGGTTATTTAGAAATATAACTAACAATGAATTTTTAATAGAAGGTGAGGATTTTGTTAAATACATAAGAACTGACAAAAATAATCAAGAAGATGTTATATTGACTTTAAATACAGCAAAAAAAGTTGCAATGCGACAACATACAGTAAAAGGAGAATCTATAAGAAATTACTTTATTAAAATGGAAGGAATTGCTAAACAATCATTTCAACTTGCTTTGCCTTCTTATCAAATACATAATCCTATTGAAAGAGCTAAAATTTGGATTGAAGAAGAAAAAGTAAGAGAAAAATTAGTTTTAGAAAATGATTTCAACAAACCAAAAGTTGCATATCACGACAATGTTTTGAATTGTGCTGATAGTTTTAGTATTACAGAGATTGCCAAAGGTTTAGGAACAACAGCTAATCAATTGAATAAATATCTTTGTAGTCAAAAAATACAATTCCGTAGGGGCAATAAATATTTTTTATATTCAAAATACGACAGATTAGGTTACATTAATATAAATACTGTAGAGATAGAAAAAAAAGATGGAACTAAGTCATATTCTAATCAAATGTTTTGGACAAACAAAGGAAAAAAGTTTATCATAAGTTTATTCACGAATAAATACAATGATTACTTACCCCAAATTCCTTTATTATAATTTTCATTGTTTACTTTAAAAAAGACCCCACAAAAAAAAACTTTAAAAAAAGTTTCAAAAATTGTGGGGTTTTATTTTTTTGTACTATTTATAATAAAGTCGGGAATGTTTCTCGCAAATTAAAAAATAAACTTATTAAAAAATAAACTTATGAAAAAAGACAAATTAGAATCAAAAATCAGAAATTTTTTAATTTTTGATATGGACTATGAGTATAGTGATGCTTATGTTTTAGCCCAACTGCTTGTAAAAAATCAATATAAATTGCTTGCTGTTGCTGGTTTAGTTGGGGGGTTATTAATGATTTTAGTATTAACCTTAATATTTATTTAATTGTGAAAAAGAGATATAAATTTTGGAAAAAGTCTGCCGACAAATTAATTAGAATGTTAATTTTGGAGGCAAGAAATTGGAAATAGACGCTTAATAGTGTCTATTTTTATTTAGAACGATTATGTAGTGAAAATATTTTCACAGTGTTTATGGGGGTTGTAAAAGAAAATGGGGGTTGGGGTTGTTTTTTATGTATCTTTTTTATTTTTTTTACGTATTTATAAATATAAGAGCGATGTTGCTCAAATTAAAAAACGATGAATTATGGAAAAGAAAAGAAGTAAAATAGTAAAAATCGAATTTAAACGTGAATGGACAGGTAAATTTGGCAAGATGTATGAGTTTCTAATTTACCTTCAAAATGGCGAATGGGGTCACGTAAATTTCAAAACGATTGAAGGTGAATATAAAGAGAATGACGAAATTTCATATGAGTTGGAACAAAGAAATAGTAAATGGTATTTAAACATTGATAAACCCCAGAATAAAGGGTTTGGGGGTGGGGGAGAGAGTCCAGAGAAGCAAAGAAGTATTGCAAGGCAATGTGCGGTTAAAGAAGCGTGTGGATTGGTTGTGGGGGGTAAGATTGAACTAAACCAATTATTCATAATGAGTGATAAAATATTTGAATGGATAAATAAAAAATAAGAGTTAAAAATATGTTGTCAAACATAAAAAAAGTTTGTAAAAAAATTTGTGTTTATAAAAATTTTACATATTTATAATAAAGTTGGGAATATTCCTGCAAAATTAAAAAATTAAAGTTATGAAAAATTATGAACTTAAAGTTGAAATGTTAATAGAATGTGGTTTAGAAGAATTGGATATGGATATTGGTGATGATTCCTATGAAGGTGATATTTATGCAATTTTAACACCTAGAACACCTAGGGAAAAATTTTATAAAAATCATATAGAAAATTTTTCTTTAAGCATAAGTGAAAATGAAATTAAAAAAATATCAGAATTAAAATATTATGGTTATAAAACTTTTATACTTCCTGCAAAATGTGGAAAACTTAAAAAAGGAACGTGGTGCTCATTACAAAAACCATTAATGTTTGTATGTAAACTTTATTTAAATAATTTTAAAAACTAAAAATAAATGGGAAATTTAAAAGAAAAAATAAAAGATTTTAAAGAAAATTTAGTAATTATAATATTATCAATAATAAGTGAAATTAAAAATTAAAACAAATGAAAAAATTAATCGTATTAACAGCAGCATTAATATTATTTTTCTCTTGTCAAAAAGAGGAAACATCAAAAGGTAAAACAATTAAAGAGTATGAGATGACTCTTGATAAAATGGAAATTAATGAGATTAGATTGAATAATTACACTATGAATCTTGACCTTGGAGACCGTCCTGTTAAAGTTAAAACAGGAGATGTATTAGAATGTCACGGATTTAATTTCTTTTCCACAACAGGCGGAAATAACTATTGTTCAGGTTTGGAGGTTAGATTAAATGGTAAAACAGTATATCAGAATAGTTGCGAAGATTTTTACAAATTTATAATTCCTTAGTTTTTTTGTTTTTTTGAATAGAAAATGGATGCATTATTAATTTAGTGCATCCATTTTTTTTGAGTACAAAGAGAGAATCGAACCCCCAACCTTCGGGTTTGCAATCCGATGCCTTACCATTCAGCCATTTGTACGTTTATGTTTTTTGTGGGGGAGTTTAATTATTAAATCCCCATTGCCGTACAACCATTCGAGCAATGAGCTGTTGCTCTTAAAATCCATCTTCTTTTCATGAGTTATTGTTTATTCATTTGTAAAAAATCATCTATCTTTTTATTTATAATATTCACGTTTTCATCAATTTTAATTACTTTATACTGTAATAAATTATAATCACGTAGTTGATTATTTATGTTTTCAATTTGTACTTCTTGCTTTTCAAATTTTTCATTGTATTTTTGTATTTCAAATTCCATCGTTTTAAAATTATCGTACCATCCAAAAACAACACCCGCCAACACAATTATTGAATATACAAGGCTTAGGTTTTTCTGTAAAAAATCTTTAGTTCTGTCCATCGTTTTTATTTTTTAAATTGTTTAGTAAATTGCTAATTCAAAATCATAGTCTTCGTTTGGGTCTGCTGGCTTTACGAATGTATCGGTTGATGGGTAAAATATGGGGAATTTAGTTTTATTTAATTCTAACCATTGTTTTAATCTAAGTTCATATCCAGACGCTCTTTTAATCATTTCATTTTTAAAAGCCATTAAACTATTTAAATCAACTGGTGCAGAATTATCACCAGAAAATTGTTGTAATCCTTTATTACTAAATTGTAATGTAAGTTCAACAACAGCCATTTCAGCAGCACGATAAGCGATTGCTGGACGTATTTTTTCATATAACAATATTTCATCAGCAGTTAATGTTTGTGTATCATATGCATTTAAAATATGGTTGTAAAAATTTTCCCCAAAATAATTACATAAAAAAAGTTCTTGTGCAACTATAATCGCAGGTTTTACATCTTCGATGCTTATGTTTTTACAAATGCTAGTATTGTCTTTTAACCAAGTTTCTGTTACTAAATATATCATATTATTATACCTCCATCATTGATTTATTATTTAATCGGAAATTGATATTTAAACCTGAGTGCAAAAATAAATTATTAATTACATTTTCAATTTGTTTTTGGGTAGGTTTAATAATACAGTTATTAAATATCATATAACTCTCACCCAATTCGGTTCCATTTCCTAAACTCCCAGGTGTTTTTATTCCTAAAATTAGGGGGTTTATTGAATGTGAATAACATATATTTCTTTGTATTTCTGTTGCAGTAACCACAAATTGTTTATCTAAATTGTTAACTGGCGCTGGCATAATATCAGGACTATTTTCTTTACCATCACTAAAAAATGCCCATAATTTTGCATATCCAGATTTTCCTGCCATTGATTCTTCCATTTCTTGCATTACTTTACGCCTTAGTTCAGGTGTACCAGGTTTTTTGTAAAACTTAATAATCATTGAAGGATTTACAGATTGTTCAATATTAGACTTATGTAGGAACGAAATTTGCCAATCCATATATGCCCAGTTTGCTGCTGCTGTCCACGAAGATAAAGGATAATAATCATTTGTAGTACAAGGTACTTTATATGTATATAGTTGGACTTTATTTGTTTTATCTTGTTTATTAAATGCTGCTAGTTCAATTGTTTTATATCTTGATTGATATTGCCAATTAAAATTATAATAATATTTTGTTATTTCTCCGTATTCATTAATTGCTCCACTTCTAATTTTATCACAAGGTAAAAATTCTCTTTTTATTATTTGTGTAAAATTATCATTCCAAGTTATTTTAATATAAATTGCAGAATGAAGCAAAAAATTCAAAGTTAACTCTTCCAAAATTTCATCGATTGATTTGCCATTTGCGAATTGTAAAATCATTTGATTATATTTTATTAAATCCATCCCCCTCAATTTACTCACATCAGTTGTATAACCATTCCCCGCAATTAAAAATTTTTTAAAATTAATAATAGAATTATTGATAGGACTATTTTGATATATTTTATTTAAAAATTGAGGATAAAGATTATCTGTATCAAATGGAACATAACCATTTACATTGTATCGGTCAGATATGACTGGATTTGAATAATCTACTTGTGTTTTAAAACTATCAAAATAGCTATTGAATTTTTCTTCTACAACAACTTCTTTAACAATTTCTTTTGCAGACTCTGGTTTTTTTTTATTGAAATTAAATATTGACATATGTTATTGATATATTGAGTTTATATTTTCTGTTCCTTCTACTATAACTTTTCCTGTTTCTAACGATAACATTGTTGTAGATGAATATGATAATGTTTGTGCGGATGCTTCATATACATTATAAGTATAACTTCCGTTTCTTAATTTAATTGTACCCCCACTTAGATTTTCTGTTCCCCCAGTTACATTAACTATGAATTTATTATACCTACAGCATTGTACTGTTGATATATCCTCGGTATTAAAGTAAAACTTTTTATTATTCAAATCATTTTCAAATTCGAATAAAAAGTAGGGGGACTCTAATGTTTGTTTTTCAAACAAAGTTAAAAAAATAATGTTTTCTTTATCTTGAGTTAAGTTAATCATTCAGGTTTTTATTTATAAATTATATTTTAAAACAAAAAGTTTGTAAAAATAAAAACCCCGCACTCTAAAAAAAACGCTTTTAAGTGCGGGGCAATCATGAAAATTTGTTTATTGTTAAATATTCGAAGTTATAGCAGAAGCACTTACTGTGTAAGCTTGATAAGGTTCTTCAGCAACCATTGTAATTGTGTACATTGAACCGTCACCTAATTTCATTCCTGAGCCACTTTCAACAGTTGTTAATTGAGCACCATTAGTTTTTCCCAACATCCAATACGTATCGTTTTGGTCTAATACAACAATGTTCAATGAGCGTTGTCCTGCACCAAGTAACGCTATCTCATTTCTCTTAGTAACATCACGTTTAGGTAAGTTTAAAGTTACTGTTTGTGTGAAAAATGTAGAACCATTTTCTTTGTTGATTGCAGCAGCTTCAACGTAGTTTGCAGTGAATTTTATAAATTCATATTCTTTATATTTAGTTGTGCCGCTTGTTCCGATAACTGTAATGTTACCAGAAACTTCGGTAGAAGCAGTTAAAAAGTTTGAAGGTAAAATATACATTTTTTTTAAACCCCCATTCCCAACACCGTTTTCGCAACCTAAATTTATTCCATTTAAAATTGTTTCGCAAGCCATAATTTTATTTTTTTAATTGTTAATAAATAATTTTTATAAAATTGTGGGGGAGTTTTTAGTTCCCCCATAATTTATTTTTTATTATGCTCCGTAGTAAACAATTTCGGCTGGGTTTAAAATTTGGAAACCTAATTTTAAATCTACTCTTGTTCTTAAAACTGGAGTTGCAACAGATTTCGATAAATCAATTGTTTCTAATTGAGCTAAATCATCAATACCATCGAAAGCATAAACCAAGTTTGAAGGTAAAGTGGTAACCATTTTTGTAGAAGTCATACCAGGACATTCAACGATTGGGATATCTAAGAATGATAAGTTTAAAGGAGAAGTTATATAATTAACTGTATTTTGAGAAGCAGTTGCAATTTTATATTGTAATGCAATTGTTGGCGACATATAAATTCTTAATTCTTTTGTTCTACCTTTTAAAGCGGCAGGGATAGCGTTTACAACTTTAGTTATTTCAGCAACAACGTTTGAACTTGTAATAGTTGTAGCAGTTACATCAATAACACTAGCATTAGCAGCTAACAATTTTTCATAACCATCTACCAAAGTTCTATAAGAATTGTTACCTGTGTAAGTTGAACCAGAAGCTGTGCCTGTTGTGTCTGTGTCTCCAACCCATCTGATTGATTCAATTTCAGCAGAAATTTTATTTGATATTTCTTGCCAGTAATAATTCATAAACGAAGCTACTGTAAAATCACCATTTGAACCTTTTGCCATTTGTTTGCTTAAGAAAGTTGTTTCTAAAGTAAAACGACACATTTCTTGCATTGCACTTACCGCCTTAACAGCTACCTCTACGGTTGCCAAAGTTTGTGGCGAAGCTGCCCAAGTGCAAGTTGATGCTGTCAATACTTGTGTGAATGCAACATTTGCGATATCTTCTTTATATTTAACATCAGGCAACATTCTAAAATTGTTTGGTAAAGAAGGTGAGCTGATATAAGCTGTGTTATAAAATTGTTCAGCGTTTGGACAAAGTAAAGCAGAGCTATCAACTGTTAAATCGAATTTTAATTTCTTGTTACTCATTTTTTAAATTTTTAATTGTTATTATTTTATTTATAAATTATAGAAAATTTATTTTTGTTTGTTTTTGAATTGTTTAAAAGCTACTAATTTTTCGTAAAAACTTTGCTCTTTATTTTCCATTACTTCTTCTTTTTCAACATCAGCAGTTTTTGAATCCATAGCATTTTTCATTTCAGCAATTGCTTTATATACTTCTGCAATTTTTGCATCGATGATTTCAATTACTTTAGCTTCGTCTAAGGCTGGGGTAGTAGCTGGGGCTTCAGTTGCAGGAGCTGCTGGTGCTTCTACGTTTTCAACTTTAGCTTCAGTTGCTGGTTTTGGAGCATCTTCAGTTTTTTTCATATCTTCTTCAGTTGTTGGAACTGTAGCAGGTTTAATCTCAGCAATTTTTCCCCCCTTAATAACCAACATTTGTCCATCACTTAATGTAATGTCACCATCTTTAGCAACTTCTTTTTCTAAAGTTTCTTCATTTAAAGTATAAATTGCATTACCAATTGCTACTTCTCCCTCAACAAAATATTTAGCTTCAGCAGATTCTACTTTAGCAAATTTTAATTTTTCCATTTTATTATTTTTTACTTGTTTAAATCCTAAATATTTTCTATCTTCTGTTTCTTTTGATACTGATGAACTAATATTTCCAGGTTCAGTTACTGTAATTATTGTTTCACTTGTTGAAACATAATTTGATTGTGTTCTATATTCACCAACTGGAGCTTTTTCAACAACATCTCCTTTTTGAATGTAAATTGAATCATTATTTATATATATTATGCTACCATCTTCTTTAACATATTTGCTGTAATATTCTAAATTTATCTCAGATACTTCAACTTCAGCTAATTTTAATTTTTCTTTTTCCATTTGTATTGAATTATTAATTATTGAATTTTTATTTATTTTTAAACCAAAAAGCCCCTCAACCGAAAAACCAAATTTTCCTTCACCTTTAACTTGTTTTTCCCAAAATTCTGCATCATCTATTTTTACTTCTGCAAAGTGAGTGCCAATAGGCAAATTATCAAATCCATATTTTCTACTCTTATCAAAGTTATTATCTTCAACAAACCAATTTCCAAGCATATATGCATCAACAATTTTTTCAGTATGGTCAACATTTATTTGAAATTTATGGGGGTTTTTATTAAATTTTTCTACTATTTTTCGTATTGTTTGTTTATCAAAAACAACATAAAATTTTCCCATTTCTTCATCTTCACGATAAATTGAAATGTCAGGAATCATTGTTGGTCCTGCTATTATTTGTTTTTCACTTGAAAATGAGAAATTTTTTCCTTCTTTATTTGAAAATGAGAAATTTTTTTCTTCTTTATTTGTGAATGAAAGTGGAATTGTTAAAGTTTTATTTTTATGTTCCCCAAATGCTAAACCTTTAATTTTAATTGCGGGGGAATCAACAAGACTAATAAATGTTATTCCTTGTTCAATATCATCAACAGTAATTTTATAAGTCGGGTACATAGTTTTTTATTTATAAATTATATTTTTTTTATTTTTGTTTATATTTGCATTTCAGCTTTCATTGCCAAGACATTTAAACATTGAATTAAAGGTAAGTTTGTAACAGCTTCCATTTTAAGTATATCATTGTTTGATAGCGAATATATAAGTTGAAACCAACCCCACTTCTGTCTTTTTTTTTCCTGCTTTTCAGCATTAACAACTTCTATCCTTTCTGTTCTATTTAATTTATTTAATTCTTCTTCTTTTAATTCTTCATTGTTATTTTCTTCAAATAATCCAGCATATTTTTCTAAAATTTCTTTTCTAAATTTTAAAAAGTATTCTATTATTCCATAACAAAAATTTATATTAGCTTGTTTAAATAGGCTTGAACGATGTTGAACATAGTGAGAGTATTTTTCATATTGAGGTGGATTTAAAGTGTCTCCCCCACTCTCCATTTGTCTATACATAACGGCCAGTATTAAGTGTAGGTTTTCTATTGGTTCTTTAACATAGTTTTCTAAATCCACGTATTCCCCCAATGTTAAATCATTAAATGTTTTTAAATAAAAATTATAGTTTTTAACTTGTAAAGAGTTATAAATTTTTGAGGATGGGGTTGAATAAATAAAAGACATTTTATTACAATAATTTACATAGTCCTCGTATGAGAGTTGTTCAATTTCTTCGGGGGAAACATCTAAACAAAAAGATAAAATATCAATGTTATCTTCTTCTGTATTTTCTTTAAATTCAATTATTAATTGTTGAAATTTTTCAACAGAAAAATCATTCCAAGAAAAAGTTTTATTTTCTACTTCTAACATATTCAGAGAATATTGTAATGTAAGGCATAATGAAACTTACTGTCATATTTTCTTTGAAAATTTGTGCTCTATCTTTAATACTTTCAATGTCTAATTTACCCCCATCTTCAAGGAAGATGATTGCTGCAAAGTAAATAAAATAGTTTATTTTATGTTTTTTAATAGCATCTTCTATTAGAAAAACTTCTTTTACGGTGGGGGAAAATGTACCATCAGCCTTAAGTTTAGCTTTATATTCAATGTCATTAATTGTTATTGAATCATCAAATTCTTTTACAATAAGGTTTTGTTCTAAATTAACTTTTTGAACTTTGCTGACTATTTCATGAAAATCATCTAAGTTCATTTCTTCAATTAATTCTCTATCTATTTTTGATAAAACAGAAACTATATCAACATATTTATCGATATATAGTTCATAGTCTTTTAATAAAATTTCTGTTATTTGAGCGAACTCCCCTAAAGCGATTTCGTCTAAATCAGTTTTAATGTCGTATTGTTTTTCACCAATGTTAAATGTTTTCATAATTACGTTTTTGTTTATAAATTATATTAGTTTAAAAAAAGTTTACAAAGAACTATTATCTTTTAGTTGAGCAACTTTAGCTTGTGTATTTGTAATATCACTTTCAAGTACATAAACTCTAAAGGCTTGATTTGTTCCTTCTTCTTGTCTTAAGTTTGAGTTCGCACTTTGTACTCTGCCAGTTAAATTATTTTGTTGTCCTGTTGCTGTTAAGGAAGGGGAAATACCTTCACTTCTTGGTTGTTCAGAGCTACCCCCCACGGATGGGGACATTGCAGTTGAACCACCTTCGTTGTATTGAGTTGCAGCAATTTTCATTAAATTAGCTGCTGCAGCAACACCAGCAATGGTTGCAAAAATAGCTCCTGTAGATGGTCCAAGTAGGGGAATTGGATTGGCAACACCATTTTTATAAGCTTCCATTACAGATAAATAACCTGTAACAGTTGCTTGTGCAAGTGCAAGAGATTTTGAAATTATGAATTGATTTTTTGCTCTCTTTTTCATAGCTTTTTCATCGTCTTGATAAAAACGATTTGATAATGCAAATAATCCTTCAGTAAAGCTCATTGCAGCTTCAGAGCTATCATTAAAAACTTTAAGTCTATTTTGAGCTAATATTAAAGGTAATTCTTTTTCTTTTTCTAAAAAATCATTATATTCTTTATTACTTTTTGCTGCTCTTTCTTTAAGAGAATTTAAAAGATTTTTATCGCTTTGTTCTTTATCTAAATTGAATTTAGCTATTTTTTCTTCATTTGAAATTATTAGTTTTTGAATGTTATATTTTTTAGATGTTGCTTTTATTTCTTCATTTAATAATTTAATACTATCTTGTGCTATTTTTATATTAATATTGTTAGATTTTATACTTTCATCTAAACCTTTTTTCTTTTCAACTTGTAAATCAATTTCTGTTTCTAAATTTTTAATTTCTTGACTATATGCTGCTGCTTTTCCTAATATAGCTGTTAGGTTTTGTATTTTTTTATTTAATTGTAAAATTTCATAATAAGCTCTTTCTTTTAAAAACTGATTTGTTTTAATTTCTTCAGCATAATTTTTTATATCATCATAATACAAAGTTTTTTGTCTTATAAGTTTATCTTTTTCTTTTAAAGCTTCATCTTTAATAAAGGAATTACCAAGTAAATATAAAGTTTCTTCTGCTTTTATTCTTTCTGCATAATTTTTTTTAGTATTTGCAGTTTCGTCTTTAATTAACTTTTCTAATTCTTTTTTTCTTTCGTAATGAAACTTTAAATTAGCAGCTTGAAATTCTAAATCTAATTTATTTTTATCTTTTTGTAGTTTTTCATAATCTTTTTTCTCATCATCAGTTAATTTATATACAACTTCAGTTTTTCTTTTATAAGCATCAATAGCACTATTAACAGTTTGTAGTTGAGCAATTCTTTTTTCTTGTTCTATTTCAAAAGTTGATTCCCCCATAGCATTAGCAAGAATTATTTCAGCATCATATCTTTCTTCAACCGCTTCTCTTGTTGCATTTGCTGCCTGTATTTGAGCATCAGCAGCATCTTGAGCTGCAAATTCTGTAATACCCATCCAATCTGTTAAATCTTTAAAATATTGAATTACATCATTAATAATTTCTCCAAATATTTCAAACATTTGACCAACAATTTTTACTTTATCTTTAATTTCCCATAAAGCCAATCCAATTCCTATAACAACTGTAGCCAAAAGCATTATGGGGTTTGCTTTAATAGTTGTTCCTAAACTTACTAATTGTGTTTTAACCCCCTTAAAATCTAAATTAAGTAAATCATCCCCCAATTTTGAAATTTGTCTTCCTATAGCTTCAAATCCTTCCCCCTTATTTTTTTTGATTGCATCATTTACATCATCCAATTTATCAGTAAGTTGAGCAGCTTCTCTAGCAAGTTTATCGAATTCGGGGGAGTCTTTATCAAAGTTAACCATTTCAGACCTTAAAGATTTTATTTCATCTTTTAATTGTCTAATGCTACCAGAGGCAGCTGTGCTGTTAATGTTTATCCCTAAGTTTATATCTTTTTCAGCCATAGTTTTTTATTTTAAATTATATTTTAATTGTAATAATTTGTAACAACATCTAATGCAATAAACCATTTCATTCTTTTATCTATTATTGTTCCATTTACATCATATGATTGGCAGATGGGGAATACAGAATAAAATCCATTTCCTAAATTTGTTGCAAAAAAATCTATTGTTGTAGAAATATTACTTAATGATGTTAATTCAATCTTTCCTGTATCATTAAAAATTGTATACAATGTTCCATCTTCTTTAATATCAAGCATAAAATTGCCTGTGTTTGTACACTTGTATTCGGGGTTTGTTATTGTATATGTAAAATGAATATTCAATGTTGTGCCTGTACGGAATATTAAACCATCTCCAGCTTCTGTAATGGTTGCTTGCTTATAGCCAGTATATCCAGAGTTTTCGGAATATGTATTATCAGCTTCATAATCACAATATAAAGTATAAGTTCCTTTGCTGCCCCTCAATCCATCGCAACTTTGAACAATACCCCCAACTCCACTTGAAAATGTATTTAATCCAGCAGCTATCACATAGTCATGAGTTATAGTTTGACCACTTCCATTTGCAATACAAAAACTTGCATTTTGTATTTCATTATTTCTACCAGCAACGATTGAATTATTGCTATTTACTATATTCAATCCTTGACCCCACACGATATTATTATCACCATTAACATTATTATCACTTCCGCCTGGAAGGTTAGAAGAACCGTTATCATTTATGTTTGTGTCATCAGCTATTGCAATACCTTCTATTTCAAATTCACCGCCCCCAAAAGGTGGGGTTGTGGCTCTACGAATGTTATAGTTATCTAAGTTAATAAAGTCATCAGCAGTTATCAATTCTATTTCAGTTAAACCATCATCATTTGCATTATAATCATTGATTTTATTGATATTATACCAGCAATCTTTTACATATATTCTATCACTTAGTTTTATATTAACAACATCTTCTAATGTAAGTTTAAATTTTGCTGTTAATAATTTTCCAGTTTCTAATTGAGAAACTGTTCTTCTCCAGTATTTGTAATAAAAATTGTTGTAAGTTAAATTTTGATAATCATCATATAATAAAAAATCACAAGAACCAAAGTTTATATCTATTGTAGGGTTGAATGGATTATCAAAGTGTCCAAAAAATGTATAACCAGTTAATTGAACTTCCCCCGCTATAGTTCCCATTGTCCAAGTTGTATCTTCTATTGTATCCCCATCGTACAATATTCTTATATTGTTGTTAGGATAAAATGATAATATAGAAGGCACGTACATCCCCAAGTTGTTTTTGACGATTGGGGTGGGGGAAAAAATAGTTTCTATTGTATTTGTATCTTTTAAAAAAGCAGACTCGAAGGTATATTCAATTTGTCCATAAATTTCTTTACTAAAATCTGTATATTTTTTATTTGAATCATCGCTATCAGATTTGTCGGTTATTACAAGTCTTGATTTTTGCTTATTTTTTATATCTTCAATCTTAACACTTTGATTATAATCTAATTTATAAGTCCAATCTTTTTGATTTATTTCAGCACTATTTTCAATTATTTCTAATCCATCTTCCACGTAATTCCATTCAAAGTTTTTAGCTACCATTTTATTATCAGTAATTGTAGCATTAGCATTTGGAACAGGATAGGTATCAATGAATTTAAGATTATAAATAGTTACTTGTTTAATTAAATCTAAAATTTGATTATCAGTTAAACCGCTATCAGCAAAAATAACAGCCCCCCTATTTTGATTGTTGGCTGGGGCTGATGTGTTTCTATACCCCCAACGAATTATGCCATCCACGGGTATTGGTCTTGTTACGCTAAGACATTGAAAATAAGGTTTACTGGCTTGGTCATAGTAATCATTTCTTGTTTTAAGAACCAATTTTTTATCATCATTTTTATCTATTTCAGAATAAATATTATATTTTTTGAAAATAGAATTTATGAAATCTTTTTGTTTTATTTTTTTTGGAATAAAACTATTTAAACTTAGAAAATCATTTTCTCTTAAAAATTCAGAAACAGTAAAATGAAAATAATTTGCATTAGGATTTGCACTATTATAACGATAGTATTCAATTGTAGGGGTTTCTGCAGAAGATGCAAGTGTTGTTGTTCCACTTAAATACCAAGCTACTGTGGAAGCAAAAGATGTTTGCACTGTCATTTTAAGAGTATAGTATGCATCTCCTTCTAAATTTACATTTGGAAAAACACAATTTTGAAAATCAGAGTGTGAGAAAAAATTATATCCTGCTGTTAAATTTGTAATGTTTGGAGCTGAGGCTAAGTTTTGAGCGACATTATATGTTAATTTTGTACTTGTAACTGGTGTTGTTACCCCCGACTTATAAATTGCAAGATAAACTTGTAAATAAAAATTTCCAAGTTGTGGATAGTTTGGCCAAGTACTTTTAAGTTCAACGTCAACGGGGGCATTGAATGCAAAAATAAAGTTATTATTTGTTATAAAAGTTCCATTTTGTGGAATTGTTGAATAAAAATATCCTGTTGTTCTGTCATAAAGTAAATTAGGATTTGTGTTTGGTTCTGTTGAATCATCATCATATTTTAATATTTCAAAACTATAATTTGTAACTGGACTATAAGTTGTATCAGCACTTAGCCCTACCCGAAAAATACGACCAAGGGGGTTATAAGTTTTTGGTCTTTCCCCATTGTAAGGAATAATTAATTTATCAAATTTATCTTCATATAATGAATCCCATTCATATCTATATCCTGATGTTTTAAATATTTCATCAAAATAAGATTTTGCATAAATTCCAGGATAAAAAGTTGTTGTTGATATTGTATTTGTTGTTGTGTATGTGTGAACATATTTATATATATCATCAGAGTCATGATTGAATGAATCTATAATTGTTCCAGCACTCCAGTAATGGTCATAATCAGAAAAATCTAAATCAGTTAACAATTTATCGCTTAAGTCAAAATAAAAATCAGAAGTTTCGTCTTTTAAAATGATTGTATATTTTATTGAATCACCCAATACAGTTACGTCAGTCAATTGCATTATACCTTCAAAAACACTTATACCTTCTTGTATTACAATAACGTCAACTTTTGCGTGAATATCAAATGAACTTTCAGAAATATTAACATTAAAATAATAACCAAGCAAGTCATTATTGTTTGGTGTTCCTTCTACTTGAATAGATTTTGAAAAACCCCCACGTCTTTTGCTTAAGTCTTGAATTTCTAAAATTGAATATGAAATTGGAATAGAAACTTGTTCGCCAATTTCTAAATATCCCATATCTCCTATTTGTATTTTTGTCATATTATCCGTTTATTGGGTTATTGTTTGCATATTCTATTGTAAGTTGATATTGAATATTACTTTTGTTATTTTTAGTAAATATTGCTAAACTATCTGTCTTTAATATTACGGGGTAAAGTTTATCGTTTTCAACGATATAAACTTCGGGGGAGGTAAATAACTCTCTTAAAAAAGCAGCATCTACTTCTCTTAACCAGTTTGTATTTAATACTAATTGTTCTACTTCAACAACATTAAATTGTGTATTTCCACGTTCAAATGAGTCATAATAAAATCCATCATCTTTTGTGTATGTTCCATAATCTTTTCTAAATTGGCTTCTTGTAATATTAATTGTTTTATAACTTTGTAGTTCAAAATTTACTGGTATCATAGAACTCATTCTATCAACAAAAAGTAATTGTATGTTTTCAAATTTTTGACAAGTTTTATCTAATACAAAATTGTATTCTTTTGTGAATGATTCCCCATCATCAATACCATAGATAGAAACACTATATTCATCAACTATTTGATTAACAGTACAATTTGTTGGTATAAAAGAAACTGGTGAAAGTAAAATAAAAGGTAATGATATTTCTATTGTTGTTGCTCCTGTTCCTATTATATTTGTTATTCCATCTACTACTAAAGTTGCATTTTTAATATCTACAAATTCCCCCTCAGCAAAAGAATGTCCAGATGCAATTGTTAAATTAATTGAATTATAAATTGGCCCTGTTCCTGCTGTTTCTATAAGTAAAACATTTAAAGTTTTGTTTTTTAAAACAGGTAGAGTTGAATTAACAAAATTTGCTCCATCATCTGGCGTAAAGTTTGTATTATTTTCAATATTATACGGGCCACAAGCACCGATAAAACTTACGGGGTCTAATGTACTTCCAGTTGGAAAAATATCTGTATACCATCCAAATTTTGTTTTTATCGTATAACCTATATTTCTTGAACCTATCAATGTTGGACTTACTAAAGAGTTTAAATACATTTTATTTGTCATTTTAACTGGGTAGTAATCTGAAACAGTTGTAAGCATTTTATTTGTTGTAGAAAAAATCTTTAAATAGTATTCTTCATAGTCATAACTCATGAACTCACGTTGAGGTATTGCACCTTTAAATACTCTAAAGGCATCCCCCGCAGAATAAGACGGATAATAAGTTTTACGATGGTCAAAGTAAACTGTTGTGCCTGTTACTGCCGATGCTGATGTAAATGGAATGTTTGTTGTTATTGTTTTATTGTCAGCAACAGATGTTATTGTTGCTAAACCATCATATATTGTAAATCCAGTGTCTGCCGCAATTGTTATTTGTTCCCCCACTAAATAAGGATGTGTATCTGTACTGGCCGATATTGATAAAGTGTTTGCTGTGCTGGCGTACATTCCTGTAAAAGCCCAATATTTTACATATTCTTCTCCAACATCAAAAGTATATCTAAAAATATTATTTTCATTGATTGCGACAGAATTTAATGTATTACTTATATAAGTTGAAACTTTATTTTTAATTATCCCCCTCACATCAAATTCTCCTAAACCGTCATTGGGGCGGGGGAAGTATCTTAACCTACAAATGTTTGTTGTACCAGAATTTATATCAACAACGAATTTAAATCCTTCTTCGTTACGTCTTGTACTTTCAAAGTAATGTATATTTTGATTATAAGCTGGATTAATTGCTTGAACCCCACCTGCATAAGCTACACTCATATTCTTTTAATTTAATTTAGTTAATTCTTCTAACAAATATAAATTATAAACTCTTTTTAATTCATTCGTAAACAATGAAAATCCAGAACTGTTTTTTACATTTGTTGTTATGTTATATTTTTTATCTAAATATTCAAAATAATCTTCAGCAGATATTGTAAATTTTATATTTCCATCCGTACTTACATTGAATTTAACTTTAATACTATTCAAAAGTTTTCCAGTTCCAACCAAGTTTTGTCTTTTTATTTCAGCTTTGAAGGCATTTTGTAACAGTACACTAGCAGCATTTAATTCTTTATTTAAGTCCATAGTTCTAATATTTTATGTAATACGTTTTTGAATTTTTTCTTAATTTTGACCTCCAACATTCTTTAATATTTTTACTTGAATCAATATTAAAAGAAACGTGAATCCAACTTGGAGAAAAATCTGTCCCAAACTCATAAACCAATTCGGAGAATTCAAGATTGTTTTTTATATAATTATAAACATCTTTTAAATTATGTGAGCCAATACAAGAAATATCAGCAGCCGCAAAACCCCCCACACACAAATGATGACTTGTTTTTGCCCCTCCAGCAGCTTTATTTACAGCTTTACTTCTAAAACAAGATGATAATATTATGGGGCAATTAAAATGTTCTCTTACACGTTCTAATACATTCTCACAAAGTGCTTTAATATATTCGAGTTGTTCGGTTGAAGGTTCATTATCTAAATTAAATTTAGTTTTCGTAACTTCTTTATAATCAAAGTGTTCTGTTATTTTAAGTTCCATATCATTCTTTTTTAAATAAGTCAAAAAATAGGTGTGAGTTTACGAAGTCAGCGGGGGTCATTGAATGATAATTTCTAAATAAGTTTTTATGTAAAGTGTGAAAAAGATATGCGATAAATTGACTACAAATAAGGCGTGAATCATTTTCAACTTTCTTTGTTCCTAACCATCCACCAGTTAATGTGTGCCACGGTTGAATAAATAATAAAGTCTTAAAATCATATTTAAATTTTCCCACATTTTCTAAACAAAAACTTGTAAAAGCTTCTTCATTTATATTAAAATAAGGTCGTCTAAATAATAATTTTTTATCAGAGTTAAGATAAGAATCGATGGGGGTATTTATTACTCCTGCCCCTCCATCATAACTATTACTTTCAACAATATAAATTATATCTTCAACTATTAAAATTGTTCCTATATGATTATATTTGCTTTTTGTAAACCATTTTATTGCTTTTGCTAAAAAAGTATTTGAGGAAGTTAAAATTATATCCCCAGTTTTAAGTAATTTTTTATCAATCATATTTTTATTTTTTAACAATTAATCTTTGTAAAATTTTTGTATCTATATTTAAAATTTCGAAGAAGGCAATTGCTTCGGGGGCTGTTCCTTCAAAAAGATATTCATCTTTATTTAAAAAATAATCAGTAGAATCTATTTTATAAATTCTACTGATTGAATCTTTATTATATATAAATTTAA